>JACCDV010059239.1_pt1 | contig 11796 bp, 10 predicted proteins | sample 7446131 | NCBI WGS metagenome assembly JACCDV01 (sample SAMN15323448, study PRJNA562643) | freshwater metagenome | isolation source: river surface water | place: USA:Blue River Watershed | collected 2017-08-17
CTCTTTTTTTATTTACCTCCTGATCACGTAGCAATCCCAAATAGGAATTTAGTTCGTCCAAGGTGCCATAGGCATCTATGCGCAGATCGGATTTGGGTACTCGTACTCCGCCTAACAAGGAGGTGATTCCTTGATCCCCTGTTTTGGTATAGATTTTCATATCAACGGTAACTCTGAATACTGTAACGAATAACTTCCTTAATTAAGGAATTAGACAGTCACTAAACCTCGTGTAGGATTTGGATTGACTTTGTCTGATTCAACTAATCCATCGCGAAGCCGGACGATCCGGTGAGCATAATGGGCAATATCATCTTCGTGTGTAACCATGATGATGGTGTTTCCCTTGGCATGGAGTTCATGGAATAGCTCCATGATACCGTAAGAGGTTTTGGAATCTAGGTTACCAGTAGGCTCATCCGCCAAAATAATACTTGGGTTATTTACCAAGGCTCGTGCAATGGCGACGCGCTGTCGTTGTCCACCTGAAAGTTCATTGGGGCGGTGATTGGTTCGATCTCCCAACCCTACGTTTTCCAAGGCCTTAAAGGCAATCTCCTCTCGGTCTGATTTGGAATAGCCCGCATACACTAGGGGTAGCGCTACATTGTCCAGACAGGTAGCGCGGGGCAAAAGGTTGAACGTTTGGAAAACGAACCCAATTTCTTTGTTTCGAATGTCGGCCAACTCGTTTTCACTCATATCGCTGACGTCTTTTCCGGCTAGGATGTAACTGCCAGAAGTGGGAGAGTCCAAGCACCCAATGATATTCATCAAAGTAGACTTTCCTGATCCAGAAGGACCCATAAAAGCCACGTATTCTCCCTTATTTACGCTAATGCTAACCGATTTCAATGCCTGAATAATTTCAGAACCCATTTTATAGGTTTTATTGATTTCGTGCGTTTCAATGACTTTGCTCATGGTGTTAGTTGTTTACTAGTGGTTTAGCATCCTGAAAGGTACTCATTTGCATTAAAAATACATGAAAACTCTCAATTCATAGCCGCCATTACTGCTACTATTTCTTCTTCACTCATCCAAGTTTTCATTTCTTCTAGTGCATCAGCCGCATAACTGTCTAGTCCGATTCCTTGGGCGACATGGACTTTTTTTGCCCAGATTAAGGGGTCTTTAGTGAATTCGCTGGCAGACTGAAGGAGTTCGTAGGCTTGTAATTTATCTTGGGTTTGCAAGGCTGCGCTCCAAATCAAAGGGTTGTAGTAAGGATTGGCAGTCAGTTCTTCAGAAGATCCTATGAAAAGGGCAAAGTGTCTCAGGGATTCGGGATTGGTCCAGTCAGGCTGGGCCAGAAAGGCAGTGAGGTCTGCTTCTCGCTCGACTTTTCCTTTAAAATATTCTCCCAACTCCAGAAGTTGCTGCCTGGATAGTCCATGTGCTTTATGGCTGAAAAGCTTTAATGCAACCTCCAATTTAAATTTTCCCGAAGGGAGGGTTTTCCATTCCGTAAAGAGCTTTTGGGGATTAGACTGGTTGAAGACTCCCAAAAATGCGAGCTCAGCTTGCATGGAATTTAGTTGTTTTCCTTCGGCTAATGCATCTTCTTTCCAAATCCGAATAGCCTCATGTATAGGGAGTTGTGCCTTAAATCCTTTTTCGGTAGAAAAGGCAAAATCTTTGGAGGCCTTTTCAAAATCGAGCTGCTGCGCAAGAATGAGCCCGGACAAGTTGAGGTAGTAGGCTGCATCCCCTGGATTTCGAAAGGCGAGTCCATTCAAATTTTTAACTGCCTCGTTGACCCTGCCTGCACCAAGACTCCTTAAAATGGCTGTTTCCTGCACTTGCATGGAATAGGGTAGAAAGTCCTCTCTTTTTGCTAACGAATCCAGTAGAATAAGATCGCTAGTCGGGTCCCCTAGATTTTGAGTAGCCATCAAATTACGGTAGCCTGCCTGAACCAGGATAGGGGATTTTTCCTGTTCAAGTTTACTTTTCAAATCGGTTAGCATATCCGCTTCCAATTCAAGTCTATTTTTCCGTGCTGCGGCTATCCAATTGATCCTGACGATTAGGTCTTCTAGTTGAGCAGGAGGATCTACCTTGTTTCCTAGCTTTGCTTGTAGGGCTATCCAATTTGCTTCGGCTATTGGATTGTTCTTTGGTAATGAGGCCAACAAGGCAACTGCTTCTTTTTCCTTTTTGAGTAAGGTGTAGAGTAAGGCTAAATTTTGGGTGAGGTATGGGTTTGCTGGAAAGAATTTCAACCCGTTTTCCAAGTAAAATACTGCCTCCAAAGGTTTATTTTCTCGCTGGAGTCGATCTGATAGTAATAGGATATTGTCTACCTGTGGAGCCAAGTCAAAACTTTCTTCCAAGTGTTCCTTGGCCAAACTCGGTTGGTTCAGTTCGACTAGGAGTTGTGCTGTTAGGTTCTTCGCTTTGGGATTGTATCGATAGCGATCCCAGCTATTTTCGTAAAGGATACTCGCTTCAAGTTTTTGATTCGTTTGGTAGTAGTAATCGCCTACTATATTGGTAGTTAAGGAGCTTGCCTGAAAGGCAATAATGGCTTCAAAGTAGGTGGTGGTTACTAGAAATGCAATGGTTCCGCCTATTCGGAGGTGGTAATAGGGCAGAACATAAGGTTTGTAAATCACGGGGTGAACCGGCTTTCCTTGATTCATCAGCGGAAAAAAGTTGATCACAACATAGATGAAAAAGAAGAGCGAAAACCCAAGTTGTGAATAAAGAAGTAGGTGTTTGATCAATTCTTCACCAGCCTGATTGTGTGATAGGGTCAACTTCCAAATCGTCCACAAAGTACAAGTAAAGCCTAGCAGGTAAAGGGTTTGCAGGATGGTATTGGAACTAGCTAAATTATCCCTCTGGGCTAACTTTTCCTGAGTAGAATACCATCCAATATGACCTAAAGGGAATACAAGGTAGAGGATGGAAAAACCTTCAAATGGGAGGCTAACTTCACCATTTAGGTAGAGGAGCAAATAGAAAAGTAGTCCGAGATAAAGGAATGCAATTCCTGAAAACTGAAAGCTTGTTTTGGCACGAACTCCTGCATTTGCTTTGGAAATAATAACCAAAAGTCCAGATAGAAGGCCATGACCTAGCCAGAAAATCCATGCTATGCTTAGTCCCAATCCAATAATTAAACTTTGCTCTGCAAGGTAGAGACTTGGCTGAACGATTGGACTGATAAGGATGAGTAGAGCAACTGTACCTCCTGTTGTGAGGGCAAGTACTGTCCAGCGGATCCAAAATGCTAATTGATATCCCCAAATGTGGAAATACAGCGTAGGGAGAAGGGTAGCAGTTAAAAGAAGTAAAAGTGGTAGATTTGAGCTTGCTCCTCCTATATTTAATCCGTTTAAATTGGACAAAGTTAGGATCAGGATCCAGCCTATCCCAGCACCCACAAATGGGAATTTTTTAAAATGGCTCAGTGTAGCAAGGACTGTCACCGAGAGGAGTAAAACAAAACCTCCAAAAATAAGGCTTTCTGTAGTACCCATCGGGTAGGGAACTACCTGGTAATTTTGAAATACGAGAAAGTGGTCTACCTGGATCGGGATGGACAAGGCTCCAATGTTTGTCGTGGAGAAAGGAACTGCCAAACTATCCATAAAAGCTCCTACCTGTAGATTGGGACTGGAATTGGTCGTCCCGTAAATACCATAACCTCCTAAAATTGCTCCAACTCCCAAAAAAAGGGAGAGCAATAATTTGGCTAAAAAGTTTGTTTTGGATTCAATGGGCATATTATTCCATTACTTTGGGAACTGTAAAGAACCCATTTTCTTGTTTAGGGGCATTTTCCAAGGCCTGTTTCTGAGTGAATGGATTATCCACTTCATCGGCTCGAAATGCGTTAATTTCTGAGGACATATTGGTCAGGGGAATCACATCTTCGGTAGGTACTTCTTGAAGTTGATCAATCCATTCCAAGACCTGGGAAAGGTCTTTGCTCATTTTTTCTGCCCCTTGAGCATCAAAATTAAGTCGCGCCAAATGGGCCAATTTCTGAAGAGTTACTTGATCAATTTTCATGCATTTGGAAGGTTGATGCAGCTTTAGCGTTGGAAATCCGTTCTGGGCTTGCGCTGGGGTTGTCTTTTAGCAATTGCTCCTGGATCACGCCAAAACACCTTTCCTTGAGTGCTTCTTCCGTTTCAAATTCGGAAGGAAGAAGCGCTTTATGCAACACCATTTTGGCAGGAATTCGCTTTAGAATCAATTCTTTCTGGTCTGCCAAAATTACGTGATTGTAGGATAAGGTGACAGGAATGATGGGGATTTGTTTCTCTAGGGCTAATCGGAAGGCTCCATTTTTGAAAGGGACTAGATAGGGTGGGTCTTGGGTGTAAATACCTCCTTCAGGAAACAAAACCATACTGCTGCCCCGATCCAATGCTAAGCCAGCCCTTCGCATGGTTTCAGCCCTACTTTTGACTCGACTTCGGTCTACTGCAATGTGTAGATTTTTAAAATAATACCCAAAAAAGGGAACTTTACGAATGGAGGCTTTCCCTACAAAAACAGCATCCCCTGGGACAAATCCCATCATGGCCACATCCAAATAGCTGAAGTGATTGGCTAAGAAAATATAAGGTTTCCCTTTTTCCAACTCTTCTTCCAGTTCTACCTTTACTCGTAGGAAAATGATGGAAAAAAACAGCTTTGCCCAATACTGGTTGACTTTTCTTCCATACTTATTCCATCTGGGCACCCAAATGCAGAGCAAGAATGCAGGGAAAAGTATGGCAAAAGTCAGTACAAAAACGACTGCAGCATAATAGGTATAAATCCGGCTAGTCCACTTAGTCATGGTTGATCATTGCATTAGCGACTTGGGTGAAATAACTCAACAGCTCTTCTCGAACTTCCTGATCTAATGGAACTTTGTCTAATGCATGCAACATGGCATTCATCCAATGAGAACGCATTTTTGGATCTATTTTCCATTGCATATGACGCATCCGTAATCTTGGATGTCCTCGTTCTTCCGAATAGGTTTGTGGCCCTCCAAATACTTGTGCCAAAAATAAGTAAATACGCCGTTCAGCAGCATCTAAGTCTTCTGGATAGAGGTTTCGCAATTCAGGAATCTTGCAGACTTCCAAATAGAAGTTTTTCGTAAGCTTCTGAAGTGATTCTTCTCCAATTCGGGTGTACAGTAATCCTAAAGAATTCATCCGCTAAAATTAACCAATTTTGCCCTTAGCCTTCCCATTTTTTCACACGTAAGGAGGTTCCTTCAGTTGAAATCACCTCAATGGCTTCACCTTGTTCTAGAAACTCCCCTCGAGAATAAGCATCGAAGATTTCACCATCCAATTCGATTTTGCCACTGGGGCGAAGCCTGGAGTGGACGGTTCCAACTTTACCAATTAAGCTTTCAGAGTACACACGTGCAGTGAATCCTTGTGCCCGGTCTTGGGTCGTGGCGAGTGCCAAGTGTTTGAAAGCTCCCCATACATTCACTTTTGGAGTAAGCCAAAAAACCAAACCCACGGCAGCCAAAGCAGCCAAAATCACCGTCAGCAAGGCTTCAAATAGCTGGGAAGAAGGTACCCATTCAAAATCGAATACCTCGTTGGGAAGCATACCTAGTACCAATCCTCCTAAGGTCAGCACTATTCCTGCCACGCCAAATACGCCGATACCTGGAATCACAAAAAATTCCACGGCTAGTAAAATGATGCCAATGACAAAGGCTAAAATCTCCCAATTTTCAGCTAATCCATTGAGGTAGTAGGGGATGAAATACAAAAGTGCGGCACTGATTGCCAGCGCAAGAGGAAAACCGATCCCCGGACTTTGCAACTCAAAATAAATCCCCCCAATAATGAGAAGGATCAATAGACCACTGACGGCAGGATTCAAGAAAAATGAAATGATGGTGTCGACCATTTTTTCTTCGTAAGCAACCACCTGTGCTGTTTGTAAATTTTGGGCTGCTAAAATGGCTTTTTTGGAGGTAAATTCACCTTCACAATACCCGTTTTGGATGGCTTCAGATACGGAAAAGGTAATAACAGATTGAGCGTCTGATAATCCAGGTACCACCAATTTTTCATCAACCATGGCTTCAGCGATTTGAGGATTGCGACCGTTAGCCTCTGCTGTGCTACGCATCATCGAACGCATGTAGGATTGGTATTTGTCCGGAGCTGCAGCCCCATCCGAGCCATTGACTACGGTCGCGGCGCCAATGCTGGCTCCTGGGGCCATGTAGATACTGTCACAGGCAATCGAAATCAGTGCGCCTGCTGAAGCGGCATCCTTATTGATAAAAACATAGACAGGAATTTTGGATTCCAATAGTCGAGTTCGGATCTCATCTGCATCTGTGACCGCCCCTCCATAGGTGTCCATTTCAATCAAGATGAGGTCCGCTTTGACAGCCTCTGCTTGTGCTAAAGCTAATTTTACGCGCCGATTCATTCTTGGATCAATGTCTTGGTCTATAGCGAAGGTGAATACCTTTTTCGATTTTTCCTGAGCAAGCATTGGACTCGTCGAAAGGGTAAAAAGGGTTAAAAAAAGAAAGGTGATGCGTTGCATAGCAATTTTGTTTCAGCTTACTGTCTAACTAGTATTGGCTTGAGAAGAGATGCTTGAGCTTCACCGAAAAGCCAAATTCTAATTTAAGGAATTTTCCTACTTTCAACTTGAATAATGAGGTACGAAGGTTATTTTTGTTCACTTGCTCGCCAAGTGGTTCCTTTTGCACTTCATTTCATTTCCCCTATGTACGGAAAACTCAAATTCTTTAGTTGCCTAGTTTTTCTTTTAATCATCACACAGGCTGAAACATTTGCATCCACCGGAGTACGCTTGGATTCCATTGGGGTACAAAAAATTGGAGATCGAACCTTTATCCTCCATCAGGTAGTCGGGCAGGAAACCTTGTTTTCGATTTCAAGGAGATACAAAGTACCAATGGTCTCGATCCAAGAAGCCAATGAAGTGCTTAAGCAGGGGATGAAAGATGGTCAAACCATTTTGATTCCTTTTGGTCAGTCTAGCAATCCTGAGCCGGTAAATGTTTCGCCTACAGTATCTCCTGCAATTGCGCAAGTACCTGCGACTACACAAGCAGGATCACAGACAGTTGATGTAAATTCTAGCGCTACTTCCATTAAAGTTGAAGAGCCGGTCAAGGTCACTCAATCCAATGCATCGTCTAAACCAACAGCTGCTGAAAATTCTACGACTACTTCTTCTAGCGCAACAGTTGAAACGACTCTAGCGCTCAAGACTACACACAAAATAGCTCGTGGGGAGTCCTTGTTTGCCGTAGCAAAAAAATACAACGTGACTGTGGCAGAATTAAAGGAATGGAATTCCTTGACAAGTGATAAAGTATTGGTGGGCCAATCTTTAAAAATTCTAGCTTCAGTACCAGTAAATTCCAATCCAAGGATTGCAGAGCCCATAGCAGAAGCAACGGCTCCAAAAGTGGACAAGAAAGAAGAAATAAAAAAAGAGGAGCCAAAGGTGCAGGTGAAGAAAGAAGAGCAGCCTAAAACTGAAGGAAGGAAGACTGAAGAACCAAAGGAAGTGAAAGAATCGACCGCCCCTGCAGTGAAGGAAACCAATGCCTCATCTAATTCTTCAAGTGGTTCAGGAGAATGGACTTCCCATACCGTCAAATCTGGGGAGTCGCTATTTTCCTTATCCAAACAATACGGTACCTCGGTTGAAGACCTTATTCAATGGAATGCCTTGACTTCCAATAACCTAAAAGTAGGCCAGTCCATCAAAGTAGGAAGAGCTGCGGGCACTAATCCTGTTCCGGTAGTTGGCGAAGTGAAGACACAGCCTACTGTTACGACTCCTGCTCAACCCACTGAAAAAGTAACTCCAGCTAAAGAAGAAGTGGTCACTCCGAATACCTCTGGTGGATTTACGAATACCAAAGAAACAGGATTGGCAGAGATGATTCCAGGAACTGAGGCAAATAAAAAATACCTGGTGCTTCACCGAACTGCCCCTGTGGGAAGCGTGATTCGGGTAAAGAATGAGGAAAATAACCTCACCATTTTTGCCCGTGTGGTAGGGGTGTTGCCAGAAACAGGAGACAATTCCAAAATTTTGATCAAACTTTCACAAGCAGCTTTCGAGCAATTGAAAGGGGTTAATGCACGATTTCCTGTAGAAGTCCTGTACTAATTAGGTAAAAAAAGGTGTAATTTCTTCACCAATTTCAGTGAGAAGGTGCCTTTTCTCCTAGTCTAACAGCAGCTTTCTGCATTACCAAACGCTAGTATGTCCAAAATTCAGCTGTTCTTCCATCACGTTTTTCGATTCATCTGGAACAGCATTTTTGTACTGTCCTATCCCATATTGGCCAGTTTTGGCCTGCTTTTTATCGGACTCACTTTTTTGTTTTCCAAGCTTTCCCAGCTCTTGACTCGACTAAAACCAGAAGGAAAAAAAGGGGTGGTGTTGGAAACAGTATGGGAACTTCTTCCTAATTCGAATTCTTTGTTGGAGGCAAAGGTGGAAAAACAAATCCTATTTGGTCCAGTAGGCGTAAGACTTCGGAGAACAGATGGGGTCCCATCGGTTTTGGAAGAGTATGTGTTTGGAAAAAAGACGCGGGAATTGCCTGAGGGATTGATTCTAGAAAAATGGAATAGCCTAGATGCTGCGGCTCTTCCTGATTTTGACATCTGCTTGTACGATCCCGAATTAGATAAAATTCGTATCCTCACTCAAATTAGAAGTTTTGATTGGCACTTGGCAGCAATCAACGACAAGGAATTGATCTTCAAATGGTTTGACGGTACCCAAGGAGGTGAGCAAGCAGTACAGCTATGAGCGAACGAATCAAAGACTTTTTGGATGAAAAAGTAGCACGCTACAACGGTCCAAGCTTTATCGAGCTAGATCCGATATCTATTCCCCATCGTTTCCAAAAAAAACAAGACATTGAGGTAGCAGGTTTCTTTGCTGCTATCCTAGCCTGGGGTCAACGGAAAACTATTCTGAGCAAGTGTAAGGAACTGCTGGCTCGTATGGATGATGCTCCTCACGATTTTCTAGTCAATCATACTGAAGGTGATCTAAAAGCTTTTTTAGGTTTCAAACACCGGACCTTCAACGAAGTCGATGCGCTGTATTTCATCCATTTTCTTTCTTGGTTTTATCGCCAACAAGACAGTTTAGAAGCAGCTTTTTTGATCGGCCAAACCGGCGCAGTCGATAGTATGGAATCCATGCTTACCCAATTTCAGCGCTATTTTTTCAGTTTGGAAGATGCTCCTTCTCGAACCAAAAAACATATTTCTTCACCAGCTACTCGTTCTGCTTGCAAGCGCATCAACATGTACCTGCGTTGGATGGTCCGTCAAGATGAGCAAGGGGTTGATTTTGGAATTTGGAAGGGTATCAGCCCAGCTCAATTGATTTGCCCCTGTGATCTTCATGTGGATCGGGTAGGTCGGAAACTAGGATTGATTACCCGAAAACAAACCGACTGGGGAACGGCCGTAGAGCTCACCCAGGTTCTTCGCACCTTTGATCCGCTTGATCCAGTGAAGTACGATTTTGCGCTATTTGGACTAGGAGTAGAAGAAAAATTTTAGGAGGCAACTGATCCCCTTGGATTCTTTCGCTTAAAATGGCGCCTTGAAGTTGAAAAATAAGTTACCTAGGCCCTGCTTGTTGATGGAGTATTCTAATCGAAATACTGCATCATAGCCTGTGACTAGGTCAATGCCGGCTCCATAGCCGAAAAGGTACTGATTGGTGAGCGCTAGGTTTTCTGGAATTCGATTTCGGTCGCGTACGGCCCCTTGATCAAAGTTACCACTGAGGTATATACTGAGCGGAAGGGTGTTAAATTGATCGTTGTAAATGGCGCGAGAGAGGTCAAAACTGGTGTTGACCAATTGAAAGCGCAAACTATTTTTTTGAACCACCAGCTGCTGTCCTTCGATGACATTGAGTTCGTAGCCGCGGATAAAGTTTGGGGTATAGCCTATGCCTCTGACCAAGGTGTAGGGCTGATTAGGACTTGTAAACCAGCCCGCAGTCAATCCTGAAGCAAAATGAAAACCTTTGCCAAGCGGGATGTATTTGTTTGCAGTTACGTTGAGTTCCAATTCATAGATATTCTTCTTCGACAATAGCCCATATTTCGTTGCGGTTAACTGAAGTAATTCCCCCTTGGTGGCATATGCGATGTTATCTCGCTTGTCGTGGAGAAAGGAATATTGAAAGAAGGAAAAGGAAAGTCGGTTACCGGGTTGAAGAAAATAGTTGGGGTTTTGTTCCAAAACCTTTGGAGATACCCAGGTGGTACTATGTCCTAAGGTGAGTAGGTGAAAATTGTAAAAGGTACGGCGGTAGGTGTACCGCAATGCGGTCGAGAAATTCTTTCGCAAGACCTCCTCGAGTTCAGAGGTATAAAAGATCTGTCGATTAAATCTTGAGGCAATGGGAACTGTTTTTTGATCCCGGTAACTCAATTGAAATGAAAGTCCATGCTTTTGTTTCCGGTCAATGTAAGGTTTGGAATAGATTACTTCCAGCCCTTTTGTGAATCCCAGTTGACCAGAGAAACGGAATTTTTCATTTCTGCCCCCCACATTCGCATGGTTTATTTTGATCCCATAGTTTACCCTGGACCAGTCTCGACCTTGGTTGGTCCACCATTCTGCAAAATTTCGATCTGCCAACTGAAAAATAACGGAGGGTAAAATATACCAACGTTCTTTGACAGCGATCAAAATTTCCACTTCTTCTGGTCCTACGCGTAACGGGGTAATCTCCACCTCATTAAATAGCCGAAGGTTGAAGATTTTTTGTTGATCCGCCTTGAGTATTCCCATGAAGGTTTCCCACTCATAGGGGTAATTGGTTACGAAATCAAGCTCTCGTAGAATAATTTCCTTCTCGGTTTTTTCATTCCCAATGATGTAGATGGAATTGACCCGTACTTGTTTCGGAATGTCTTGAATCAAAAGGCTGTCTTGACCAAAAGCCGAAAGTGAAAAAAACTGGATTGCACAGGTCAAAAAGATTGCTTTTACCGCAAATAAAAACTGGGGATATGAAAATTTATACCGGTAAATTTGCTCCAACTTCTGCATGTTTGGCCAAAAAGGAAATCACCATGTTCACGACCTACCTTCGCAAGATAGCCATATTTCCTGTACTGGTCTACCAATATGTCATTTCCCCGATTTTTCCTGCAAGTTGTCGATACAGTCCTACTTGCAGTCAATACATGAAGGAAGCCATCCTGAAGCATGGAGTGCTAAAAGGGGGGATTTTGGGGGTCAAACGAATCGGAAGATGCCATCCTTGGGGAGGACATGGACACGATCCAGTGCCTTAGTCGATTTTCGGACTTCCTTTTTTAAGGGCTCGGATGACGAGGAATACACCCAGTGTGACCAATGGAATACTCAGAAGTTGTCCCATATTCAACTGCATGGATTGTTCAAAATCCACCTGAACTTCTTTCAAGAATTCCCATCCAAAGCGAGATCCGAACACCAAAATGAAAAATAGACCAAAAAGCAGCCCGTCAGGAAGTTTGGATTTGTAGGTAATCCACAGGCTCAAGAGCACCAAGAAGATTAAGAAATAGGTTGCTGCTTCGAAGATCTGAGTAGGGTATTTTACTCGCCCAAGGGTTTTTACAGTAACGAGGTAATTGGATGCCTGTTCCTTGATCTCTAACTGAAGTGGGGTGTTCAATGGCTCCGCCAAAAACTCTTTGGAAGAATTAAACTGGGTGAGTGCATACTTGATGTCTTGCGAAAGAACAGACTCCAAACTCTCTTTGGTGTAATTGCCTTTTGA
>JACCDV010189400.1_pt1 | contig 11795 bp, 12 predicted proteins | sample 7446131 | NCBI WGS metagenome assembly JACCDV01 (sample SAMN15323448, study PRJNA562643) | freshwater metagenome | isolation source: river surface water | place: USA:Blue River Watershed | collected 2017-08-17
CTTTTGAGACAAAATAGGAAAGCGCTGTAGAATCAGAGCTTCTAATGAAATTGAAGTAGAAAAGATTATTTAAAACCCCTTCAAAATCTAGAATCAAAAATGGAGAAAAAAAGAAAATAGAAAACAAGAAAAAACTTAATCTTTGTTTCCAAGAGAAAAAATAAAGAAGAGGTATAAATGCAAGCCCAGGTAGCGTTTTACAAGCTATGCTCAGAGCAAGTAGAAATGGACTATATAGTTTGTCAGATTTTTTGTGGAATAAAATGAGAGCAGTTAGAGCTAGAACTGTTCCTATTAAATCATTTGCAGAGTTGATAAAACCATTTTTAAGAAGAGGAGCAGGCCATAATATCAAAATAAAGGTAAAGACGCCAACAATAGGATTCTCAGCCAGCTCTTTTTGATAGAACCAGAAGAAGCAAATTAAGAATAAAATCAAAAAACTTAGGTGTGCTAAGAAAATACCAGATTTATCAAAAAACTGAAAAAAAGGAGCATAAATTCCAATCAAAGCTGGACCGTATTTATAGCCTAAACTGGAAAAGATAAGCCTCTCTTTTTTGCAAGCCTCTGCTTCATGTACTTCTGGAATTAGTTTTTTACCTAGTTCTAGGTCGAGAGAGTCCCAATATTGAGACACCATCTGTCTGGAGATATCTGTTTTAAATTTTAAACATTTTTTAGAGGAGGGATTTTGTCTGAGCTCTTTATAGTAGAGATCAAGATCTAACAAAAGATCTGTTCTGTAAGGCGAAATACCTTTTTTTAGAAGTTGCCAGGCACGATAAACATTTTGTCCTTGATCAAGAGGAATTTCGTTTGTTTCTTGTATTTTCTTTACCGAGGAATAAGTTTCATTAAAAAATTGTACGCTTAGAATAAGCACTGTAAAGAATAGCAAACCTGTTGGGGAGAAATTTAATTTTTTGAGATTTTTTTTATTTGTAATATAACTGCGATGAAAATACAAAAGACTAGATAAAAGAAACAAAAAAAGAAGAAGACCTGTTCGTTCTTTTCCGTAGTTCCAATCATAATCCTCAAATAAAGAAAAAACAAAAAGTACAGAAATAAGATAAAGAACTAAAAAAAGAAAGGGGCTGTTTTTTTTTCTGTTCATAAGTAAAGAGCTACCCACTTGAGTTTGGAGTTTAATTGATAATGTAAGCGCGGCTTAAAGGCTAAGCTTTCATTTATAGGAGAGTCTTCGATTTTACCTCACGGGCTGTTTGTCGTCTTTACTCCCTCTTGACTCCCCAAAAAATGAGCTTATTCTGATCCATAGTAAACCTTAAAAAATAGGTTTTTTTCAGAAAGGGAGATTATTTAAAATGTTGAAGCGTTTTGGGCTGTTATTGCTTGTAAACTTTGGGATTATTGTCACTTTGTCACTTGTGCTTAATTTACTTGGCGTTGGCCACTATGTGACAAAAGCTGGGCTTGATTATGAAAAGCTTGCGATTTTTTGTCTAGTTTGGGGTATGGGTGGCTCTTTTATTTCTCTTATGCTGTCAAAAACTATTGCCAAGTGGACAATGAGTCTTCAAATCATTCGCCCTGATGACAGGTCTCCAACAGGGCAAAAACTTTTTGCTACCCTAAGCCGTTTATCTAAGTCTGCTGGTTTGCCAAAGCTACCTGAGTTCGCTATTTACGATAGCCCTGAAGTCAATGCTTTTGCCACAGGTCCGTCTAAGAGTAATTCTCTCGTGGCTGTTTCTACAGGACTCTTGAGTGCAATGACAGATGATGAAGTAGAAGCTGTCTTAGCTCATGAGGTAAGTCATATTGCAAACGGTGACATGGTGACGATGACTCTTTTACAAGGGGTTATTAACGCTTTTGTGATGTTCTTCTCGAAGGTGATTGCATGGGGTGTTGCTAATGCAATGAAAGGTGATGACAAAGAGGGAAGTCCTTCTTATTTTTTAGTTTTTGCTATTGAAATGTTGTGCACTTTTGTGTTCGCGTTTCTTGGAATGCTTGTTGCTAATGCTTTTTCGCGCACAAGAGAGTATCGCGCAGATGCTGGTGCAGCTAAAATTTCAGGTCGCGAAAAAATGATTGCAGCTCTTGAAGCTCTCAAAAGAAGAGTAGATATCAGTGACCCTCGAGGAGAAGCGCTCAACAACTTTAAGATTTCTTCTGGCAAACGTAGATCTGTAGTCGAATTTCTTCAGACACACCCTTCTCTTGATGATCGTATTAAAGCACTGCGCACTTTCTCATAGGATTGCTAAAAAGTACTTTCCTTTTTCATAAGAAAAGCGTATCTACTTCAGTCTTAGTTCTTTTTTTCAAAGATCTGAGATTTCCAGATATTGTTCGGAGAGATGGCTGAGCGGCCGAAAGCGGCGGTTTTGAAAACCGTTGTAGGGTAACCTACCGGGGGTTCGAATCCCTCTCTCTCCGCCAAAATCCCCTAAATTATTCCTCTGGAGAGATGGCTGAGTGGCCGAAAGCACCACCTTGCTAAGGTGGCGAGTGGGTAACTGCTCCGAGGGTTCGAATCCCTCTCTCTCCGCCAAAATTAATTTGAATAATCTCATATAAAAATGTAATGAAAGTTTTTTCTCTGTCTTCTGATCCTTTTTGAAAAGGAAAGTCGTGTGAAAGAATCAAGCATTCTGAAAGAAGCTAAAAGCAAACTCTTTTTGTCTCTAGCTGAGTATCAATCTCTTTACCAAAAACTGACAAAAGAATTTTGCGAAAAAAAATGGGGAGATTTAAACTCTCGAAAAGAAAAAGAAGAGGTCTTTTTTTTAAAAATAAAAAAAGCTCTCAAAGTTGAAGGGTTTTCTTTTTCAGAACTTTCAAAGAGGAGTGAAGAAGAAACAGAAAAGGAAATGAAAGAAGTTATCTCTAAAATTTTAGAGAGAATGGCTACAAAAGGGAACTCTAGTCATAAACTTCAAGCTGTTTTTTCACCTCTTAATTTTCAAAGACAGTTTGCTCCAGGTGGGTTCCGTCGTTCCCCTCAGTTTGAATCGCATCTCCAAAATTTTTCCTCTCTTCTTCATAGATTTATCAGAGACTCTTTGGTGTTTCATCCTTCACATGTGGTTTTTTCTAATGAAGCTTTTGGTGAGAATCGTTATCCAAAAGATCATGAAATAGAAACTGTGATCTTGGAAGGAAGTCAAAAAGAAAATAATTCTGCTAGTTTTTTAAAAAACACAAAAAGTGTGCAAATAGACCGAGTACTTATTGGGGAAAATTATTTTCTAAAAGTTGAGAATGATTCTTTTGTTTCTTTCACGTCTCATTTTTCTAGTCTTAAAGAAGAAGAGAGAGAAGAAAAAAGTGATTTCTTTTGCACAAGCCGTCTCCCTGAACTTTTAAAAAAGTTAAAGACAGTAGCAGGGACAAGAGAATTTTCTTTTGCTGGAGATATTAATCTCTACTTTTTTTTAGATTCAAAAACAGAACGTACCCTTCGTCCTCAAGTTAAAACTCTTTTAAAAGAATATAATCTTGTGATGATTGTACCATCTGGGTTTGTGAACAAAAATATTCGCCCAGAAATTCATGAACAGTGGCATAAGCTAAAAGAAAGTTTTGATACTGAAGTAGAAGCTTACCCTGATTCTATGATAGTCCTTGAACCTTATGACAAAACATTTGATTATAGAAGATTAGCAGAAAATGGTCTTTGCGCCTCTCAGGATATATTTTTTCCTGATGGAAATTCTCTTGTGTCTTCTTTGTCTTTTGTAAGAGAGCCTTTTTCAGACGGTTTTATTATGGATCATATGCCTGTGCGAGGGTGTCTCGTTTCAATTTTAAATGGAGCTGACGGAGATGGGACTGGGAATAGTTCTAAAGCTTTTTTAGAGATGGCTTCAGGTTATACTCCTAGTGAAGACGAATTTGTAAAGCATTTAAATGCTATGAAAGTCAATGTGAATACCACTTGTGATTTTATTAAGAGCCTAAACTAAGAAGACTTCCAAAGATGTTCTTTGACACCTGCTTCATGATCCAAATAACGAGCCAACATAAAAAGCCAGTCACTTAGTCTGTTTAAGTATTTTATAGCTTCTCCTCTTATGTTTTCTTCTTCACTCAGAAAAGTCACATGACGCTCAGCTCGTCTACAAATACTTCTACACACATGAGCTTTTGCGCTAAGAGCGTGGCTTCCTGGGATTAGAAAATTTTTAAGAGGCTCTAGACTCTCATCCCAAGAATCAATTTCTTTTTCGAGAGCTTTTATGTGAGGTTCTTCAATCAAAAAACTTTTATACTTAGCTGATTCGTAGTTTGGATGAGCAAGTTCTGAGCTGAGTGAGAAAAGTTCATTTTGCACTCGTTTAATACAGAGCTCTAGTGCAATAGAAGACTTGAGTTCAAAATCCTTAAGAGAGGCTAATAAAACTCCAAGAAAAGAAAGGAGCTCATCACAAGTGCCATAAGATTCAAGTCTGCTATGATGTTTAGGCACTCTTGACCCATCAGCTAGAGAAGATTTTCCTTTGTCTCCACCTTTTGTGTAAATACGAAACATGAGTCTTGTTACCTCTTTATTAAATGAGATCTTTAAGAGCTTTTAAAAAAATATCGATTTCTTCCATTGTGTTATTCTTACTAAGGCTAATGCGAAGAGAATGAGCTGCTCTGTGGTCATCAAACCCAAGAGCTTTTAGAGTTTCACTAGGGCCTGAAATCCCTGAACTACAAGCGCTTTTGGAGGAAAGGATAATGTCTCTTCTCTCAAAATGAAGGAGAGCTTTTTCTAGGGGAATATTTTTCATGTAAAGGCTAAGAGTATGGATGCTAGAACGGCTAAGTTCTATATTAACATCAAAACAGTCTTTGTGCTCATTTAGAAAAGATAAAATTTTTTCTTGTAGAGGTTTTACTTTTTTTTGAAACATAATAGAATCTATTTCTTTTGCTATTTCACCAAAAGAGATAGCTCCGATTAAATTCTCTGTGCCTGCTCTTAAGAAATCTTCATGACTCCCACCTTCGATCATGGGAAGTATTTTCTTTTTTGCTTTTTCTTTTACATAAAGGCAACCGATACCTTTGAGTCCACCAAGCTTATGAGCTGAAAAAGAGGCAGAATCCACAAGGGAGGTGTGCAAGTCTTTCAAGTCTATTTTTCCAAGAGCTTGAACACAATCTGCATGAATATGACAGTCTGGGTGCTTTGATTTAATGATCTCTGCTAGCTCTTTTACGGGAGTTATGAGTCCTGTTTCTCCGTTCACATAAGTGAGAGAGATGAACTCTGGTGTTTTATGGGAAAGAGCTTCTTCTAGATCTTTTCTATCAACTTCACCACTCTTTTGAAGAGAAAGAAGTCTCAGTTCGAAGACACTAGAAGAAAGCGGTGCTTTCAAGGATGGGTGGTCGAGCAAGGTGCCAATGACGTAAGGACGTCTCTCTTCTTTTAAAGCACTTATTTTGTAGGAGTAAAGAATTAAATTGTTAGCCTCAGAAGCGCTTGATACAAAAAGAATGTTTTTTTCTTTAGCACCAAGGCTTTGAGCAACACTTGACCTACTTTCCTCAAGAGCTAATTTTGCTCGTCTACCAGCTTTATGAATGCTTGAAGGGTTAGCATCCAAGTCAGCTAAAATAGAGATAACCTTTCTATAGTGATCTCTTGTGGGAGGGGAACTTGCATTGTGGTCAAGGTAAATCATAGAGTAAAATTTTAGATTAACGAAAATTTTTCATGTTAAAAATAGCAGAACTGTGAGCAAAAGCCATTTTTTTTGTATAACGAACTGGTTTAATCGTTTTTTTAGTGTTCTTTACAAGTTTTGTTATCTTTAAAACATCGATCATGTTCTTAACAGGAAAGATATTCAAGGACTTTACAACATCTGACGGGAGATCTTCTAAGTCAAGCCAGTTCGTGTCTGGAATAATAATTTTTTTCTTTCCATACCTATGAGCTGCTAGAAGTTTTTCTTTGATACCACCAACAGGAAGGACTTGGCCTCTTAGTGTGATTTCTCCTGTCATAGCAAACTCAGAGTCAAGAGTTTTATCTTTAAAAAGACTTACAAGGGCTGATAAAATAGCAAGTCCTGCACTTGGGCCATCTTTTGGAGTAGCTCCATCTGGAAAATGTAAGTGAACATCGTTCAGTTCAATTTCATTTTGTTTAAGTCCAAGTTCTTCGCAGTGAGCAAGAATAAAGGAAAGAGAGGTTTGAGCACTCTCTTGCATGACTTTGCCAAGACTACCTGTCAGGAGTAGTCTTCCTTTTCCACTGCTTGCAGGAACTTTTTTACTTTCAATATAAAGAATATCTCCACCATGACTTGTGTAAGCAAGGCCGATAGAGACACCAGGAAGAAGAAATTTTTCTCTTGGTTCGTCTAGATATTTTGGTGCTCCTAATTGAGCAATTAAATTTTTTGCGTTCACCTTGAGAGGATATGCAACAGTTCTTTTACTGACAAGAGAAGATACAGTTTTACGACCAAGAGTTTCTAGCTCTCTTTTCAGTTGTCTTACTCCGGCTTCTCTTGTGTAGTGATTAATAATAATTCCAAGGACTGTGTCACTGATTTCAAACTGACTTGCTGTTAGTTTAAAGTCTTCTCTGATTGCTGGGATAATATGTTTTTTTGCAATCATTCTTTTTTCATTAGCTGTGTAACCAGGGATGACAAGGGAATCCATTCTGTCATAAAGAGGGCCAGGAATACTTTGCAGTGAATTTGCTGTGCACACAAAAATAACTTGCGATAGGTCGTAAGGCACAGATAAGTAGTGATCCACAAAAGATTTATTTTGAGCAGGGTCTAGCACTTCAAGAAGAGCTGATGATAAATCACCAATACCAGGAGAGTGCATACCTACTTTGTCAATTTCATCAAGAAGAATGACAGCTTGGCTTGAGCCTGCTTCTTTTATTGCGTGAATAATTTTTCCAGGCATAGCTCCGATGTAGGTTCGTCTGTGACCTCTGATTTCAGCTTCATCTTTTACACCACCGAGAGCAATTTTTGCAAAAGGACGTCCGAGTGAGTCTGCAATAGATTTAGCTAAAGAAGTTTTCCCAACACCAGGAGGGCCTGAAAGAAGAAGGATTTGCCCAGAGATATTGCCTTTGTGTTTGATGACAGCAATGTACTCTAAGATTCTTTCTTTGATTTTATTTAGGCCAAAGTGACTCGCGTCAATAATTTTTTTAGCTTTTTGTATATTAGTACTTGTGAGGTCTTCTTCTGGATTCTTTTTTTCACTCCTACTCCAAGGAAGATCTTTAATCCAGTTTACAAAAGTCCAAGACACAAGATATTCAGGAGAACTTGGTGTCATAAGTTCAAGACGATTTAGCTCTTTCTCAGCTGCTTTTTTAACAACATCCGGAAGGCTTAATTTTTCAATAGCTTTGTAGAGTTCTTCAACTTCATCTTGCTCGTCTTCAGGTTCACCCAATTCTTTTTTTATAGCAGCCATCTGTTCGTAAAGAAAGTTTCGACGAATGCTTTCTTGGAGATCTCCTTGGACACCTTTTTGAATTTTTGAGGAAAGCTCAAAAAGTTTTATATCTTGAGATAGCTGCTTTATAATTTTCATAAAGCGTGTGCGTTGATCAAAACAAGAGAGCACTTCCACACGTTCTTCACAAGACATGGACAAGAAAGGCATAATGAGATTGCCCATCAAATCATAATCGTCTGTGTGATTCAAAATAGCAGCTGTTTCTTGAGGAATATTGTAGTTTGCTCTAAGTGCTTTTAGGACAAAGCTTTTGAGAGACTCTTGAACAGCCTTAAAAGATGTATTTGCTTTTTGAGGAGTATCACTACAGTACTGAATTTTTGCGTGAATTTCCCCTTTTCTTTTCACAACACCTTGGAGTAAGAAACGTTTTTTCCCTTGGAAAACAATGCCAAGTTCTCCGCGTTCTAGTTTTACAATACCAATAATGACAGCTTCTGTGCCTACAGCGCTTAAGTTTTCTGTCACTTTGTCAGCTGGGAGATTTTCTCCTTCTCCCATATCAGTGACAATAGCGACTTTGCTGTAGCGCTTATGCGCCTGAGCTAGTTGGCTTATGCGTGTATTAGTCAAAGAAGTGACGGCAATAGAGGTTTCAGGAAATAAGGTCATTCTAGGTAGAATGAAAAGAGGGAGCTCTGAAACTTTTCCTAAGGTTCCAATAATATTGGTTTTTTCGTTCCTCGAAAAAATATAGTCTTTCTTGTTAGTCATGAGCTCTTCTTATATCTACTGAGGTGATAAGGATACCTGGTTTGTAAGGCCTGCAAGGAGTCCTTTCATAAAACCCAATGTGAGTTGAAATAGGGTTTTATGCAACAACTCCTAAAATTAAAGAGAATAGTGTTAGAAACTAATAGGTTTGCTTCTAAAAATCAAGTTTTCTTAGCTAACTTATTGGAATATATTACAAGTTTTATGTCTCACCAATGTAAAAAAGTAAATGGCGGCTTTGCTGGTACTCGAGAACTTCGGGGAATAAGCGTGAAGTCCTCACGGTTCCTTGAAGTTACAGAAAAGGTGTTAAAGCCAATCTGTTGAATTTATAATCTTTTTTTTCCAGTTTTTTCGAATCATGATGAGATCGATTTTTAATTTTGAGCGTTGTTCTGTTATGAGGGAACCAAGAGGAACTCGTCTAACCCCCTTGATTTTTTGTTCATCAAATTCGATAGTGGTTCTTTTTTGGTTACTAGCTAATTCTAGAGTGGGAATAGTCTTTGCCGTTTGTTTTTTAGTAGTTATAAACTCTTCTGCTTTTGCTTGCGTTGCTAAGGTTATGCAAAAAAAACAGAAACCTCTAAGAAAATCGGAGTATCGCATTTTAAGTCTCTTTTTTGTGTGATAAATAAGCTTATTCCTAAATTTATTGTAGCACAGCTTCGATTTTTTTTACCAAAGGATCACAATGAAATTGTGTGTAAAAAATTTGTCTTTTTCCTATGGTTTTTATAGTCAGCTTTTTGATCACTTATCCTTTGAAGTGGAAGAAGGGGAGTGTCTTTTTATTGGAGGAGCAAATGGCTCTGGTAAGACTACACTTCTACGAATTTTAGCAGGGCTCCAAGATTTTTCTTATGGCAATATTCATGTGGAGCGCGCAGGAAAGTTTTTTTCTCGCTTCCCGAGAGAGTATCTTCAAACAGAATCTAATGGGCTTTTTTGTCATCTCTCAGCTCTTCAAAACTTAAAATTCTGGCTTGATGCGAAAGGACAAAAAATTGGCTTAGAGACTTTGCGCGAAGAAGCTTGCGAGTGGGGTTTTACAAATCTTTTTGTTTTTGAGTCTCTTGCTGTAAAGCGTTTTTCTACAGGGATGAAAAAAAAACTTTCACTCATGAGAGTTTTCTTAAGCGAGGCCCCTGTTTTATTACTTGATGAGCCATTAAATGGCTTGGATGAAGCGAGTTGTCATGTGTTTTTAAAAAAATTAGAGCAGCTAAAAGAAAAAAAGAAAATAATTATCTTGAGTAGTCATGGGAGACTTGGTTTGTGTGAAAAAGTTATCAGCCATAAACTTTTTCTTTCCTCTCTCGAGGAGGTTCGTAGAGTCGGATGACATTCTCGTTTTTAAAACAAACTGTTGTTTTCATGAAACATTATGCAAGGTGTGAGCTTTCGTCAAAAGAAAGATTTTTTGCACCTTTTCTTTTTTCTGCAACACTTCTTGTTATGTTTAATTTTTCTTTTGGAGAGGGAATCCCAAGAGAGTACATGGTTCATATTTTTGTAGCTGAAGTTTTTATCACATTACTTTTTTCTTTGCAGTTAAGCTTTATGAGGCAGTTTGATCTTGAGTCAGATGACAATGCTTTTGAAGTTTTAAGAGTCTCAAATGTAAGTTATTATGCTCTCTTTCTTGGTAAGTATTTTGTAAGTGTTGTGAGTATTTTATGTGTGGTTTTGCCTTCTGTTTGTCTTGCTTGGTTTTTTTTAGCTTCTGATCTTGCGGAGGTGCGCTTTAGTTTTTCTTTTTATTTTACAATCTTCGCAGCGATTCTTGGTCTTAGTGCTCTTGGTTCTTTGATCAGTGCTTTGCTTCAAAAATTAAGTGGAAGAGAACTACTTTACCCGTTATTTTTTTACCCACTTGGATCACCTCTTTTTCTTTTGGCTCAGCAGATAGCATTATTTGCTTTAGAGGGGAAAGAATGTTTTTCTCTTTTGTTAGTTCTGCTTGGTCTTGATCTTTTTTATCTTGTGTTAGCACTTTTACTTTTTGATGAAATTATGGCTTGAGAGTTTATGATGAAAACAGTTTTTTTCTTTTTTTTCTGTCTTGTTTTATTGTGGGGAAGTTTCTTAGTTTCTTCTCAAGTAGATGTTTTGCAAGGAGAGGTTTATAAAATTCTTTATATTCATGTTCCTAATGCGTTATGTGCTTTTTTCTCTTCGTTTTTACTTTTTCTTTCAAGCCTTTTTATTCTTTTAGGAAAGAAAAAAAAGTTTTTGCCTTATGCAAAAGCTTCTGCTGATATTGGTTTTATTTTTACACTTCTTACTCTTGTGACAGGGTCGATTTGGGGAAAACCTACTTGGGGCACTTGGTGGACGTGGGATGCTAGGCTTACAACCACTTTTTTATTAGCAATTTTATATGGGGCCTATCACTTTCTTTGGCAGGTTGCAGAAACGACTGAGAAGCGCATGAAAATTTGCTCTGTGATTGGTATCTTAATTTTTGCAGACATTCCTATTATCTATAAAAGTGTGAGCTGGTGGAGGACTCTTCACCAGCCACCTAGTTTATTTGTTGCTTCTTCTTCTCCTATGTCGTCTTCTATCTACTGGCCCCTTGTGGTGTCTATTACCTTGACTTTATTATTTTCTTTAAGTCTTATTGTGAGACGAGCTCAGAACTTAAAATTAGCAGAGACCCTAGAAGAGAAAGCTATGAAAAGTTCCTTTTCTTAAACTAAGAGAGAAATTTAAAATGACAAAGCATAATTTAAAAGTAATTATTTTAGCCGTAGTGCTAGTTTTTTCTTTTTTTATTCTTTTTACTATGATGGAAAAAAAACCAGGAGAAGAAAAGAAATCCTCTGCTTTGATTGCTGCTAAAGCACCAAATTTTAGAGCTTTGCGTTTACAAAAAGAATCTTCTTCGGGTGAATTTGTCGAGCTTCATGATTACTTAGGTAAGCCTCTTATCTTGAGTTTTTGGGCAAGTTGGTGTTCTGTTTGTCGTGAAGAAGGGCTTTATTTGCAGCTAAAGAAAAACAGTCTAGAAGAAACTGGGACACTAGAAGGGGTAGAGTTTCTTAGAATTGCTGTGAGTGACAGTTATGAAGATGTAAAAAAACATTTGGGTTCTAATGAGAGTCTTCTCGAAACAGCTTTTGACAAGAGTGGTTTGATTGCAGTAGATTATGGTTTAACAGGGGTTCCTGAAACTTTTTTTATAAGCCGAGACGGGGTCATTGTCTATAGACATAGAGGCCCATTGACGGAGGAAATTTTTGGAACTTATTTTGAAAAAATAACGGAAAAAAACGAAGTTTTTGTTTCTAAGTTTAAAGAATAAGGAGATTCTGCCCTATGTCTAGTGATGTTCAACCAAAAATGACTTTTAGTGAGATGATATCTTTTTCTCTTGTCACTCCTTTTGTAGTGCTTGTCATGCCATTTTTGTTAGCTGTTTACACTCTTGGTTTTTTAATGGATATTGTTGGTTGGCTTGATAGTTAAAAAAAAGTTAAACAAGAATTCCTTCAAGAGCTGTTTTTGTTGCTTTTGTTATTTTGACTTCAAGTTGTTCTCCAGTAATATCTCTTCCTGCAGGAACTTTTACGAGTTTAAACTGTTCAGAACGACCGCAATAC
>JACCDV010718908.1_pt1 | contig 11795 bp, 6 predicted proteins | sample 7446131 | NCBI WGS metagenome assembly JACCDV01 (sample SAMN15323448, study PRJNA562643) | freshwater metagenome | isolation source: river surface water | place: USA:Blue River Watershed | collected 2017-08-17
GATTGATTTATATTATTTTACAGCTGATTATTTTTACAAATGAGCGAATGCCTCCACTACTTCCAAGCAGCCACCCTCCTCTTCTACTAGAACAAACTCCAAGAATCCCTGCAGGCAATCAACCGCAGTATCGACCTCAAGCCAGCCAACTCCATCTCATACAGCAATCGCGCATTAATCAAGTATCACCTGGGCCGGGTTGAGGAGGCCAAGGAAGATCTATCCATCTCCATCTCTCTCAATCCTCTCAACTACATGGCTTACTTCAACCTCAGCTCCATTCACCTCAGATTAGATAATTTTTATGCTTTTATTCGCAATATCTCATGCGCCATCTCTGCCTTAAAATTGATCGTTGGACGGAGACAACGATAAAAAATAGAAATCGTATCCTCTCTATAAATTTGCAAGAATAATTTTGATGCATTCCTCGTATTAGTCCTGATGGAAATTTAAAGGTAAAACTTCAAGGGAGCATAGGCTATAATATAGAAATATGGGCAGTTTCAACGAGACAATAAATTTGTGAATATTCTCAGATAAAAAATTACATCATTAAATGTTCAATATTCACTGGAGTCTGAAGAAGAGTTATATTAGATTCTGTAAAGATAAGTTAAGAAGGAACCATTAAAATGCTCAATCGAATTTGAGAAATCCATAATCTAAGAATAATTCTAATAGATAATTAGACAAAAGATAGAATAATTCAATAAATACTATACATTAGTAAACAAATAGATGGGCAAAGTAAACCACGTCCCCAAAACAAATGAAAAGTACATCTTAATGGATGAAATCTCATACCAAAAGGGAAGAAGGAACTACAGTTTTCACACACAGACCTAAATGATTGCTTCCCATTGATCCTCAAACTTTTATCTTCACTATCTTTCCTCCATATCAGCAATAAACTTGAATTAAATCAAATCTGACGATAATAGAATTATATTCATCGTATCAATCAACAGATGGCAGATACGGCTAATCAAGTAACCCCAGACAATGCAGGCGCAGCCTTCTTCGGGTTCATGGGAGTCACCCTCGCCCTCATCCTCGCAAGTAGAGCCCTTCCTACTCAGATTTCGGAGCTGCATACGGTACAGCAAAGGCTGGCACAGGGATCAGCAGTATTTCGATCTGGAGACCCAGTGTTGTAATGAAATCCCTTATCCCTGTCGTCATGGCTGGTATTTTGGGTATCTATGGCATGATCGTGGCTGTCATCCTCAGTCAAAGAAGTATCCATCATATCAATTAGTCAAAAACGACAACAACTATACATTCAAGAATGGATTTTCGCATATGGCTTCGGGATTGGTCTGCGGGTTCAGCTGTGTCGTAGTTATTTATCTAATGTAGGCTGCAGGATATTCGATTGGACAGGTGGGAGATGTCGGTATTCGAAGCAACGCCCTCCAAGAGAGACTCTTCGTTGGACTGATCCTTATCTTGATCTTTGGTGAAGCACTTGCCCTCTATGGCCTCATTGTCTCCCTTATTTTGATTTCATGATCATCAAAACATATAAATTAATTCATTCTGTATATATAGATCAATCTGTATCCTTCTCTCCAATGCACTTCACTTTGTGCAAACTGAACCAATTATCAGATTATGCCATTTTGCCCAAACTTATAATCAACTTGTCTGATTTTTGAGTCACCTTGCTTATCTTGGTCAGAATGTGGCATTGAGTTTTAGGTACAGCGAAGACCCAGTTCTTGCCGTCATAATCATGGATTTTGACTTAGAAGCTTCGGTCAAGGAATCTTGAGGTGATATTTTCAGCAGGTACTTTGCCAATAGCATAGAGAGGAAGATAAACTCTATATTAATCAGTATCTACTTAACGTATTTTCTTTAGTCAAGATAGGAGTATTTGGTGATAGGTTCGTACTTTATTTCTTTTTATACTTATTTAATAATTGGTTTGATTCCCTCTGAATAGATAAAGACTTACCGTAAAAGACATAGAGATCTGTATCTGGCCCTTTGACAAATTCAGACAATAGAGTTGATGAAGGGATAGGTGCATCTTCCAGACTAGCCTTAAAGACAGCATCATTCATGGCTCTCTTTAGCTTGTCCTGAAGAATAGTCAAACACTCCTCGAGGGTAAGGTTGTCCTAAGCGTTAACGAACTGACTGTCAACACTTTAATCTGCCTTGTTGATGAAGTGAACACAAAAATCATATGCATTAGTACAGCTCTAGAAGGAGCGATCGAGCGAGCTATCATCCTCACTGACTAAGAATAGGAGATTAGATACCATTTGAAGCGATGTTTGTCTATTCTTTAGAGACTGGCTACATACTTAAACAACTTGTTAACAAATTATTATGAGATCATTTATCAAGATATGAGAGATAAAATTCTATACTATTTATAAATAGGTCTCTATGGGATGAATGGATAAGAAAAATAAGGAAGGATCAAAGATGGATCAAGGGTGTTATCGAAATCGCTCAGAAAATGATTTATAGCTATCGTTTTTATTTGGTAAGAATTCTAGATTATTCTTTAGTTCTGATGTTTTATTAATTTTGGTTATTTGTGGAAGGTTTAACACCTTCTTTTATGGATTATTTCCTATTTGAATTTATTTGTCTTAAATGCTATGATTACCCTCTATTTAAGTCCTAACTCTTCGATGAGTAATCTGCCTTACAGCCTTCCTATCATAGATTCTCATCAAATCAGCCACCCTTCGCTAACTTGCTTTATTTGTCTATATTTCTTGAAGTTTGATATACTTTTTATCATTCTATCTCTCAATCTTCATTTTCTCTCTTTTGTCTCTTATCTGCCTATCGTACTCTGCCTTCAAAATATTTTGCTGAATTATTTTTTATTGTATCCTTGCATCTCTTTCTTGCTATAATGACCATAGGATGTCTTTATTTATTTTATTGAAATTTTAATTCATTAATTTTTTGTCTAAATCAAATGCTTACTTTTTCTCTCGTTAATTGTTCTGGTTGTACTCAAGAATATTATGAAAGTATTTCTTACGGATTAGAGTAAGCTGTCGATCTTTATCGTCCAATTAAGCCTTGATCAAATAGCTCATAATTACTTTTATTTTATTTATAGCAAAATCAATAATCTTATATTATGATTGTCTTTTTGGCCAATATCCAATTTTCAACTAATTCTTTGAGCTATACGATAAAATTATTATCGAGAATGATAATTGTGGATAAATGGCTGTGACTTTATAATTCTGAAGATATAAAATGGATCAAACTTATTCTACAATCAGCGTACACCCACCCTAACTCAGATAACAATGCCCAAGGTCAAAATTAGTCATCTCTAGCGCAACACCTTCATCTACGAGATCGACGTGGCAACCCGCTGGGCCAAATGGCACATCTAAAAGAAATACTCATAGTTCCAAGATCTGCATAAGAAACTAATAGCATAGTTTAATGACCTTCCTTAGTTCCCTTCCAGTATCCTGAATTTCTTCATGGGGGAGACCTAAGGCCAGGCATCTGAGTATCAATAGATATTAGAGGTATATCTACAATAAACTTCCAAAAGGAAAGATATCATCAACTCCAGTGTCTATATTCAATTTCTACAACTTGATAAACATTCGCCTATGATGCTTGCACGAAAGCCTAAGTTCTTGCATTAGTTCGAAATGTAAGAGAGGATTAATGACTAAGGTAATCTTCATATCATTTAGGAAAGGTGATACTCGATTACTACTATGATGATAACTTCATTGTTTTTGCAACTGGTAACGATAATCCAATGTAAAAGTTTAACTCCCTTGTGGCTAATACTAAATTTCCATGGGAATCCTAAGAAGAAATTGAGTATGTATTGCCACTTGGGACCATCTAATGCTGGCTGCGCAAGAAGGACGTGCCTTAGATCATATACAAACGAGTTTGGGCACGTAACTATCCAATTTAAACCCGATGCTTCATCTTCTCAGTAACAAAGATGACGATGATCGTTGGATTATCAGATGGCAGCATTTAGCTCTTCAAACTTATCCAAAAACCAAGGTAACAATATTTTAAAGTAGATATATCTACTATGAGCTCCCTAAAATGATAAAAACCCATGAAGATGAAGTGGTAGGCCTCCACTTGGACTAAGTCAACATGATGATCTATTCTGCATCCGTAGATGGGTGGATCAACGTTATCGATGCAGATCGAGGAATATTAGTTGATACTCTTTAGCTAACCAATCAAATTACTCATATGCATGCTGACAGTACTTCAATGAGGCTATTCGTTGCACTTGCCGAAGGAAGCATCGAGATCTTTTAATACACTCACAATTCCAAGATCAAACTTATACACTCTCTTGCACTGCCAGCACTTGGATAGATAAAAACTATGCTGTTTGATAATCATAGGAACTATCTATTTGCGAGCTGCTTCGAGAGCGGATAAATTTTCATATTTGAAATTGGCAAGAAGAATCAATAGAAACTTTCAAAGCGCATAGGCTTTTTGAAGAACAAATAGAATATTGTGGATTTGATTTGGCAAAGTGAGAAGATGGAGCTGTTGGTTAGTACATTGTCAGGGTAGATATTCTTTTGGAATACAGTAAAGGGCGAACAAGTATGTACACGATTATCTAAATAGATATGCTTAAAGCCTATGATGAATGCGAAATGTCCAAATCCATGTACATTAAGAACAAAAACATGATTATCACTGCAAGCAGAGGACGAAAGATAAAGGTAAAGTAATTACTATTCAGTTCTGGTAAATCCCCTCGACTTGGAGAGACACACTATCAGTGGTAGAGTAAGAAAGAGAAATCGAGATAAGGAGGAAGGTCGAGAATATGTATAAAGTGAGGTAGGCAGTAAAAAGAAAATAAGTTAACTCTGATGAAGATGATTTGAAAGGTTGGCACTGGAAAGATTCATCGTCAGAGTAATAGTGATAGTGATATATTTATAGTTAGCCAAAAAACACCTATGTATTTTTTGATAAACGGTCGTATTTAATGATAGAAAAGTAGAAGTATCATTTGAGTCCATATGAACGCATTCTCAAGGATTAGAACTCTCCCTCTTAGTCAGAACTATCAATCCCATCAAGATTGATCTTGATCTCAATTGATGTACTCCTCTACTCATGGTTTTACTTGCCCATCCCTCTTGGTTAGTTTGACCGTTTTAATGTGGAGGCAGTGTTGAGGGTGTTTGAGACAGTGAGGAATGAGTTTGGTTTGGATGGGAGGGTGCTGAGAGTGTTTATTGTTGTCTTTTGGGTGGATTGTGTACTCATCGTTTTAGCAAATATATATAATAATGGGTGAATAATCTAAAAATTTAAAGTATAGTTAAGGCAATAATTTTATTAATTCTGATATTGTATTCATTAACAATATTTTCTTCTTTTAGTTAATAAAGTAAAGAATTAACTTTAACTAGTTCTTCGTAGTCAGAGAGTATTAATCCCAAAAACACAAATACATCCCTCCCTTTCTATCAACGCTCTTTGTTAATTTAGGCAAGATATTTTGGTATAACATATAACACAGATAATATTGCATATAAACAGCTTAATTGCCTAAAAAATAATAATAATTCTTGCTCTTATTATTCAAAGCTTTATACATATTTGATAATGTTAGCTAAAAAGACAGAAAAGGATAACCTATTAAAAACTATACTTCAGTTTAAACCCCAACCCAAACCATAGCCCCCAAAGAAACAAGAAAAAAATTCTTTATTGCACGATATTAGCGTCCGTTCTGAGAAATCAACCAAGTACGGAAGCCAGATAGAAGCCCGATCAACATCTACAACCAGCACACACATGGATTAATCCAAGGCTTTGAAAATTCTGCTTGAAGAACCAGAAGTACTAATCAATAAGAAAGCCACCAAATTAAGAGTTTAGTTCGTACCCACCTCCAACGGCATGCGTTTCATCTTGATTGTCACGGGTGGAACCATCAACTTAAGCTGGATTCATACTGTAAAGGAAATAGAGAGCGGAAAGATGCTTATTCTCTACTATAATTTAACAAAAATTGAGGAAAGAGTAGCAACGATGGAGTCACTAATCATAGAAAGCGGAAGAAGTCAAGCAAGCAATTTGTTGATGGCTTTGCAGTATCTTCATGGGAAATACCATGACGATGAAATATAGAAATTGTACCATTATCTTTGCTGATTTTATATTACTATGAATCAATAAGTCTTAAATGCATCATTCTATCATAGTTCAATTAATAAGGAATTCTTTTTCAAAGACCATTTCTTCTTTATCGTCTGTAATATCTTCACGCTTAATCTCTGATTCTTCTTTGTCAAGATCATGAGAAACGATGCAAGACTTCTAAGAATAAGCCAAGTGATTGACCCTAGAATATAACTCATAATCGGCGTCATAATTTCCGATGCAACATAGAAAACAAAGTAAATAATAAAAACTTAAATGACCTCTGTCTTGGCTTTGGAGCTTGAAATCAACTGTGAGAGCTATTCATCAGTATACTGGCTAAGTTGATTCTAATTACTTATTTTCAATGGTTCACTCTTACTTTAACTATCAGCTTTGACTAGCTCCTATAAGCAATTCAAGCAAGGCAGGACGAAACAGATTATACTTGCCAGTATGCCGCAGCCGTCCAAGAGAAGGATAAGTAAAGTGACAATGATGGTGAGTGCGAATATTATCTATGAGGGACGAACTCCATAATTTCTTTTCAGAAAGGTTAATGATTCATGCTCGTCTATATTTTACAATCTTAATATTTTTATTAGCTTCTCCCGAAAATTATTTATTGTTGGGTTTTGCATTCAATTTTAAAACAATCTTTATATGAATTTAATGAAATAACCAAGAGCTCACTTATTTTTAATTTATTAATAATCAAGTCCTAATGTAAGACTTTCCTGTGAGAAGAAGGGTTATACCCAAGATGGATATAACTACTAAGATAATTTATAGTCTATGCATCTCACTTCTTTGCTTCGCAATAACAAAAGGAGATCCTAAGAGATCAAGCCTACTCAATCAAATTTAAATAACTGATAAAAAACTGGAATATATCTTCGAAACTACAATTGCAGTCGAGACGAAAACGATAAAGCATACGATAACAGAGAGGAATGAAGGGATTTGGAAGTTTATAGCAACTTATATCAAATAGCCAAGGTGGGTCAACATCTAGGTAAACCTCAAGACAAGAATAGGAATTCGGCTTAATAGTATCCATTATGATCAAATCAGCAATAATATGCATATCGATTTCGGATCACCCTAGATCCTTCACCGTTCCTTTTAAACCAAAATACTCTCGTCCTCCGATAATTTCTTTTCTTCATGGTCGATCGCTTCTTTCTAGCAGCATAAGGATGAGTTTCTAAAGTAGCTTTTAGACAGCTAGAGCTAAAATATCATAGACATTTTTAAATCTGACTCTACGAAGATTAGATAGCTTTAAAGATAGTATTACAGGAAGGTAATGACAGCTTTGAATCATAACTATAGTGAGTATGCACCAGAAATACTGGTCTTCAAACTCAATCAATATATCGTCAGACTAATGGCTAAGGTTATCCCTCCTAATATGCTACAATCCATCAATAACTCATATGTATATTTCAAAAGTATCGAAAACTCCAATTCCACAGCTTTAAAATCAGAGATTAATAGATCAGCAGGCAATCCCAGTAAAAATGTGAAAAAATAAAGGAGAATTGAACCTTTAAAGACCTAAGGAGGAAGCAAAAGATAAATGAGCATAAGATAGAAAATGAAAAGGCAACTTTAACTATGATTTTGATAGTCGAGTATATCGCCATAATTCATCATTCACTTTGATCACCCTCTCTAAATAATTATTTTATTAATCGTATGTCTGAGTACTTTAGAAAGTTTATCAAAAAATAGCATTACCCTCAATCATTGTAATTCCTCAAAGATTCAGCAGCTAGATTAAATTCAAGACATTTTTCACGAACTGCATACAATAGGCACTCGCTGGTAGGCAGTACAGGCAGACCGAGGAGGATGACTGGAATATTTATTGGTGTGAAAAAGAATATATTTCATAGACATTGGATAAAATAAGGTTATTCCCTTAAAGGAAAATCAACCACTTTCGTAATTTCTATGAAATTTGCCGCAAAGATCTGCTTTCCAAGAATGTGAAGCGATATAAGAAAACAATTTAACGATAGGGCAAAACGTAATAGGCGGCTGGATATGACTATCTACCTCTAACTTACAGTCTCCCAAGCTAATACCCTATCTTTTTGGAAGAATTCAAAAGATGCAAAGATCAAAAAACTGTATGGATTATGAAACCTGTATTCAACTCCTTATTTAGATTGGGAGGAGTCAAGGAAAGGGAATATTTCTATTCAAAGCTATCAGCGAAATATCAGACTGGTCTGATTCAGCAAACCAACCTGAGCCATATATCGTCCAAAGATACATCCACAACCCTTTACTAATAGGCCACAAGAAATTCGACATGAGGATCTATGTATTAGTTACCTCGCACAATCCATTGACTATCTACCTCTATAGATCTGGCTTTGGAAGATTCACACATTATAGATACGACCCAACAGATATCTACAACAATGGTATAGATTCGATCATATAGAAATGCATCTAACTAACGTGGCTATCCAAAAACACAGCTAGAATTATGATGAATAGCGAGGAGGGAAATATTTGTTGGATAAACTAAGGCTCTATTTATTAACAAGATTTGGAGAGTAGGCGACAGATAAATCATACTTCGATATTCAATAACTTATAATAAAGACACTCATTGCCACATCAAAGGTTATAGTGAATGACAAACGCTGCTTTTAACTCTATGGCTATGATATTATGTTTGACTCCAATCTCAAACCGTGGCTTATTGAAATTAATGGCAGTCCTTCCATGACAGCCAATACTCCAATCGATCGCTCACTTAAAAATGGCTTATTGGATGACACTCTCACGATAATTAATATCGAAAAATTGTAAAGATTCTATTAATGTAGGCTGACCGGATAAGAATAACAAATTGGAGGCTTTGATTTGATTTATAAGAACAACAAAAGAGTTAAGAGTGGAGTAAGAAATTTTAGTTTTCTTGGATGCTTGAACAATCGTCATCAGCAAATGAGGAAAATGGCCAAGGCAGTGGCCCTTCGTTTAGCGTAAAAAGCAAAATAGTAGAAAACAAACACAGATTTAATCAAATAGAAAGATAGCAAAAACACCAGAAATAAAAGTACAAACGCCCCCATCCAAATGAACCGACCTCCAGCTTCAAAAAATATCGCATCCATCAATAGAAACATCATAACTTCACGAAAACCCGAGATGATGTAAGCAGTGAAGCTTCCAAAGGTGGCGGGAAGTAATAGTGTGAGTAAGACATCAATGAAAACCATCATAGAGGGAGGTTCAAAGAAGATAACTGATAGTTCACTGATGGGATAAAGAACTTGATTATGTTTCTTATTATTTATGGATATTCATAAATCAACATTTACAATCAGATGCCAACTATCTATCGAAAAGCTTCGTAGCTTTGGTTTATTTATATGGAAGAGGCCAAATACTTCTAAGTATAGGTTATATATGACTAAAGCAATAGCTTTTAATGCTCAGCAAAGTATAACTTCAAACTTTTAAGGTAATTTTGATTGACAAAGGATAGCCAAACTCTCATATTATTTTCTCTTTAGTTATCGTTGGGAAACATAACATCGAATGAATCTTACTTTGATAGTTTACCTAACCTCTGTATTCGTATAAAGTCAGTCTCAGGAAGCTACCATTTCGTTGGATCATGAATAAACCTCTATTTCTTCTTCAATAAATTCTCCTTAAAAGTTAAATAGCTATTGAGCTAGGTCTGCTGTTTTTTCTTTGCTTGCATTAACTAGTGAAATTCTTTTACTGCTGGCTTAATGTAGGAATCATTTAGTGCATATAAAGCCTTTATGTCTTGTTTCAGGTTTTTGACAATTGTCTCGATACTAGTATTGATCGAAAGGAAAATAGTAGGTAATTTAAACTATGTTAAAAAAGTTTTACTTATTGTTTTAGAGTCTTTTGGATTTAATTGTATTTTTACCCTATTTGGCTAGTCAAATCATAGTATTTTCTTATACTCTTGGCAACCACATCAATATCGTTGATAACTTGAGAAAGACCGACCCCTAATTAAGAATAAAGATTATTGAGATCTTGGGTTATTTGTGATGACTTTTTGACATCTTGGTGGATTTTCTCAGATATATCGACATTAAATAAACCAGTTGGCGTCTATATATCAATAATCACTTTCTATAAGATCAAATTAGACTATTTATTGCGATGTTAAGTGAATTTCTTATGCTCTTGCTGCGTCATAAACTCTTTAAAGTCATTTGAATATAGGAAGAAATTATAGCTGAGCAAAGTATTTAGAAATAGGGTGATTTATTGTATTCTAGCATTGATTCCTTTTTTATCATCTGTTGAGAATTCCTGAGATGCAGATAGAGGAGGGACATATACACCTGAATACTTTTCACCCAAAATATTCTTGAGCCAAACACAATCTTAGTCCTTTCTCATAACCTTCCTCATAGTAAAGTTAGAACTTATAGTAAGCTATAATTAGTTTCTTGCCCCAATGCCAAAAATAAATCCTCCAACAGATTTTATTTAATACCTTAATAATACTTGAAATACTTTTAAATTTGTATCTTAGGAGTGACAAGATTATTGATGCTTCCAAATACTAACTGGCTCTTAGGGCATTCTTGATCATATTTCTATTAGAAATCATAGAGATTTGTGCCTTCCTTGAATAATACTATGACATACATATTTGAACTTTTATTTCTTTGGGATAAAGATAGTTGATTTTTTCAATTCTCTCGATATGCGTGATTGCATAAGATCTATTTTGCTTTGATTGAGACGGTTCTTGTATTCTTGAACTACTTTGCTAAGCTAAGAAATAGTCCAGTTATCTAGATCAATATTTTCACCCTCTCCTTTTATCCCTCCCATAAAATCCATAAATCCTTAAGGCTAGATTCCCTTCTCGTATATTTATGTCCTAAGGAATTTCTGCTTGTCTTCAATGGTTTATATTTACATAATGATTCTTATGGTTTATATATTAAATCCGATTTGAACAATCGTACTTTTCAATTCTTATCATCAAGATTATTCAAGAATAGATGAAATCATTAAATTTTCCCTGAAATGATTGTCTTGACAAAGTCGCGATAATATATCTTGCCATTTGTAACTCGGGCATATTTCAGTATTTATCGTGATTACTCTTCACTTAACGGCTATCCAAAGGCATGCATGATCTTTTTCAAATCGATTTCACTAATATATCCACTTTATTCTTTGTTAAATATGCTTTACCTTAGTCAAAAAAGGAGAAGGCTCTAAGCAATTCTTACTCGTGGTTTATATGGGATTGTTTATTTGCGAACTAGAGTCCTGCCTAAACAAACTTTTGCATGGTAAAAAATCCTTGCTTGGTGGGATCCACTCTTTTTTATAACTATACGATATCTTCTTCAGATGGGAACAATCTGGCAGAACGTATAAGCTTAGCTGTATTGAAAGAGTGTTACATATTTAGGTAGTTTTGATCGTATTTGGATTGCTATTTTTCTTGTCTTCATATACTTTAAATATCTACTATAGTTTTTCCTTGGTAACACTCATTTCAAATTATAATTTGATCAATCAAATCATCAAATCTATTTCATTCATTTATTAACTTTTTCAAGGAATCAGATATAATGCTTTATTGGCCTATGAATATA
>JACCDV011134586.1_pt1 | contig 11793 bp, 16 predicted proteins | sample 7446131 | NCBI WGS metagenome assembly JACCDV01 (sample SAMN15323448, study PRJNA562643) | freshwater metagenome | isolation source: river surface water | place: USA:Blue River Watershed | collected 2017-08-17
CCAAGGACCGGTAACTTATCGCCCGATTCCCTTCTCAGGATCAAACCCAACAAAAGCCAACAGCCGCGCCCGGTTTTCGGGCGAGGGGGTTTTGCAGTGAGTCTCCCACAGCCTTACGGTAGTTCTACTCACCCCCACCAAGGTCCTCGTGGGCGTTCAACCCTCAGCGATTAGCCAATATACGATCATAGCGAGAAGTGTTGTCCATTCGAAAACACTGCCTTCAACACGAGAGATTCTAAAAACATTGAGAAAAGGAGAAGCGAGCGGTGTGGTAATACCATAGATGAAGCTCGTGAATCCGGCACCTGCATTGGCACCTAATAATTTGAGAATAAATCGGATGGCAAGAAGGGCATTGATTATGCCGAGAATATACCAGACGATCTGGGTCCCTCGGTATAGTGGTTTAGTATGAGGTGAAGTATATGCGTCCATATGTTTTTATATTAGATGAATAAGACAAATAAATTGTTCAGCACTCCGTGTATTATAGGATTCAGAGATTAATTTTTGATTAAAGCAAAAACCGCCCTTATGAGGCGGCTTTTGCGATGGAATGCAGATCGAGCTTAAACTCGTTCTACATTTATTGCTTCTGGTCCCTTTTCTCGCTCTTCTACAGAGAAAGTAACGTTGTCACCAACCTTTAGGTCATTGAACTGAACGCCTACGCATGAGCTAGAGTGAAAGAAAATGTCCTTCGCTCCACCTTCTGGCGTGATGAAACCGAAACCTCTCTCCATGATTTTAGAAATTACTCCTTTCATTTGGTTTGATGTTTGATTCTAGTGGATAATATACAAAGAGATTGTTCCTGAAATTCGACGTTTTCGAACCTGGCTATTTGTGGGGTAATGATGACATGTATGGGGTGGATAGTCAATCTGTAAAAAAAGAAACCCCGCGCAGTGCCGGCCGTACTGAACGGGGCTTCTGCGAGGGGTTGGGGTCTGCGCTATGCAGGCGGACGGAGCTGTTGTATGCGGAACTTCGATTCGAGCGCGACGTACGCCGCGATTGTGGCAGCTGCTTTGGCGTGCATCCATTTGATATCATTGTCGGTCACGTGATTGTCTCCTTCTGGGAAGCAGTGCTCCAGCCACTCGAAGTCGGCATGATCCGCGATGACGATGCGACCACCTTTGCATGCTGACCGCACGAGAGTTGGTCCGCCAATGTCCACTTGGGCATTGATAGCGTCGTAATCAGACTTCGGATTGTCCATGGCTTTTTGAAGGTCATAGAAAGTGCAGATGACAGCGCCAATACCTTCCCAGCCGAGGTCAGCCAGTTCTTTGGCATGTTTCATTTCCGCCAGAAGTCCGCCATGGAGCTTGGGGTGGAGAGTTGCGACGCGATGATCGAGAGCAGGATTCAGGCCAGTAATGTCAGCAACGTCGGTGACGGCAACCCCGCCCTCCTCGAGGAAGGTTTTGGTACCGCCAGAGGCGATGCATTTCCAGTCGTTCGCTTTCATGGCGCAGGCAAGCGCTAGAAGCTGGTAGTTTTTGTGGCTGACGCTGAAGAAGGCCGTTTTTACCTTGGCGGGATTGGGATGTGAGGATTCTGAGTTCATTGTTTCTGAATTGCGTTTATCTGAATGATTGATGCTATGGCCGCAGGGCGACCGAGAATGGCACGAAGAAAAGCTGTGAAGGTGCTCTGTGCCTAAGAGAAGATTACGTAATAAAGTGATGGTGTCAAGATCTTGCCATAGAAGGGTTCTGTATGAACTTTATCAAAACTTAATCTCATCTTTTGCATGATTTAGTGATGAAAAAAGATTTTATTGGCTGGAATGTGAAAAAGATTGATGTTAATGCTGTGGGTTTTAATAAATTATATCGACAACGAGACGTGTGGTGGTGCGTTCTAGGGATTAATATTGGCAACGAACAAGATGGAAATGATGATGGCTATCAAAGGCCAGTACTTATACTGCGAGGACTTAGTAGTAAAACGTGCATAATCGTACCTCTCACAACGTCTGGGGAAGTGCATGGATTTAGAATAGATGTAGGGATTATTGCAGGTAAAAAGGCAAAGGCTATAATTTCCCAAATCAAGGTCATTGACACAAAGAGGTTGGTAAATAAGATTGGTGTGGTAAATAAGGACACATTCGAAACAATAATAAAATCCATCAGGGGTTTATTCTGATGGATTTTATTTTCTCCCTCTTTCGAAGGCAAGCCCGAAGGCACTTGTGGATGAATAATATCAAAAGCAAGGAAGTACAGTCAAGTTTAAAAAAATCGCTTTAAACATCAGCGGTATTTTATCTGATACAATATCCTCATGTCTATATTCGTCGAACTCAGCTTGATTGTTTTTTTGGCAACAGCGATCGCCGCCATCATGCGTCTTCTGAAGCAACCATTGGTTCTAGGTTATATTGTGAGCGGAATCATCGCTGGTCCATATGTTCTCAATATTCTGCATTCAACAGAGCAGATCGAACTTTTTTCCAAAATAGGAATCTCAATACTCCTCTTCATCGTCGGCCTCCACCTCAATCCAGATACGATCAAGGAAACCGGTAAGTCTTCTCTAATAACTGGAGGTCTTCAGGTTGTCCTCCTCGGTGCTGCGGCCTATGCAGTCTTCCATGCATTCGGACTAGGTTCACAGGCGGCATTCTATAGCGCTATCGCTCTCACATTCAGTAGTACTATCATCGTATTGAAGCTCTTGTCAGATCGAGGTGATCTCAGCAAATTACATGGCAAGATGGCGGTAGGAATTCTATTGATTGAGGATATTGTGGCGACGGTTGCCCTGCTCGCGCTTTCTGTAATCGGTCCAGGAGAGGCAACAGGGGTTGGCTTTGGGACAACTATATTCCAGTTATTGATCAAAGGATCTATTGCTATCGTCGCTCTTTATCTCATTTCCAAATATATCTTACCGAAACTGGCTGGATATTTTGCATACTCTCAGGAATTGCTATTCCTGTTCTCGCTGACATGGGGACTCGGTCTTGCGGCCTTCTTCTATTATCTAGGATTCTCGATTGAGATCGGGGCATTGATTGCCGGTGTCACATTGTCAGTATCTTCATATTCATATGAGATCGCATCGCGCATGAAGCCTCTCCAGGACTTTTTCATTGTCATCTTCTTTATACTACTAGGCGCCCATATGGTATTCACTGAGATCTCGCGCCTCATTGTACCTATCATCATTCTATCCTTGCTAGTCCTCATCCTGAAGCCAATAATAATCATGGTGGTCATGAACCTACTCGGATTCCGTACTCGCACGGCTTTTAAGTCTGCTTTGGCCCTAACCCAGATCAGTGAATTCTCATTAATCTTGATGTCCCTTGCTTTATCATTTGGTGTAGTGGATGAGACAATCGTCTCCATGGTTGCCATGGTTGCAATCATAACTATCACCGCATCGACATATCTCATGATGTATAGCGATAGGTTATATGCGATTATGAAAAAAGGTTTATTTGTCTTCGAATGGAGAAAAAAACCACATCGCGAACCGAGATGGCAACCAGAAGCATCGGACATGATTATCTTTGGATATGATCGAGTTGGATTCGATTTTGTCGATGCTGCACAGAAACTTGGAACCAAATACATCGTCGTCGATTACAATCCTAAATGTATTAGAAAATTGCAGGCAGCGGAGATTCCATTCAGATTCGGTGATGCTGAAGATGTGGAATTCTTGAACGAGATTGCATTAGGTGAGGCCAAGATAGTTGTCTCAACAATTCCCGATTTCAAAATCAATATGCTATTGCTTCGGACATATCGCAAGAGTAATGATTCGGGAATTATCACTCTCATCTCACATGATATCAAGGAGGCCAGAGAGCTGTACCTCAATGGTGCTAGCTATGTGACCATGCCTCATTATCTTGGTGCCCATCATGCTTCTAATATGATTTCGCAATATGGGTTCGATATTGCTCATTTTGAAAGAGAGCGCAATAAGCATTTGACGTATTTGGCGAGGAGGGAGAAGTTGGTGGGGTAGGCATATCGCTTATCAACATATATATATTGCAAAACGATATATCTATGCTATATTAGCGATATATGAAAAAAAGCATCAACAAAGAGAAAGGGACAACGTGGTTTCTCCGATTCGCACTTATTGTCATGGCATTGATAGGTCTGGTCATCTGCATCTTCGCTATACCGAGCATAGGACAGGGTGTAGTTCTGGAATTCGATCTTGTGCATTATGCGCAATACATAGTCATGGTCGGATTATATGCTGCAGCGATATGCTTTTATCTGGTCTTATGGCAGTCCTGGAAGCTTTTGAACTATATCGACAAGAATAATGCATTCTCTGAATTGTCTGTTGCTTCTTTGAAAAAAATAAAATATACAGCGATCACCATGTCGGCATTGCTTATCATATTCCTTGAGCCGGTGGCATTCCTGGTCGCAGAAGCAGATGATGCCCCAGGGGTGATCATCTTCGTCATGGCGTTTTGTTGTGCACCGCTTGTGATCGGGGTCTTTGCTGCAGTTTTGCAGAGACTTTTACGAAATGCAATTGATATGAAAGCTGAGAATGAATTAACCGTCTAATTTCCATCCATGACAATAATCATAAATATAGATGTGATGCTGGCGAAGAGAAAAATGAGCGTCACTGAGCTTGCAGAAAAGGTTGGGATTACGATGGCTAATTTGTCGATATTGAAAAATGGGAAAGCGAAGGCTATTCGGCTATCTACACTGGAGGCGATTTGTAAAGCGTTGGATTGTCAGCCGGGGGATTTGGTTGAGTATAGAAAGTAAAAAGAGGGTTCCGAGTGAATCGGAACCCTCTTGCAGATGCAGGGCAGTGTTGTTCAGGGCTGCTTTGCCACCCTCTCGAGAAGGCTCGATAGGATTGGGATGAATAAGACCGAGCTGTAATTCACCGATCCGCACCTGCCAGTGCATCGATATTCGACCAGGCTGTCGATCAAATGTTCATCGATGGTTTCGGGTGCAATTCCGGCTTTTTCAAGTTCGGCCTTTATGTCTTTTTTTGTGGTACTCATATGGTCGGAATAATAGGGGAAGTAGGGTGTTTTGTAAATGAGGGAAATGAAAAAGCCCCACAAGATGTGAAGTCTCGGAAGACTTTTTCTTGTGGGGCTGTGATTTACTTGATGATAGGACAGAAGGTTAGGTCGCCGTTTGCGCAGGACACCGGCAAGGTTTTGACGCCGAACTAGATTGGAATCATATTTCTCCGGGTTTTATACTTATTACAAACTCAATTTAATTCTGATAAACATGTTTTTAACTGAATAGTTTTGTTTAAATAAAATTATCACAAGTAGGGTATTGAACAATATGAAAAGAAAGACCTCCACCGAGAGGGAACCATGAAGGTCTTTCTCGATAGAGGTCGCGATTACTGGAGGAAATACCAGGTCGCAGTGGCGTGGTACGCCGGGTCGCCTTCTTGAATGAACTGGAAGGTGTATGTATTCGTCATCTCCACAGCAGCATCTATGCCGGGTTCCAGAATCAGTTGCTCAGGCTTTCCCTCCGCTCGGCCGTTTTCCAACACGATGCGATCTAGAACCTTTTTAGAAACCACGAGCGTCCGGCCGGAGTCCAGGTTGTCGAGGTTCCTGACTTCGACGATGTCGCCGACCTTTAGTTTCGGCTGAATGTCGACGTAGGTTTTGATATCCTTTTGAACAGCTGGATGAAGGCCAGCGATACGTTTCTCCAAGGGGCTGATGTGAAGACCGGTTTGGAAGAAAGCGACGATGAGGCAGATTGCAATAAGTGATAGTACAAGAATAAGCGGAAGGTGTTTTTTCATAGGGAGTGCCGATGGGGCTTAAAAAGCTCTAGAAATAAAGGTTTTTAAGCCATACCGAACACTAACTACATCTAAATTATATATTAATTAAGTATATATGTCAATAGTTGTGGAGATGGGGAAGAATCGGTCACGGATAAAATTGCTCCGCAATTTTTCCGCGACCTTGCCTCACTCGCCGCAATTCGCTTCGCTCATATAGCGGCTTCGCTCCGGCTTTCGATTCCCTCGGTCATCTAGCCGATAAATATAAAACACCTCGCTAGTCGCAAGGTGTTTTATATTTATCGGTGGAGATGGGGGGAATCGAACCCCCGTGCAAATGAGTTTCAAATATGAGTCTACACTGCTTAGGGTGTTCTTTGTTTAGGATCCGTATCTATAGAACAAACAAGACAATACGAACCCGATCTTCTATGGTTTCGGATCAAGAGCGAAGAGGTTCCTCATCCTACTCTGTTGATATGTCATCCGAGCCTGCGCCACAGAAACGCGCAAGACGGACGTCGGATAGCGAGCGTTAGGCTCGAGCTGTCGCGAATGCAAAGTCCTCAGCCGCAAAATACGGTGAAGCTGTTGCTCGTGCTTTAGCACTTGGATTTTCTAGAAGTTTAACGAGATTCAAGAGTACTCGGCAGCGCACATATGTAAAAGTTCAAATGTCGAGACCTGGCATCCCCGTATACTGTATGACGGACTAGGGGAGTATATATGACAATGGTCCACGTGTATCCCTTGACAACATAATTGCATTTTGCTAGGATAGATACATGTCAAAGGCAACCAAGTATTCAATAAGGGATTTAAAGGCGGACTTCCCAACAGATGAAGCGTGTCTATCTTTAATCTTCGATACCTTACACACTAAAGAGTGCTCATGCGGAGGTACATACAAGCAAATTAAAGGGCGAAAGCAGTTTCAGTGTTCAAAGTGCCGATTTCAGATTGCCCCTGCCTCTACAACTATTTTTCATAAGTCAGATACTCCGCTCTCTTTATGGTTTCATGCTATTTTTATTTTTTCAAACGCTAAGAGTGGCATTTCAGCAAAAGAGCTAGAAAGACAACTTGGAGTAACATATAAGACTGCATGGAGAATCCTTAGTTTAATTAGAAAAGCCCTTGCACAGGATAATGACAAGTTAAGCGGAACAGTTGAGATTGATAGCGGTTATTTTGGAGGCAAAGGAAACGCTGGAAAGAACAACGAGCGACTAAGTGAAGTAATGGTAAAAAAGATAGCTGTTACTATTGCATGTGAACGAGGTGGAAAGATTAAGGCAGAAATTATGGATACAGTATCTGCGAAGAATATGGAAACTTTTATTGATAAGAACATAGAAACTAAAGGTACTGTGATTATGACTGATAGTAGCCCTGTTTTTAAGCGAGCAGATCTAAATTACACACGAAATGCCGTAAACCACAGTAAAGGTGAATATGTACGAGGAAATGCCCATATAAACACAATAGAGACATTTTTTGCTCATTTAAAGCGAAGTATCAAAGGGACTTATAAGTCTATTTCAAAACAACATCTACAGGCTTATCTTGATGGATTTGTGTGGCACTACAACAACCGACACAACGACAAGGAACGGTTTGGGGCTTTGCTTGGAACTTTATTACACGCTTCAAGATAGAAAGCAATTGCGATTTATTCATGCTGGCATTATAATGTAATCAAATAAATACACCAACTATGGCGATAAAATACGAATACAAAAAAGATAAAGGAGAACCATATGGAGTGATAAAAATTAGTAACGGTGATTTACAGGCGCTAACAGACGCTATGGAACAATATGGTTTCGTAGACCAAGAGGCTCTTCTGAGATATGCACTTGTAGCTTTACTAAACGCTACAGACAATAAGTTGTATGTAAAAAAAGGTTCAAATATTTTAAGTGTAAAAATAGCAGATAATTTGATTAAGAAAGATTTTATTTCCGATGAAAATAAAACTAATTAATTTATGGCACCGACCAGTAAAAAGCATACCCTTCCTAAAGAACTTCAGGGCGTAGCAAACATAGAAGATGTAAACGCACTTCAAGAGCAAGTAGATAGATGTTACTCAAAAGATAGGTACGAGGATTTTTTAAATGCAGTAGAAAAAATTATTGGGAGGTATTTAAAAGGAACAGTGGGGTGGGCTATATTCCTATGGCTTATATCACTTATTGCAAGTATGTTAGTTCAGAAATACTTTAATATATTAAAATAAGAACAATTAGCACTTGTGTTATATTGTGTCTTAGTGTATTATATATTTATAAGTTGTTTTTACAAACAGGGCTGATCCCCCTCAAACATGCACGTGGCGACAGAAAACCTGTCTCAAGTTCTGGCGTAGGTTCCAAAAGGATCAACGCCAACTATGGCGCTTTACATCGAGAGATGTCACGTGCCCTACGCTAGAACTTGGTGTGGGTTTTTTTGTTTGTCAGTTTTTCCCCCGATGCATCGGAATGGTCAGTGTCGATTTAGCTGAAAATAACTGTCTTAAAAGGTAAACTAATATAAACTCACATGAGCTGTTATTATATTTACAAATCTTCAGTCACGGGTCTTATTGTGTCAGAAGGATACGCCATGCGTTACCCTCACCTTACATACAAGACACTTGTCTGCAGATAGAGCAAACCACCCATTAAGGGTGGAATAAAAAGGATAGACAAGCTATCTAATTTTGCAACACTTCGCCAGAGGTGTTGTTTTTATTATAGCACTTGTGCTTGCACATGTGTGTATAACTCGTTCCAGTATCTTACTTATAAGCTAAGATAAGTCAAATTACCCTATTTTTGTTAGATAGTATTTGTAAATACATAATCTACCCCAAAAGCAATCAATGATACTGCAAATATCGAGATAATGACTGAAAATATTGGGTAAAAATATTCCTCAGGGTCTAGATCTTCTTTATGCAATTGATATATAAACTTTCCCATTAAGGTTCCTGCCATTAAAGCAAGTAATGTTGTATTCATGTCCATGCCTCAATATTATCACATTATGTCGCTAAGGGAGAGGTGTGCAATGGTCATATTGACAATATCTAATATCTCTGTCCTTTTATATAGCCTATATGTAATGCTATAATAATGCCCAATATGAAGCCTTTTTTCCATACTCCGAGGAGAATATTCAAGAAATACTTTATAGCCCATGAGGCCAATGATCACCACCCACATATATTTCGAACCAGAGCGGTTCTGGTATTCCTGGTTTCGATTCTAGCAATCGAAGGTGGGCTTTTTCTGTATACTCGCCGTCCGATAGAAATGAATTCGCAACAGGCTGCGGTTATCGCAAATAAGCTCATCGCATATACGAACGAAGAGAGAGTATCAGAGAATCTCTTACCCCTCACTCGCAATAGCAAACTAGATATTGCTGCACAAAAAAAGGCGCAAGACATGATTGCGAAAGGTTACTTCGCACATTTTTCTCCCGAAGGTATTTCACCATGGCATTGGATTAATGAGGCTGGGTATAGATATGTTACTGCTGGAGAAAATCTAGCCATCGATTTCATCGACTCAAAAGATGTTGTGAATGCATGGATGAATTCTCCAGGTCATCGCAGAAATATAATGAAGCAAAAATATACTGATATCGGTATGGCGGTGGCTGATGGTATGTTCGAGAATCGCCGGACCACATTTGTGGTGCAGTATTTTGCCACGCCTGCTATATCTGTAAGTACGAATGATGATGAGTCAATTTCAACTATCGTCACAGTTCCAGTCGAATCAACTTCGTCAGTACCTACTGTCGCGGGTGTATCGACAGGGGATGAATTGGGTGAAAAGCTATTTGCTCGAGTTACCAATGAAATGTTTGGATTTACTGCTTCTCCTCGAAATTCAGTTGAAGTAGTCATATTTATTTTGATTGCTTGTGTAGTGGTAGCTACTCTCCTTTATATCCATGGATCAAAAAATCCAATAGTTCACCGAAAAGTGGCATTTATTTCGATCTCGCTCCTCATCATTCTTATCCTACTTGTCATGGTAAATAGGACATTCCTCCGAATGACAAAGGATTCGATTGGTCCTGCGACTGAGACTGCAATTGAGACAAGTCCAGTCAATTAATTATCTTTTACCCTTCATCTCTCGACTGATTTCGCGATCGCTTTCGCGCTTTCCGATTGACTGACGCTTATCATGTTTTTTCTTGCCCTTTGCGATGGCGATTTCAAGTTTGATGGTGCGTCCTTTGTTATAAAAAGATATAGGTACGATGGTCTCACCACTTCCTCTGCCAATTTCGCTCAATTTTTTGATCTCGGCTTTATGGAGGATGAGCCGGCGATTCCGTCTCTCATCATATGAATCAGGGGTATTGGCAACTTGGAAAGGAGATATGAGAGCACCTATCAAAAAGGCTTCGCCGCCGCGGACGATGATATATGAGCCTTCAAGATTACCTTTACCGGCACGGATTGATTTGGCCTCATAACCAAAAAGCTCGATCCCTGCCTCTAGGGATTCGCGTATTTCGTAGTTAAAAGTAGCTTTTTTATTCCTTATATACGACATGCCAATATATGCTAACATAGGTCTTATGAAATCTACATCCAATTCCAAGCTAAGGCGTTTGCTAGGTATCGCCCCTGATCATGGTCCGCATCGTATTGCGAGACTGCCGTTTATACTTTCTCATATAGTGGCATATGCATTGGCTTTTCTTTTATTCCAGGTCATAGGCTATATCTTAGTTAGTACTGGAAACCAGACATATGAGATGGGAGATTTTGCATTTGCAATCTTTCTCCTAGCTGTTTCTGTGGTGCTTGTCCCTATACATATTCGGAGGGCGCATGATCTGGCTTGGTCTGGGAAGAGTGTCTTTTGGTTCAGCATAATGCCATCATTACTTCGAGTTATCTGCTTTGTTGTCCCGCTTAGTTTCTTTGCACTAGCACCTGAATCTCTACCAACTCTCATGTTGATCATGCCATATATAGGATTGCTGTATTGGTTCCTAAATCAGCTTCAGATGGCGTTCTTGATCATTCTGGCATTCGCACCTGGAACTGGCACACATAATAGATTTGGAGATTTGATTGCCAAATCTTTTACCATGAAGAATCTCTATGGATTCCAGATGTTAAGAGGAAAGGGTACCAAAGCTGATGTCATCAAAGCTGAATAAGATTCTGTAATCACAAGATATATATGTCAAAAAAACACCATCATCACGGAGAAAATACACATATGCATAAAGGACCGGGGAATGAACCTCATCCTCCAAAACCAAACTTGAAACCTGGAGGGCCAAAAGGTGGACCGAAACAAGATAAGAGCCTGCGTTCGATTATTTGGAATAATCTGGCTTGGGCTATAGTCACTTTTGCAATATTGTTCGGACTCTATTCGATTATAGGTGATCAGGCTACAGAGCCACAGAATATTCCTATATCTCAATTGGTCACTGATATTAATGCCGGCACAATCAAGAATGTAACAGTGAAAGGGGGTGAACTGACGATCTCATATCTGGATGGTACGACAAAGCAGGCCAAAAAAGAAATTGAAAGCTCATTGTCTGAAACTCTGAGTAATCTAGGAGTAGACAAGGTCGCACTCGGACAAGTACAGATCGAAACCGTTAATGATCAAGGAGTTGGGTATTGGGTAGGTAATATCTTGCCATTCTTGCTGCCGATTCTATTCCTATTTTTCATCATATGGTTTTTGTCTCGACAGGCGCGCGGAGCAACCGGACAGGCATTCTCATTTGGACAGACTAGGGCCAGATTGGTTTCGCCTGATGATGAAAAAGTCAAAATCACATTCAAAGATGTAGCTGGTGCTAAAGAGGCAAAATCTGAGCTTGCAGAGGTTGTGGATTTTTTGAAAAATCCTAAAAAATTCATCGATATTGGAGCGAGAATTCCAAAAGGAATATTGCTGATGGGAGCTCCAGGAACTGGAAAGACATTGCTTGCACGAGCTGTTGCAGGAGAAGCCGGGG
>JACCDV011131569.1_pt1 | contig 11792 bp, 10 predicted proteins | sample 7446131 | NCBI WGS metagenome assembly JACCDV01 (sample SAMN15323448, study PRJNA562643) | freshwater metagenome | isolation source: river surface water | place: USA:Blue River Watershed | collected 2017-08-17
TCAAAAGCACCATTTAGTCCTTCTTCAGACATATCTTTTACAAAATCAAATTATATCCGATAATCTCCATCCAAAACATGCTCTAATAAATATCTTCAGGCTGTTTCTTTCAATAAGGAATTAATTTTGATTTATTACAGATGATAAAACGTGTTGCCCTTACATAAGTGTTTGGAGATAAGTTAGAATGGTCTTCTACTCTTTTTTTCTCTTATCCTCCCTAGTTTTCAGGCACATTATATTATTTTACTCTCTTTTTTTCATCGTTTTTCGCCGTTTCTTGATACCGAAAAGACCGAAGTTAGGTGTTTTAGTTTTTCAAAAACATGGAAAACTCTCAACTTTCCAGCAACTAAAGAAGGAAGTAGTGATGTTGGATGTATTTTGAAGTGTATGTATGTTGGGGTGATGATATGTTGATGATTAGGTGGATTGTATGAATAGATGATCATAAGACCTTCTTGAAGATCTCCAACAATTCTGGCTTTTGGATCTTTCCGTCTCCTGATTTGTCAACAGCAGAAATGAATTGATGAATTTCCGCCTAAGAAACTTGTCTGTTAGCCTTGAGGTGTCCGAGGGCGTCGTTGATCAATTTTTGGACTTCGGAGGGATCCAAACTTCCGCTTCCATCAACATCATACTTGCCGAAAACAGCATCGACGGCATCTCTTAGCTCCTGTTCAGAGTATTTGTGTGACATATCTTTCTAAAATAATTAAATTGTATTAAATAATCATTCAAAAAACGTGCATTAATAAAAATGTCCAAGCTATGGTAACTGTAACGGCCGGAAAAAATAAAAAATAATAAGAAAGTTAATAACTTGATAGATGGCGATCATAGTTAGAGTTTGGGCTCGTGTGTTCGGGTCTGTGTGGAGTGGAAGCTTTAGAACATTATCCAGTCTTTGATTAGAACCTGGCTCTAGAATACTCCTTCCTGAAAGTAAGAAAATACTATCCTATTGTATGTGTCGATGAACATCTTACTTCCGCTCGATTTGCCTTGGAAGAGTTCGTAGACCTTACCAGCAAACTCCGTCTTTATGCAGTAGCTGTAATCCCCATTGTATTTTTGGGCACGGAAGGAGTGGTATGTAATCTGCCCAAAAGAGTTGTGTTTGAGTTTCTAGAATTCCACTCTCACCTGCCCTGTGGTAAATTCGAAGATGATTTTTACGTATTTTTCTTTGGATGAGATTTCTTTGGAGCGCACTAGTATTCTGAGGATATTGAGGAGGTGTTCAGTATCTATGTCGAATTCCACTTTGCGCCACTCGGGAGATGCGCATCCATTTAGCCACTAGTGATTTATTATGGATTCAGGGTCATATAGAGGTTTGAAGACTTCGTTTCGGTACTTCAAATTGCCGAAAAGCAAATTCAAACTGCGGAAGGGCTATTCGTTTCCTTTTGGCTTCTATTTACTCAGAGCAAAGGTCACGTCTCCAAGTCCTTATTTCTCCACCAATTAGCACAGTGATCGCAAAAGTGACTCTCCTTATTTGAACTCAATCACCAATAACTAAGATCCTTCTTTCTTTGAAGATTTATCGTTGATTGAGATGCGAGGGTCGATTGCCAATATTGCCATACAGTTCTCAGAATTGACCAGGAATCTGATTTGTTTTGGTTAAAGGAAATAAACTAAGAAAATAGACGCTTTTTCCTTGGAACTGAATACAACCTTGAATAAGGTGTTAAAGAGCCCTTTCAAGCATCGAAGTCCTTTGATTTGTAGCTCAATATCAAATCTCATTTAATAACAATATATAAAACACACACTAAAGATGATCGATTAAATGTTCATTTCGATCAACTCATCATAAATTTCAATATTATACAGATCAATATCAGCTTTTGTATCGGCCTAACTGCAACACTCGACTGCTCTTTATTTCGTTCTATTGGGCCTGGGTCCGCACACGCAAGGTCTAGACTTCGGCCATGAGGATGACGATTAGAGTAAGTAGATCCTCATTTCTTCGTGAAAGGGTGGATTCATCTCCTAAGGCTAACTTGCACGAAGAAATTTAAGAATTAAGGTCAATATTTTAATTTGACAGTCGGTTTATTTAGCCATTCAAAACCTGAATCTACATTAAAGCAAGCTTACCTTTTGTTGAAGTATCTATGCTTTTCTCAGTTCGATCTAAAACTAATGATTTTTGAGTCTCAATTTGGAGTACTAATTGTTTAGATTGACATAGACTTCTTTTAGCTTTTGATATTCTCTTTAGACTTCTCCAGTTCTAATGTTATAAAAGAAAGTACTTATGCTCGTAGCTACTAAGGAATATCTTGAGTTGCTCGTTCTCTGAATGGAGATAGTTGCTTTATATTTTGTATTCGTTGCTAAGGGTGATGGCTTTTTAAAGATCATTTTATAGGTGGAAGATTCTTTATGAATATTAATAATGCTATTTTTAGAGCGATTGAATATGCTATATTTGCTTTATGTTGTCACTATTTTGATTTATTATCTGGTAGTGTTCTTTGATTAGTTGATTTATTTTTTATTTGCCCATCGCCAAATTAGCCTCACTTTCTCTTAGCTTAGCATATATCACTCGGACTTACTTTTATAAGGCTTAGTTTTTAGCCTTTAACTCAATCAATACTCTTGCTGATCGGCTTGTGCTTCCTTATTATAGGTAAAGTACTGTGCCCTAAACATTTTTTAATTTTTATTATAATAGTTTCTTTTAAACATTTAGTCTTTGGATTTATTGGGACGCCTGTGTGATTTGTTATTGATATGAATCTAGTTGTTGTTGGGCGTTTTTGTACCTTTTTAGATCATTTTTCATTTTCTCATAGCTTTCTTAGTTCTTCAAATATTGTTATTATCGTATTTCTAATATCTTTTAAAGCTTTTATATCTATTTTTCATACATTTCAATATGATTTTTTTTGTTTTGATTCTGTAACAATTTACCACCGTTAGACTTTTATTATATGGAAGAGGAATTTTCTTGAAGCATTTGGGCAATTGCTTCGATATCTTTCATCTTTTGATCCACTTAACTTTCAATAGATTTTAGCCTGTGTTGTAGCTCGACAATCATTCTTTCTTTGTCACTGAGCACAATGTCCCTCTCTTTCATTTGCCCTTATAGCTTTATTACTTTATCCCTTAGAATTTCATTTTCCTTATTGTATTTTTCCTTAGTATTTTAGAAATTTCTTTCTTTTTGGTTTAAATACTCCTTCATTTCAGACAGTTCCTTCCCTTGAAGAACTTCAAGTTTGTGTACTTGAGACTAAAGGTTGGTAATACTGATATTTTTCTCTTCGACTTCGAATTGGCGCTGGGTGGCAATATGCGCCAACTGTTCACGCACGTTTGCATTTTCTCTTGAGAGTTATAATATTTTTTGGAAAATTTCTTATTGATGCACAGTGTTTCCCTCGAAATGCTTTATCTTTATTCTCATTTACTCTAATTACTTCTTTAATAACAGTATTTCTCCTTATTTTACAGCAATTAATCGGTTCGCTTATGACAGCTTTTATTGAATTTGTGAGTTCCCCTCCCTAAGGCCACTTTCGTTACGATGCATAATATTCGACATATTTTTAGTCTATTGATAGACCTCTTTTATAGTCATATTTGTATGCTAATTGGCACGTCCTATAAAATCTTTCAATTCATTAAACTGACTTTTTATTTCATTATTATTTATTGATGATGAAGAGTATGCAAGCTCTACTGCTTTTAAAATTTTTAACTGTTATTGAGCAATTACATCAATCTTTTGTAATAATTTGTTCAATTCAAGTTTTAAATTTTTGCTCTATGATTCTTTTGTAAGGACTAATTGGTTCAATCGCTATATTTATTTGATAAAAAGTTGAAAATTCCCTTTGGACTCTTCTGCGTACATTAAAGTTAAATTCATCTTTTAGGCATTTTGCTTTTGAATATCAGAGTTATTCTTTAAACGATTCATTTAATCATCTTTCTCCTATGAATATTTGGCATACTCTTTACAGCGATTGGAAAGGTCAATAATAATACCTTCTTTTTCTCTAAGGCTCCTATTCAATCGTTATATTTAGTTGATTGCTGTATTGACTCTATTCTATGCATCTTTCAGTTTAAATTATTTATCACGGATTACAAGTTCCGTTTAGTTTACAACTCTTTTATAGTTTTATATTTCAAAGTTCTTACGCTCAATGTTTTGGTTGTGTTATCTAATTGCCTTCGATAATTCTTCGATTTTTGCACTATAATTTTTGAGCTAAATATTCTTTAGATCAAATGCTTGCTAATTTTTCTGCAGGGTTAATGCTAGCAAATTTTTTTATTGGAATATCATATCCCTCTACCTTCTGCTTTGCTCCATTAATTTCTAATAATTAGTTAACTTCATTTTATATTCATTTATAATTTCGTTTTTTTATCTCATTTTTTCATCGAAATCCTTGCGAGAATGGTCAAAAATGCTACTCTTTGACACATTCTCTTCTTTGAGTTTGATAAGCTCGTTGCTTCTGCCTGCAACTTCTCCTCTAAGCTGGTTTATTTAGCTAATCCTTGCGGCTAACTAAAATTTACATTGATTGAGTTCGCTGACCTTGGCATTTAGCTATGAAATTCTTTGTTGGTTTATCAGTTATATCTTATTTTGGCATTATTTTGTTATTATTCTTTACTTTTATTAGTAACGCTTGAAATCCAACTATGTATCTTTGAATTTTTATTGCCAGCGAAGCAACTACGACTTCAAATACTGTGTTTCTTTTCCTAACTCATTCTTCTATCGATATATGGAATCCATTTCTCTTATTAAAGACTATTTCTATCGTGAGAAAGCGTCTCTTGCTTCTTGTGTATTTCTCAGTTCCTAGAGTAATAAATCTTTCTACTGTGCGTTCGCTTGGTACTATCGTTATAACTAGTTGAAATTCCGCATGAGATGCTCATATTAGCTCTATAATTCTTACCTTTTGTGGTTTACTTCCTTTGAAGATGTGGATTATTCGTTGAGTCTTGCTCTAAGCTTGCCAATCTACTGTACATAAGTATTTTTCTATTGTATGAATGTGTTTCTCTCTTGTGAGAAAGCATTTCTTTCTTGTAAATACAATGATTTTTCCTTAGAATACTCTTACTACATTACTTGCAGTGACTGTTCATACTCTTTTAGTTTCTGCTCAAGGTCCTTTATGTAAATCTCTTTCTATTTTATGTACTTCTATACTTTGCCCTGCCCTTACTTCATATCATTTAAAACTGCCTCCTTGTATGACAGTTTCTCGTGATACTCTCTTAGCTGCTGCGATAGAGCTGAAGCTTTATTATTTAGTTATCTATTCTATATTCTTAAGCGTTCAAGAATGGTCTTTTGTTAATTGTACTAAGATTAATATTTTTTTGTTTTAAGGCCCTCGTTCTCTATGCCAAACCTTAACATTTCATTTTCTTTCTTACTCTTTTCAAGCATTCCTCTTAACCTTTCAATTTATTGTGAAATGAGCGCTAATTTTTCTTAGTACTGTTAATTAGTCTAGTTGATCTTTTTATTTTCCTTTTCGAGAATGACAAGGGAATCCTTCATGTTGACGAGTTCGATTTCGTAGTTGCTTTTAGTGATGGAGAGATTGGAGATGAGGTTTTGGGATTTATGAAATACCTGTTGCTCTCTGCTGTAATCTAAGTAAACAGTGATATGTACTTAACTCTGAGTCTTTAAGTTTCTTTGTTAATTTGACCACCTACTTACTGAGTATTTCATTCTTCTCTATGGTTTCCTTGAGGTTAGTAATGGCGTTTAGATAGTTCTTCTTTAACTCTTTATTTTGCTATTACTTATTAGTCAATTCCTGCATAAGTTCTCGCATGTAGTTCTATTGATTAGGGTTTCCACCATTTCGGTGCATTTCAATTAAACGATTTTTATATGCATTGATTTCTTTTCTGTAATTTTCGTTCTCGAGACGTAGGTCCCTTACAATCTCATCCATATTTGCATGGATTGTCTTCTTTAGACTCATATTATGCAAGTCCGATCTAGTTTTATACATGCATACTTGGTGAAATGGGGGTTGTTTTGGTTATGCTCGAAGTGTTCGATTGAAGTCTACATTATTGATGGATCATTATTGAAGGTTCTCGATGTAATTTATTGAAAATTGAGGAGGGAATTACTCATTTGATTGACCTAATAATTATAATAAAAACTCAATGGATAGAATTACTCAAGGAATGTCCAGTATGATTAGGCAAATAAATTTTAATAATTAATATTCATATAAATAAATAACCTCTCTATATAGATTTTAAATTCTTTATATGAATAGCTAAGAAAACACTATCTTAGTGGCCAAACTCTTAGAGAACCGCGACTTCATTGCTAAATTGCGAGAGTAGGTCTTCCGTCCGCAAGAGCAGACACTAATCGTGACAAAATTAGTCGAATAGATCAAATAGATAGTGATAGATCTGATCCATTTTCAGCTTTAAAACGAACTTAAAGAACTCATCGAGGACAATAATCGAATACTCAAGGAAATACAAGTCAGTTTGATGAAGAAGGACTCCAATCCCAATCTTCATGAAATCAACTAATAAATTTCTTTTACCGAAGTACACAGATTAATGAATTAATAGCGACAACGAGTGCAATAGCAAATCAACGATGCATCCTTAGATAAGAGTATTTCGGCATTTGTTGAACTCAAAGTGGAAACCATCTAAGAAAAGGTAATGCAGATGGATAAGCGCCTCAAAGGAATGTAAGACAAATACTAAACCAATCTGAATAGTATTTGGAATGTACTAAGCATTACTTAAAGTGCAATCTTCGATCATTTGAAAGAGACGAAATAAAAGAGATGTAAAGAGAAATAGACTTCAATAAGGCTTGCAAATTAGAATTAAAGTTAAAAACGCTCCATTCTTGGCTTTCTTAAATTCGGATCAAAATGATTTAATTTAGTTCAAACACTCATATAATTAAATTTTAATGATTCTAAGGAACTTTTTCAATTTTTCCCACGGAAAAAAGGCATGGTTCATTAATCATGTAAATGACGAATATGTAAAAAAGGCGCAAATCCATAACTTCAGAAGCCGTGCTTCATTCAAATTACTGGAGATTGAGTAAAAATACAAGATCATCCAAAAGAATGAAAATGTGCTTGATTTGGGGTCAGCCCCTGGAAGCTGGAGCCAAGCTGCACAGGTCATCAACCCTTCTGTCAAAATTGTAGCCGTCGATTTGCTGCCTGTATATTGTTGGTAATGAAGATGAAGGAGCTCGAAAATGTTGCATTTTATCAAGCTGATGCTAGGAGCTTTACCTTACATCGTGTGTTGAAATAAAAATATGGACGTTTCCAAACAATTATTAGTGACATGGCGCCAAACTTCAGTGGGACTTTGTTCTAAACCCACAAATAGTCAATGGAGTTAAATAAATTGTGCCTCTAGCTGTGCCTAGCTCTGGGAAGCGATAATTGCAACTTAGCAATGAAGACAATCTAAGGATAGGATTAGAAATATTTGACTATACTACTCGAATTCTTCTTCAAATCAGTTTTTCGCTTCAAACCTAAATCTTCGCGAAAGTAGTCTTCAGAGCATTATCTCGTATGCAAAGAACTAGACATTGCTGGGAAAGCTGACAGAGAAGCCCTCATATTGAAGATTTCCACTTTAAACCTCTCCATGCTAAAATCAAAGAAATTGTTAAAGGCATACTTCTAAGCAGTATGACTGCCCTTCTATGATATTTTATTCTTGCTTTAATTCTAAACTAGAGTATTTTTAAACACTATAATTGATAAAATAGATCCGAGATGGGTTTATGTCTAACAGTAAACAGAATAATAACATTCCTTGTTATTCTCTTTGCAGGGCTATGGTTTCTATTGGTGGTGGTATTGCCTCAATCTCTGCACCTTCGCTTGAAGAATCAGATCAACCAAATCTTGAAAGACAATTGGAGGATGTAGAGTATCACCCATCCCATCCATTTTACGGGAATCGAGTAAGATTGCTTGATAATATAGTCCGCAATCGATTTAGCTCATCGAGCTTATCGACAATGGGGCTCCTAATGTGTTTGGTGAAGAAGCCATCCTGGTCATCACTAACGATTGGGGCCAAATCGACTATACTTCCTTACTTTCCTCACTCTCCTCATTGAAGATGAAGGGCGATTCTTATAGATTTCCAATTTATGTCCTCAAGCAAAAATCAAATAGTAACTTCTATAATTACCGTACTATTATGAATCAAGCTCGGACTGTGCAGTTCCTGATCAGCAAATGTATTTAGGCGCACAATATCAAAAGATTGACTATAATTTCATTCTAAGAGTCAGCATTGATGAGTTTGCTTGCTCTTTCATAAGCCTAGTCCACGCTAATTTTCAAAGTTGATAAGCTTATTATTATTAACCCTTTCAATCCCACGCATGATCTCTATCAAAACGACCCCAGATCACTCTCTCGGTCCATCAAGAGGCATATTCTGGCAGATAAACGAAGATTAGTCGCATTTCATCATTTGAGAATCCTTCTTATTAACACATTTAGAACTGTGTACCCTGAGTAACCCAACTCAAGAGACTACTTCAATTTCGCCTTCGAAGATGAATAAAAAAACAAATACAGACTAAACTCCACCCTTTCCCTTTCAAGCAAATCTCTTTTCGACGTAAATAGTTTCATCGAGAAAGGCCTCTACTTCCACAACAAACATTTTCTAAGCATTCTCATGCATGTGATAATATAGGATCAAAAGTCGAAGCTTTCGATGCGGGAGATAGAGTACATAATGAGATATCGATAACATTCTGAGGTATAGTCGAGGATGAGTGAGTAGAGGGCGAGGAGATGCGGAGTACTATTTTTCTAAGAACTATGTACGTATTAAGTTAAATAGTTTAGAGAGCAATGTGGAGGTGAAGTCAAATTGCTTCAGGATCATCCAAAGACAACGCTACAAATATAACCACGCCGCCCTGATCTTCTACTCCTAAGACAAAATCCAGGTGTTCGGGGATGGCTACGAGAAGATCCCCTCGAGCAGCCATCGCAGCAAGAAGTACCACATCAACGTCATTACTAACCTTAAAGATATCAATCAAATTATACTCCTAGCTGAAACAAAGCCAGTCAATTTCTTTATCGCCGCCATCCGCTCGCCCTCCAGGAACTCCTTCCATTCCAATGAAAACCCAGATTTCGAATAGAAAATGCTTTCGAATCAGGAGACTTCGTTGATCTAAAGTTGTGAGGGATGGAGGCCGATCATGGGTTTGGATAATAATGAGAATATAAAGGAGTTGATTGAGTGGAAGGATGCCGATTGCTATATCGAGCTATAAGATTACAGTCTCTACTCCGAATGGTTCCTCTATAACTGGAACATAATCCGAAACGTAATAATTTTCTCACTATTTTCCACCCATGTACTTGGTGCATACTCCTTCAATCGATTCTACACCTGTCTCTTCATCAACCTCATCCTCATATACTTCTTCGTCGGCAAGACCTACGTCTTTTAAAATATGGTTATAACCTCAACTGCGACCTTGATGGAGATTATTTCTATGGGCTTAGTAAAAGGAAGCCAACTTTTCCCTATTCCTAACAGTTACTTTTCCATTCTTTTGATTCTACCGCTAGCGTGCTAGCTCTTTAAGGTAAGCATTGGCATTTTTACTTTCAATCTGACATCAATAAAGCTCCTTTGGCTGCAGCTCATCTTTGTCAACAACCAGTCCGGCTACATCATCTCCTGGATCAAGTTCTACTTCTTTATCGACATATATGCCACCCAGCAATCTCCTATCTACTCTCTCGTACTTTTGGCAGCCTGGCAAATGACCAATATGCCCAATTCCCCATTTACTGTCAACAACAGTCTGGCGAGGGTCAAAGGAAAGCTGGCCAACATACTATTCCTTTTGATGCTGTGCTTTAGCCTCGGGGAGTAAGGAAGTGTAATTCACCAACTGGTTGACTTCTACATGATAACTCACTTGCTGCTGGGTTTGGGTGAGTTGTTGAATAGGCTACTATAATCCAATCAATGATGATAGATACAAATCAATCGATTAGCTTCTAAACCCGTAAAATATCGTCTAAATTATTACAAGCCATTATTTTTTATTTACGGTAACGTTTGTACGAGTCAGTTTCATACTGGTGGGTTGGAGATACGAGCTTTTTCTATGTAGGGAGGGAAGTACCGGCGAGTTGATTTATTTAATCGAGGGCGAAATGTATTATGTCTTTGTTTAGAAGTATGAGTCAGCGTAAAAGGTATCTTCTAAGATAGATTACTAATAAATACGGAAGCGGCCCAGGGCTCTATGCTGCTTTGCGTTAGGCGTCGAATACTGACTATATCTGAGTTATTGCATTGTTTTCTTTTTGTTTGAGATCTACCTTAAGAATTTCTCATCCTTTTTCTGAAGAATGAATTTTCGATATTTGATTTCCTACTCTTCCTATAGCCTCTTCTACAACTGCTCCACTCTTTTCCTCAGCTCCTCAATCGTAATTTCCTGATCCTTAATCTTCTCATCTTTGGTTTCAATAACCTGTTGCAATTTGGCATTTTCTAGCTAAGCGATAGAGAGCTTGGCATTAGCCATTTGGACAGCGACATAGGCTTCATTATCATGATTGACGAGATCGTCGATGGTTTCGGTGATGCTATGTTTGTTAATGATACTATCCAATTTATATTGTTATAATCACTAATAGAAAAAGGGTGATCCCATCTGCCCATAGCCACCAACCATGAAAATGTAATCCTTTCCAAAATACAAACATCGCAACAACGAAAGCCTCCTCACCGATTAAAATGTAACCAACCACCTCTCTTCCTTCATCCGCTCCAGCCACTCCCCATCCTACCTGGAACTGCAATCCACCCATGTTCTGCCCAAGTCGAGCAAGAAGATGGTGCACGTGCAGGAATAGTAGAGTTTTTAGATGGAGTAAATCAAGAAGCACTACGAGACAATAGAGAAAGTGCTCAATGAGTAGAATTTAAATCTGAAAATGCAGTCCAAATATTTAGCTGCCGAAATGCGCAAATCCCTCAAGCGAGAGAAGATACAGAAAGAAGATATGGAGCGTTTGAATGAACTCTATGAGAAAACAAAGAATCGATTGAATTTGCTGCTCAAAGAAAACGCTGAGATTAAGGAGTACGTCGAATCCAAGATCATACTCCTCGTCAATTCCTTGAAACTCAACTCCCATGCCGATCTGGTGGACGAGATCAATCAAATTATACAGGAATTGTGTTAGTATTTCAGCATAAATTTGTAAATATAGCAAAGACCCATCAATATCGTTGTAAAGAGTAATCGCATCCAATAGTAAATCGAGGTGGACTCCCGTATTGAGTAACTGAACGACAAGTTCGAATCGTTAATGTTCTAATACAAGAGTACAACCCGTCCTGAAATAAGGAAGAAGTGCATAGATATCGCCAAGTAGATAAAGACCCTCAAGATGGAGAGAAAGGAGAGTATTAATCATGATAATATCGATCAAAAGACAGTGCAGCAGCTCAGCCGCAATCAAAGCAATGACTATCTATCCATGAAGAGCAAGCATTCAAAGCAGAGTCATCAGTTTGATGAGTCCAAATACTATAATTTTCAAAGTACTGAAAAATAATCCTTTTCAAAGCACTTGGGCGATAACTTGCCCTTATCCAGAAATAGAACTCAAGGCAAACCCCGCCCATCTTCCTTCCGGCAGGACACATGCGAGCGTTGATTTGGGATATTTTTATACTGAAAGAGTAAA
>JACCDV011009826.1_pt1 | contig 11790 bp, 7 predicted proteins | sample 7446131 | NCBI WGS metagenome assembly JACCDV01 (sample SAMN15323448, study PRJNA562643) | freshwater metagenome | isolation source: river surface water | place: USA:Blue River Watershed | collected 2017-08-17
AAGTCCACTAAGAGAAAGTTTAAGTGCAGGAATAGGAAATTCAACAAGTTGCACATGAAGCATAAGTCCACTAAGAGAAAGAATCAGTCCCGATTTAGAAAGAATATTTCACTTTACCAATTTCTTTTTCTCCCGTCCCTTAGTTTCTTCCTATAACTTAAGCACATTCTTATTTCCATTCACATTAAAAGCCTTCTTCATCAGAATCAAATCATATTCATCATCCGATTTTACCTCCTCATCCTCCACCCTCTTAGTGTTTATTTTCATGTAGTTCTTTTATTAATATAGCTCAATCTAATGTCATTCAAACTTTTCCAACATAACCCCACGCCGTTCCTCCCAATATCTAATCTCAATCATAACTTCTTTTTAATTAGCAATCTTCTATGAACCAGCCTAAATAATCCCTTCCTCCTTCTTTCATCCTTCCAGTGACTACTTCTATCCATTAGAGCATTCCTCCTCAAACCCATTCTACTTTTTCTATCCCACAATCTGTTCCAACTATCCATGTTTCTAAATCGTCTAATTAAATAGCTAATCAAAAAGTGTAAACAAATAAAATTTCTGCTTAATCGGCTCCTAAAATGGAAAACCCCAATGTTACAATCAAACCTTAAACCACTGGCGAGGCCAAAATGGGCGAAGCAGTGAATAGAAATTCAATGTCTCGGTCTTCAATTCGCCAATCAATCAATATTCCTCAATAATTACCCAAGACTAGAAAAATCCAGAGCACTAAATAAAAAACTCCAAGTGCTGATCCGGAAGCATGTAAATGCTAAATTATGTGATATCCAATGAATAATTTATTTTTATTTCCTAGAAATTATTATTAATATTATAATCAAAGAAGGCTTATCATTTTCTCACTTATCTATGCATCATAGCTAAATAAATTTATTGCCACTTTTATAAAATCCCTAAGCTCCTTCTTTTTTTCCTCTTTTTTTCTCTTGGAGCTCTAACTTCCGATAGATATGTAGGTAGTAACAATTTTGATAAAGATTTGTTTAAGTGCCTCCATCTTTTGAATAGACTCTGCTTGCTAATTTTTATGCTTCTACTGTTTAAGCTGCTACTCAAGGCCTTTAATGAGTTCCTGATGCTTTTTGACCATATTCTTCATTTCATCCTTGTAAAGGTCTTTCATTTTCATGAGGTCATCTTCTTGCTCCTCAGCTTTAATTAGCTACTCTTATAAACTTTAGACCTATATTAATAGAGTCATACTCGAACATTCAGTAGATTATTTTATTCTATTGTGAGCTTTGTTTAGTGTTACAGCTGCTTTATCTTGTATCTTATATTATTTGTACTCTCAACTTGAACGCTAAGATAATCTTTAAAAGAGTCAATGTCGTCACTATCAACATCTGACTCATTATTGTTATTAGTCTTAATTTAATATATATTTTTCCTTACTAATTCTGAACTCCTTAACTATTTTATCTGCTTCTCTAAGAGTTTGATCTTTTTATTCTTCTATTAAATTACATTTTTGAGTGATTTAATATACGCAGCAGTCTTTTAGAATAATCTCCTTTGCTCTATCCTTTTCAAGTTCATCTTTTCGTAAGGAAACTCTTCCCTAGCGAACACTTATGATACATTCTATATAACGCTATGATCATAAACAGACTAAGTAACTTGGGATAGGTCAAGTTATATAGTCCTATCTCTATTTGTATGACTGCTGAGCATTGAATACTTGAGGCTATTGTGGCTTTGCATGGATTATCTCATCTTTGGCTTTGGTTGAATAGACATACTGTTGAGGTTTATCTCTTTCAACTCTAGTAGATCTTGCAGCTACTATATTTTCTGTTGTTGGGCATTTATCTTAAGAATTTTCTATTCAACTTCTTTTTGTTTTGCATTTATTTGATCGTACAGCTACTGTTATAAACCTTATTTCTTTAAACTGACTTCTCTAATGGAATTCAATTCCTTCTATAGCTCAAATATTCTTTGATATGCTTCTTACTATTACGACTAATTCTTCATTCTACTTTGATGTTGGATCGACCTTTCTTCCAAAGCTTTAATTTTTCTTTTTAGCATATCGTTTTATTAATTAAAAGCATCATTTTGTTTAGTTTTTTCTCTTAGCTATGATTTTATCTTTTATACATTATTTCTATATTAGCTTAATATTCTTTCGTCCATTTCTTTTTGAAGTTAGATGATTTTCTCAGCCTGCTTGAGTCTTTCCTGCAGTCTCTAATTTTATGCATTGACATTGTTATATGTGCTTTTATAGTTGCTAATAAACGAATTTTCTGTTAAATGAGATGTTCTAAGCTAGTTTTCTTGAGAATGGTGTGAATTGTCGAGATCGTGATTATTTTTTATCTATAACTAGTATTAATGCCATTGATTTTATAGCTATTTGATTTTTTAGGCATTAATCTTCTTTTAGACTTACAGATCGCACTCTTTGGCTTAGAGCTACTGCTGCAATTACCTGATTTGGCATTTAGTTTCCTAGTATTATCTACGAACCTTTTAGTGCTTAGCCTACCTTTACGAAAGCTGTTCTTTATAGTAGTTCAATTCACTTGTTAGCTTTAACACTTTTCTATTTTATTCAAATGTCTTTTGGTTTTGTATCTTCAATAAATGTTGGCTTTATTAATACTTCCTTTTGAAGTTTTAAAGTTCATTAGTTATATGACTTTATTCTTGCTATGAAAGAAGGTCTTCTTCCTCAAGAAACTTTTGCAAGGGCTTAGATGAAGTTTATGGAATATATTTTTCAAAAGTTTGAACTCTTAGGGAAACACGCATATTCTAATTCTATATCTGCAGGCTCTAAATTTATTCCTTGAGTTAACTGTTTCTACTCTGTAATTATCTTATGCTTAGATTGAGTTTTTAATTATTCTTCTGAAGAAGATATATTTTTTCACGCTCCTTTCTTAGTTCCTCTTCGAGCCTTTCTTTTTAATCCTGAAGAAGATGTATATCTCTTTGATCAATTTTTTACATGCATATGCTCTTCTCAAGCAAGTCCCCCGTCTCACTTCCTGTGCTGCTTTGAATTATCTTTTATAATTAATGAATTTTTTATTAATTTAGTTCTAATTAGCCTTATAGTTTCTTTATCTTATTGTTGAGACTTAAGTTTTCGCACTATTTGGTTATTTTCTCGTTTTATAACTTGGTGTATCTCTCCTTTAGTAAACAGAATTCATTAGTTTTGTATTTTATGTCTTACTCGAGCATTTTTATTTTCTTTTGGACGCTTTCTTCGTGCTTCTTATCTTTTTATGATCTTTTAAACTATTATTTTAATCGAATAATTTCCTGTTAGCTTTTACGAATCTTAGCCAAATATTCTGATAATTTGTTTTGATGTTAGAAAATCTCTGAGTTTTTCACAATTAGCTATTTTTTATGAATTGAGAGTGCCGCTTAAAGTTATTCTACTTTCTTGTTTAAAATTTGTATATCTGCATCATTATCAAAGATAAGATTGGCCAACAGATTTTCTTCTCTTTATGAATTTTTTCGCTATTTAGTCACTTTGGGGATATCAATTAAATCAGCAATTTTAACTTACAACTGCTGGCATTTTAATCTAGCCTCCACTAATTACTTTTACTTTTAACGTAGTCTTGCTTCGCATTATTCATTTTCCTTTGTTTTCGTTTGGATTATCTATTGGTATTTACTTGCAATTTATTAGAACTGTTGGCTTTGAAAGTAAGATTCGCTTTACTTCGATAGAATCTCGTTCTTGGTCCCTCTTTCAACAGTTGATCTCTTTGATGATTGTCTTTTTGTGGCGTAGCTAATAGCCTCTAAGGGATCTAAGGGAGAGTTGGATTTTTTGGAGCGAGACTGAGATCGTTTTTCTCTATGCTAATGAAGTAGTTTTTTAGATCTTCTTTATTACTCTTTATCTTTAATCTTCAGCTGTATTTTTTTTACTTTGTTTTCATTTTTCTTAACATGCTTGTCGATTTAGGCTAATCGTTTCTTTAGTACCTTTTCAAAAAACTCTTACAGACACAATTAAACTGTTTCGTTATAATCAGCAGCCAAACTATTATACTTTTTCTGCAACTTCTTTATATTAGCCTGCTCATCCTTCCTCTTTTCAAGTTCTTTTTATAGAGCAGCTATCTTTTCACGTTAGACTTTGAGTGCTTACTCATACTGATATGTGCTTTGCTCAAGGGATCTGGTTTGGTTGGGAAATTGTATTGAAAGTTGATATGGATTTAGTCCATTAAACTGATTAATATGCACTTGCTGCTATTGAGGAATGTAGTACTAGGATCCTCTTGGAGGCGAGTATGCATAGGGACTGGCAGTTGGTAATGGAGCTCGATAGAATAAATTCGTTGTACTATGAACTGAGTCGTATGGTTATCTTTCTTAGAGGTAGTTTTTTGTGTATTGCTGGCTTTTTTGGAGGTTGGGTTCTTTTGTATTCTTTTTAATGTTTGAATTCTTCTTAATATGCCCTTTATAATCCCCATCACTACTATCTTTCTTATGAGTTTTCCGTTCAATTGCAAGCTGCGAATTATCCTAAGAGCGCTAATAGTAGACAATGGGATTAATTTATTCATGATGTTATTTAGGTTGCTTTTTCTTGAAGTCATGATCCTTGGATATCTCTTCCATAATTTTCCCATTTTTACTCTCAACGTCCTTAATCTTCTTTTTTAGTTACTAGAATTCCATATGAAGGGCTTTGATTTTTTGGGTTCGGCGGATGCTTCGAGGCTCCATTACTGGCTGAGTAACAACTGAATTGGCTGAGGAATTTAGGATGGGACTTATTCCTCTATTTTTATCTTTCATTATAATTAGTTTTAAAGTGGACACTGATTAAATCATTTATTGAACAATCATATTACAAATCCCTAATAATCTTCACACTTATTGAGTAAAACTATTCATGATAAGCATTAAACAATATCTTGCCAAATAAATGGATGATGCATCAAAGGGCGAGTCTTCTTCTGTCAACTTTTCTCTGGATAAACCTGTTGAATTTCTCCCATGAGATGGTCTCAGCTCCAAAGCCACCAACTGAATGAATGATTCCGATTAACTGTTCATCGTCATATCCGTATTTGAGTTGTTCGTTGATATACCTGAGATCATTGATGTTGAGTTCGCCCTTTCCTTCCACATCGAGAAGAGTGAAGCTTGCCTTACGACCATCCTCATTGAATGGACTTCCCTAAATATCATCATATCTACAATGCGGACAGTTAGTTCCTTCAGGAAGGATTCAAAGTCAAGGGCTGCTCCGTGGGTGGAATCATGAACTTATTGGAGGAGTCTGAACACAAACTCATACTTTGTGTCAAGGCCCAGTGTTCGGGCAGTGAGGAGGATATCCCTAACATCGGACCTTCTTTGACGGGTGTCAGCATAGAGGTTGAAGAGAGCATGTAACTCAGCAATGCTTTCAACGCTAAAAACTGGATTTTTGGCTCCAATGTCTTTTGCAAGGACAGCCTTGAGTTATTTATCAGCAATTTATCTCTTGGACATATTGGATCTGGCTCTTAATAATAAAATATAAAACTAATTTTATGTAGCGCTTCCTTAAATCGAATCGGAAGGGGTCAAATATTGCACAGTATACACTCGGCAGGGTGTTGGTCTCACTGCCGAAGATATATACTAAAGGGTTGGGAAGCATAATGTATAAAGAGATGAGCATAAACATAAAACATATCATTTATTGGTGATTGTTGATAGACGACTAGTAATGAAATCAACTGCTTTCTTATTATTCTGAAAGAAGTTCTTCAACTATTATTCTGCCCTAAGCATTTTAAAGGAATTTAAATTATCGATATTAATACTGGTTATCCAAGAAATCGGCATTTTCTTTTATTAGCTTATCTCTTTCGGCTTAGGATTACTCTTAAGAAAGGGGTTTGATTGAGGTACGCCATGCTCAAGCTATGGTTTATGTTATTGTTACTTCAATTTACGCCGTACTTTCTCAAGGAATTTCTATTAAGCAGATTTATTGAAAGGAGAAATTTGTTGATTATTCTTTGTAGAGCTTCTTTTCTTCGGCAGTTTGTTGGTTCTGATAAAAGGGTCAAAGGGATCTAATTAAACAATTTCAGGTGAAATGATATTGATTTAATCCTCGAGCATATTAACTCTCTGAGGTAAGTTTTATAGTGATTACTCAATAACAATCTCACTCCTTTTTGCACTTTCATCGATGTCTTCGTCCTAAATTATTTATATTCTTTCTCCTTCAATCATTTTCTTCTTCAATAGAATTTGGTTGCGAATTCGATTTATTTATGCTTAGTTTCTTTAGTTTTTAAGCTTATATTTTTTCCTCTATACTGTCTGCAAATGAATAGGCATCATTTGCTTTTAGTCTTGACTAAATTAAAGCATTTTCGGAGGAAGCAGTTTCTGCATAATGCTTTTCTGTAATTAAAAGTCTGACATGAGTATTCGATATTCCTAAGAAGGAGGTGAGCAGTAAAGTTTCCTCAGCTACTCAAGCTCATAATAGTAACCTTTCTATTCCTCTCGCAGTTCCTCCTCTTCAAATACAAGCATTCTCTTGTCGAACTCCCTATCACCAGCAAAGAATATCCTATCTTCTTATGGATACTTGAATACAATTGGTTCGATATAGCTGGGCCTGATGCTATTGACAAATGCATGGATTTCCTGATAGTTGGAGTGCAGACTATAGGGGAGGCACTAAATCGATATAGTAATACATAGATGCGTTTGTTGTTTCGGTATGAAGGCTGATTGGCCCATCCAGTAAGAATGAAGCAGATGGACTACTTATCTTTCTCTAAATACTCATGCATCCTTCTCTTAGTGATAATCTGAATGAAGCCCTCATCGAAGTTAGTAGTGTAAAGCTAAAGATCCCTCCCCATCGCGCGCAGAATATCATATCTAATCTCATCAACCACGATATAGATGTCCAGCTGCTTGGCCACATATTCGATGATCTACTACTTTCCATATATGTCAAGCGCAATGTAAATTCGGGTATGCTGGTTGAGCTGCAGGAGCTATTTGATGAAGTCTAGTGTCATCTCCTGCACCACTGCCTTCTTAGGAAAGTTGAACTTCTTCTTTAGGAAGGTGTTATCGAGGTAGAGCAGATCTATCTTTTTGGAGCAGTCCACCAACTCCTCATTTCTGATCTCTGGAGGGTAGAGAAGATTATAATTTTGAAATACTTACTTATCGAATCTAAAATCCCCAGTATAAAGGATAGTACCCATATAGCCTTCTAGCAATACCATGACTGCTCCGAAGCAGTGGTTGGCATCGAACAAAGTGACAGTGACCTCGAGGGTGGGAGATATTTTGATGACAGTTGGCTTCTCGAGTTCAAGCACATGCTACATTATATGAAAGTTACAATGCACTTGATACCTGGGTATTTTTGTAGCACTAATTGCTTTGTAATTTGTGTGCAGTAAATGGGGCCATAGCTCCATCCGTCGACAAGTCCTTTCAGATGGTCTACATATCACTATGTGTACCTGTGTGGATATGCGTGAGGATGTGGGTGAATATCTTATTGGTTTATCGTTTGGCGATGGAGAAATCGTCAATTATGATATTGGTTAGTTCGATTTTACCCATGTTTTTGTTTGGAAGTGGTGAGGACGCGTTAATTATTATACATATTTCATCAGAAAAGTGCTATTTCTATAAACTCAGTCAATTTATGAGCAGTCATCCATTTTGGCGATCTTATTTTCTATATACTCCCACACATTTAATATTCCTATTGCTTGAAGATGTACAATAGCCAAAAATATGCAAAATGAAGAAGATAATATTTTGGATGATGAGATTAGCGATCTCCCCTTTTTAGAAAATATACCCGCATTTAATTAAGAGTGGCGCAACAATATAAATTGGTAAGTGATGAACTTCGACAACCAAGAAGACCAATCAATGCTATTCGGCAATGAGCCCCTCTCGATCTACTCCTACAAGGAGGATGCCATTGATAAATCCACTCACCCCAACCTGTCTGAAACCAACAAGGGGCATTATTTTCAGGGTGGTTTTGAATTATCTCCAAGGAGAGGATCCTTTTTCTTTACTCCGAACTCCCCAAAACCTCATCAGTTTGAACTCGCCAATGTCCTCGATAGCACCTACCCTAAAAATACTGCCATCTGCAACTCAGCTCCCAATAAGGCTTCCATTTGTAAAAAACTCAATCTTGAGGAAGAATTTGAGGAAGTTTAGGAATATGATTAGATCTCATGCCCAGAACCTCCCAAGAAAGGCAGTCCGAACAGAAGCACTAAAAACGCAAAGGGCCTCAAAAATCTTTCTTAAAATGTTTATATGATCGTTTCTCAACTCTCCATAACCAAATACAAGGAAGTGGCAGACCGATTGGTAAATGACATAACGATGGACGAGAGTATCAGTGACAAGCGTAAGGATGAGCATAATGTGAAGCGTAGGGTGTATGATGCCTTGAATGTTCTTATTGCTGCTGGTCTCCTCAGGAAAGAGGGCAAGGAAGTTGTTTGTAATGATACTTACCTATGTGAGAACATCAAAGGTGATTCTTCTCAGATGCGTTAAAAATAAAGACTTTAAGAACAACTTCAAATCAAGTTGAAGGCAATCGCCTAGAAGCAATAGAAACTTGAAAAACTTCAAAGGAAGAAGAGCTTAATTGAGTATATAATAGGTAGAAACAAATAAATAGTAAAGAATGAGAACTAAGTCCTTAGGTTCCCTTTGATAGGTCTCATGGCTGATAGTGATGCAACTATGGAAGTTTACTAATAGAATATTGCTATAATGAAATTCGAAAGTAGTCCTAAGCTACATGGAGATGTTGACTTGCTTTTACAGATAAATCGGGATAAGATATAGGTGGACGATCTATTGAAAAACATATGTTTCAATGAATAAGACATAAATTTGAAGATGTAAGAATAGTGAATGAGCTAATGAATCCTCATTTTCCTATTGATCTTTTATGTGTATTATTGTCATGGATTAATACAACAGGATATATGTAGCGATGTTTATGCGATTTGATGATTTTAGCATTATAATATCGTTACCAATATGTTAATAAAAGAGGGGTCTCACAATAAGAACTAGCACGATAGTTTCAGTCACATCAGCTTCAGCTTTGACAACCATCAGCAACAAGACAGATAGCCTAGGAAAACCATAGACCAGTATCTGCGATTGAAGACCAACTAGTCAATTGAGTAAAGGTCTAGTCTCAACAATAAGCGCAGCTGTTATAAAAAATCACTTAAGAGCGAATAGGCTGATAGTGAGAACAACTATCATCTTCAGCTTAAGAATGATGAGCAGCTCCTACGCATCTAATCATTAGTCAAACAGTACTAATTAAAACTTGCCAAGCAGGAGGAGTTCTTTTCCCTAAGGGAGTGGAAGCTCAAGGAGGAAATATAAAATTTGACCCTTCAAATAGGAGGACTGAATGAGGAAGTGAGGAGGTTGAGGGCAGCAGGTAAGCATCAAAATTCACACTGCTCTCTTTGTAGTGATGGAGAAGTGATTAACCATCTAACATCTGTGTTGAGGTAGGTCTAGTAGAACCACCGCCACTGTCTCGACAATAAGAAGTAGATGGCCCGTCAGCTGGATAGCAGTAATGGCAAGCTTTCAGTGTTATAGGACTAACACGATAAGATCTATCAGCAATGCAAAATGCTTAGCAAGCAAATTAGAAATAATAACAGTCAAATCCATCAGCTATAAGAGGAGAGGAATCAACTCAAAGAAACAATTGCTAAGAAAGAGAGCGAATGGTACACAAAACAGCTTACTTTCTAAAATTTGATCCAAGATCTAAACAAACGAATAAGCTCAATGCAAGAACTCAAATAAGAAGAGAACATAGTAAATAGTAAAGCCACTGCAAGTTCAGTTTTAACCAACATTGAAAATTTAAATGCATCTTTCATAAATTCTAGACCAAGCAGTCAAAAGAAAAGAAGCTCGGTGACATCTAAGATCCTCGTGGAGGAGAATGAAGATAATCCTCATCAATATACCAACTACAGAAAGATGAGTGCCTTTTCTAACAATCATTTCCATGAGACAAAGCGTTCAAGTAAAGCTGGCAGCATGATGTACAAATTCTTTTGATTTATTATAAACCGTGATATATTTTTGTACATGCCTTTGTTGCAAGTGTATATTTCATAACCGACTATAGCTCAGTTGGTAGAGCGGAGGTTTGTAGCACCTTAGGTCCCCGGTTCGATCCCGGGTGGGCGGAGTTTTTAATCATTATCAATCCAACAATTGAAAATGTATATGTTTCTTTATTGTATGAGACTAATTACATACTCAAATAGAGATGTATGATTTTTCTGAATACAAGGTTTTTGTTTGTATTATTTGTTTTGTGTGTGAGAGTAGAGTTCATAACCGACCATAGCTCAGCTGGTAGAGCGGAGGACTGTAGAGTTGCGTGGTTATCCTTAGGTCCCTGGTTCGATTCCGGGTGGTCGGAGTTTTTATTAATTTCATCCGATCATTCCAAATGGGAGCTGCAAGCTTCATATTGAGCGAATGTGTTGGTTTATGTAAATCTTTGCTTGATTTAATTTGTTAATAGACTGGCCAATTATTTCCTTTTCTTTTATTCATAACTGTGTACACTGATTTGCTAAAATGGTCATACTTCAAGATAGAGTAGGTATCCGAAGATAGATTGGAAGATTAGTTCTGGAGAACGCATTAATTATTGTAGATAGGGTTTAACTGCTCAACGCCCTCAATTAAAAAGGTCTAAGAAATCAAAGATGATATAAAATATGATAATAATTCAAAATACGTAGACAATGTAAGTGGAAAAAGGTAACATCTAATATTATATAACCGTTTTTGATGTGGATAGTTTAATGGGTCACCTTGGATCCTTGCCAGCAATAGAGTAATTGATCAAAAATAATGGATAATTGAAGTAACTTTAGTCCGATGCTTGCCAATAGATGAAGGAAGAATCAATCGATAAATAATATTGGTAAAAGAAAAGTGTGCTGCAATGTATTTATGCAGGGGTGGGCGAAGTGAGATAAGAGTGCCTTTGAGAAAAAGTTTTACGAAAGACTTCACAAGAGATCAGTAACTATAAAATGGAAATAAGTGATTGATGAAGCCATTTTTCTGTTAGCTCAATCTATTAAATCAGCTACTAATAAGATTATTTATTTGTTAATAATGAGAGGGAAAAAAATAACTAAACGAAGGAACTATAGTGGCTACAGTCCTAAAGCCGTACCCTTAATAAAATGGAACTAGTCACTGCTGAATAACAAACCAGCTGACTGTCATATCTGCGTTGACTGAAGAATAACTGCCACTTTAAGATATTGCTTAGCTATTTATGTTGGATTATGAACTTGAGCTTCAATATTGCTTATATCATTAATTTCTTTTTCTTCACTCCATAATGGCTTTGCCCAAATGGTTAAATATATGATCAAAAGCAGGATTAACTCATTGACGATGCCGTTAACAAAGCGCATCTCTGTTAACATTGAGCGTACCGATAAATAAAATCCGCGGAGAATACGTGTCTTTTGATTGATAATATAATAGCTTATAGTGAGTTATCACGCGGAATGCAAATAGAACTAACAGTTATCAGACAATAAATACATTAACAAGCACACACTTTTAACACTTACTGTCCTCCCTTTGGTTTAGCCTTTAGTTGTTTGTAATATTTAAAATTATTAGTGTTGGCAGTTAGGTTATTAAGCACAGCTGATTTTATCTAAGTAT
>JACCDV010310877.1_pt1 | contig 11787 bp, 14 predicted proteins | sample 7446131 | NCBI WGS metagenome assembly JACCDV01 (sample SAMN15323448, study PRJNA562643) | freshwater metagenome | isolation source: river surface water | place: USA:Blue River Watershed | collected 2017-08-17
AATATAATAATTGGAATGTTGATTTTGTTTTAGACTGCCGCAGGCTATGCTCTCTTCCGTTGTGATAAGCCCAAGAAGATAGAAAAAATATAGAACCTTCAAAAATACATTAACGATGTCGACGGCCTCAGAAAAGTGTACGCATTCCATTATTTAGATTAACACTTGAAGACTTCTATAAATTCAAAAGCACAGCTGATGCCTTTAAGTGCATTTCTAAGCTGATGAAGGGAAAAATACCTAAGTCCCTCTCTAAATTCCTGTCTCGCAATGTCATTGAGAAGGAAGTTCAAGAAACCATTGCAGTCGCCGACAAACGTCTGGGAAAGGCTTTGACTGAGGAACTTGGCCTTGAATGCAAGCAGAATGAGCAAATTGAAGAGCTGATGAGAGTTATCAGATTCAACATTGGTGGCCTTTTGAATCGTATTTATTTGGTGACGTAGTTGAGAATGAATAAGACTATAAAATGATGACAATCGGAGTTGCCCACGGACTGTCTCGCTATAAACTGAAGTTCTCAGCTGAGAAGGTGGACATTATGATTATCCAAGCCGTGAGCTTGCTTGATGAGTTGGACAAGGAAATAAACAACTACACCATGCGCTTAAAGGAGTGGTACGGATGGCACTTCCCTGAGCTTTCCAAGGTTGTCACAGATAACTTGGTCTATACTAAAGTTGTCAAGGCTGTTGGACAGAGACACAAAGCCACTTAGACTGACTTAGCAGGAATCCTTCCCGAAGATATTGAAAAGGATGTGAAGGATGCAGCTGAGATTTCAATGGGTACTGAGATAAGTGAGACTGATTAAAAATATATCGTTTCTCTGTGTGACCAAATTCTTTAGCTTACTGACTATCGTGCCAGCCTCCAAGAATATTTGAAGAACAGAATGCAAACTTTGGCTCCTAATCTGACTGCAGTTGTCGGTGAACTTGTGGGCGCTCGATTGATTTGCCATGCAGGCAGCTTGGTCAACCTTGCTAAATGCCCAGCTTCCACTGTCCAGATCTTGGGCGCTGAGAAAGCCCTTTTCAAAGCTATCAAAACTAAGCATAATACTCCTAAATACGGTATTATTTATCAAGCCCAGCTGGTGAGCGCAACTTCTTCCAAATTCAAGGGAAAAGTCTCAAGAGCCCTTGCAGCTAAGTGCTCCCTATGTGTCAGATGTGATGCCTTAGGTACTTCATTATTTATTTAGGATAATCTTAAAATGCTTAAATCGGAAAGGAATCGAAATAATATCTTGAAAAAAGAATTCAATATCTCGAAAACAACTAAGGATTGAAATAGACTCGAAAGCCAGGCCAACAAAAACTATCAGGAGGTAATAGGGAAGGTTTCAGTCAAAGAACATAAGTTTTAAAGAGAAGACCTCACTAATCAGACTAAGGGCCTACAAAGAAATTCAACAGATGATTCGATATTTAAATACATCTATTAATTATCTTTACTATTGGTTTATAATATCAAATGAGTGAGGAAAATCCTTCCAATGAAATAGTAGAAGCCGAACAACTCAATGCCAAAATAATTAAAAGTATTCAATAATAAAGGTATGATTCTTCAACCTTTCTCTAATGAAAGGTACTTTTTTTGCATCCAATATCACATAGGAAAAATAGAATGGCAGAAGTAAGATAAGAAGCAGAATAGAGCTTGAGGCAATATCGGATAAAGAAATAAAAAGAAACCAAACAGTATGAACAATAAGTAAAATATGTAGAACTCAGCGATAGAATCAATATTTGCAGTTTAAGAAAAGTCTCTAGCTCCAAACAAAACAATATACTGCAGATAGTTAAAAATCTTTCACTCGCAACAAACAGAAAGCGTTCGATTTTCTTTTTAAGAAAGTTATCTAAGTGGATTTCTAAATACCAAAATCAATGAAGAATTGAATATGATAAATGATTGTTTTATTAAGAGTACAAATCACAAGTGAACTTTGACTTCTATCTTTTTTCCTTCCCGAAAGACTTACAGATCTACTTCCCCATTCGACTCTACGAATATTCTATACAAGGATTAAGAAGTTCTAAATGTATTGCCGTTGGCACTCAAAATTAAGTCTCCCATCATAATGTCATGCTTTAGTGCACTATTGGGAGCGATTCTTACAATCTATACCCCTTATGAATGTTGAATGCTTTGAACTGAAATCCCCAAATGCACCTTTCTCCCTTTTACATAATTCAAGATAGGGACAAGGTGTTTCCACTGGATGATTCTCATAAAGCCTTTGTCTTCTTACTCACCTAGTTGAACAGCAATTCCTTTAACGCCATTGGTGCCTAATACCAAACTACCTATTTCACCTTCACCAGCTACAATTGAGTATCCTGAATCCTCTGCAATAAAATATCCGTCCTTTATATTTATAAATTGTTTCTTTTTAATGATCTCTACACTTGAGTATGAACTGCTCTTTGTAAAATCACCTTGTATTGGTTTAATTTTATCCTTTATTAGTTGTAATATACGCTTAGTGTGTATTAGATAAAGACTAAATTTTAATATTTGCCGATGACCCTAAAGCTTCCCTTTAACTTCTAGCTACCAAGAAAGTATTATACTTTGCTATTAGAATCTGGTAGTTATTGGCTGCATAAGAGAAATATTACTTGGTTGTGATGAGGTAGCCACTTGTAAAGCAGTATGCGTAGCCTATTACTTGACCATTTGATACTATCTTAATTGCTTTTTATTCGATATTTTGAATATTGTGCTTAAGCATGCTGTTCTCAGACTAGCATTTAATTTGATACTTATTTGGGAAATATTTTTGCTGGGCATAAATGAGGGTAAAGAATGCTAATCTTTTGGCAAGATATGGTAAATTTCGACCAATTATTGAAAACACTCTTCTCATTGATTTATTACCCGAATTATATCTTACGTTTATAACTTATTCTCGAATTTTATACAGCCACTTTCAAATAACAAAAATGCTCAATCTATTGGTAAATAGACAAAGCGTGCTTGGTATTAACTATTGGAAGAGATATGCACCGATATAAATTAACTTATAATAATATATAAGGCGACATATGAATAATTTTTTGGAAAGACTAGAGAGTCATGGCAACTGCAAGGATATGCTGCGTCAATCCTGCAAGAAGAACGGGCTAAACACAAGTTTGGCTGGATAGATGTCTATTTCTAAGCTGAGATTGCTCAGTTAGAAATTTGAGAAAGCGTAGAGCCATTAACATATAGCTATTCTGCCCTCAAAGATAAGATCAAGACGTCTTGGATTGAGAACGAACTCAGGGCATTCAACTGGATACTAATTGCTCTAAGTGCATTAGAAAACGCTCTCATTAGCGAATTCGTAAGGAAATAAATATTCAGAGTTAAAACCATTGGATAATATTATAAAATATTTTTCAATACAAAACGCGTAACTTTCTCAAATTTGAAACCAGAAGGTTTCTCTCTGAGAAAAAGGCTAAGAATAAAAACTGGAGTGAATAATAAAATAGTCTTTTATTGAAAATAGTCATGGAAATGGAAAGGAGTCCTTAAGGCAAAGTTGACAAATAGTTATTAAGTTCATAGTAAGGAATACCATTTGAGGGAATGAGTGAATAAAAATCAGGTTAAAATAATGAGGCAGGGAGAGATAAGATTCATTGGAATGAGGTGGCCAGAAGACTTTTTGAATAATCGAATGAGAAATACTTTAGATCTTCAAAGCACTGTCGAGAGAGATGGTATAATCATATAGATCCATCCAAATAAAGGTAAATCATTATTAATCAAGAGGCAAGTGGAAATAATCTGAAGATTAGACCTTATTGGAACTTGTCAACAAACTTGGCAAAAAATGGTCAGAAATAGCACTTCTTTTACATCGCACAGAACACAATGTAAAAAATAGGTATCACTCTCTACAAAGCAAAGGGAAGAAAGATTTGAAAATGAAGAAGAACAGTAAAATGATATCGATTGAATAGAATATGGTGAAGTAAGAAATAAAAGAATAGAATGAGAAAGATCCAGTAATCACTACTTCTGATATTTCTTAAAAGTTCTAAAAGAAGGACTCAAGGTAGGTGCTGAAAATCGCATAGTAGTTGGATGTTAATGGTTAAAATATCCACCAGTTTATTATAACATAAGATGCAGCAATAAGTAAAAACTAAAATTACCTTTTCTCGCCTTTCTTTCAGCCATATTCTCCTCGAACTTTGACCCCTTTTCTCGGCTCGAATTCTCCTTCTCCCTTCCCCTTCTCTATGATAAACATTCCGAGCTTTCTTTCCGAACAAAATAAATTTACTGAAGCAATCAATGCTACAAATTAATCTTTTACAAGCAAAAACTATGCCTTTTAACATAAATAGTGATATTAATGATAAGAATAGTGATAGGCAAAAAATAATATTGTTATCAATTTTACAATTTATTGAAGAAGGGAAATACCTTCCTTGGGTAGAACGATTGAGTAGACCATCCATGCAGTTCATTGCTATTTTATTCACTCTTTTCAATTAGCTCATCTTACAAAGTTATTTCTTTCTTCTTTTGGGCCAATTGAAGCTTTATTTTAGGACTTCTAATTTCAGTTAGATTTGGTTTTTGTATATTGATGATATCGAGGGGAAGAAGCTGAGCCTATCCAAGTTTGGGAAGCATTATTTAGTTATTAATTTTCATTAAACGATTTATCTTTTTAAGCTTGACTCTTTCAGGCGATAGCTATTCTACTGGTTCAGTGTTGAGTATTAGCTTTTGCGAAGACATACGTCTATTGGTTTAGACGAAAGCCTATTTGGCCTATCTGTAACTGTTCATTTTTACTTACAATTCGTTGATGGTTTGCTGATCTTTGTTAGATTATTTGATATGAATCGGCTGCAGGCTATATCTTTTCCTGAGTTTAGCTATATTTTTGAGTTTTATCTCATACTTTCTTGAATTTTAGTATCTGCAAATAGGCTTTTGCTCTTATCTGGCTTTGATGACTGCACTCTAATTAAGATAAATTTGTTTATAGCCACTATACTGAGATCTTTTTTGCTTAGCAAAGATGGAGCTAAAATCTTTACATCTTTCATGTGTCAATACATCAATCTATCCTTTCTTAAAATGTTGTTATTATGCAACTGCCTCTTAAGATTACTCTTAATTGGCGTATAGGTGTTTTCGAAGGGTCATGATAGCTTTGACAGTTGATCTCTTCTCTAATAGTTGTTCTTTTTTTGAGTCTAATAAAATGTTCATCCAATAAAATACATATATTAGTGAATGTAACTAAAGTAAATCATCCTTCATCTGAATCTTTTCCCTTTTACTCATCCACACTAACTTACTTTTACTATTTAACCTCAGGAGCCTCAGGAATAGGATCCTATTTAGGAGAATACAACATTTTAGATGCTTTTAGCATTTCGATGTAGGTGTACAACATCCTCAGTTCCTTGCAAGCGGCTAATTGTAAGTTATTTAAATATTCAACTGATCGACTTTTCTTGAATTCCTGAATGTCTCGATGAATGGCGATTGCTGATAATGGAAGACACATGCCGACAAAGCTTTAGTTTCTTTCGTATTTTGGAATATAGTTCTCGAGCTATTTTATTTGATTCTCTTTACTTCCTGATGTAAACAGTGATTTAATACTCATCCTTCCACTCTTTAGTCGTTAGAGCTACTCTTTGCTTTCCCTACGTGCAGACTCAAAACTAACTTTTTTATTCTACAACAGTCTTCTTGTTTATATGGCCTAAACAAATGCTCTACATTATCGAATGTCATAGGACAAAGACTAAACATAGTTATTGAGTGGATTATCTTCATTTAAAAGTATGTATTGGCTTAATTTTTAAGAGAATAGTTGATTTTAGGAGAGAAATACTTGCTGATTGAGATCGCCGTGTTTGGTGAGGATGGCTTTCTAAAAGCGAGGTAATATGTTCTTGTAGCATTAGGCTATATTATGATTAAGATACAGTATTGGTTGACGTATTGTCTTTTGACTTAAAGCACCTCTTGGATTTAGCTTCTTATAGCAGTAAACCGTTTCTATATTTTCCTCATGTTCTCTCCTTATTGCTATATTTCTACCGTGATCTTGGTGAGATCAAGTTGCTAGGCCAGTGCCCCAAACTAAACACCGTAAATGTTGGCTATTAATGCATACTAGTGTCCAGATATGAATCTGGCAGCCTATCGTATTTTTACACTTACACGTTCAAAGTCAGGATCCCCTCGAATGAAGGTTTGAAATATATCGCTATCAAAGATGTAAGGCTTTCTAGCTATCTTCAAACAAAAATAATTTAAATATTTACGTCGTTGCTACACATATTTCTCTTATGTATTGCCCTTAATAAGAATAGTTGTACTGATGCTTTTTTGGATGGGATCGGAGGTATGTACATTCCGATGAATCTTTATACGAGTTTATCTCTGAGTACAACAAACTCTCGAAATCTATGTCGAACATGAAATTTGCCATGAGGATCTTCGCCTGATATTAAATATGTGACATAGGAAGAACTGTCAGTTGCAGATTTCTGCATAACGGGCTCGGTGACTGAAATAACTGCGTAAGGGTTTTAGTTGTTTTATAGCATTGATATGATTAGTAAAATAAATGAAATAAAGGTTGCATAAAGCATTTTTTATTTAATCAAGTACTGGTTAAGTATTTTATCACTGCTAATAAGATTATTCATTTTCCATTGCATCTTCTTTTAAGTAATATCCAGCTTGCTTCTTTGAATTGCCCATTAATAAACCCTTGGGCACAGGAATTAGGTATTTTAGTGTCTATGCTTATAAGTACTTTTTCTGGTCGCACTCCTAGTTTATGTACTTTCTTTGTTTAACATCTACCTTTTTATGCTGAAACTCATCTGTTGAATTGAATTGTTGGATGAGTTCAATACAGTTGATGATAGGAGTAGGGAGGGAAAAGCTGAGTTTACAAAATACCTTTCTCTAAATTACAAGAATAAAACTTGATCTTTTGTGTAAAGATTGTCAGTGAATTACATATAAGCCTTACTCCTTAATTCCTAAAGAGTAATATCATTCTTTAGAAAAGCACTCACTAAACCAATAACTTAGATTGATTTTACAATTACTTTAAAGTAACTCTCGGCTGAGATAATTCTGAATACTTTTGTATTTACTCTCGAAAGGGAATCTTGTACTTAGATAGTTTCAATGCATAGAGCTCAGGATCTTCGCCGAGAAATTAAAGTAACTTTCGAGAAATTACGATTTTGTTTGGGGCAACTTTACACATATATATCCTATCACGCATGAACTCTATGAATGTTGATAGAGGCTGATCAAAGTACTTAATGATTTCTGGGGTGATGCTAGTATTAGCGTAGAGCTGATAAGTTTTTTCTATAATATTTGCTAATTAATAGAAGTTATTATCTCCAAACGATCTGTACCTTTCAATCAAATACCCACTTGCTATGATTATTTGTACATGGAAGTAAGATCTTGCTCTATATTTTTAGTGTAGATAACAATCGCATTCTTTCTCACCTCTACTTTCTCAATATTCTTAATGTAAAACATCGATTTGAAGTACGATTATTAATAGCTCACATCTCTCAAAGCTCTTTCATTAATACCTATCATCTAATCTCATAGCTTATGTACGTTCAAAAGATTATAAACATGATTGAAAGATTGTGGGATCTTCAAAAGTAATTTTTGGATAATATTTTCAGGTTTCTTTCGAATTTTTATTTGCTTATTGCTGCTAAAGGATTAAAAACGAATTACTTGCTTGCATTTAAAGTTAGATTGCTTGTCTTGTTAGCTATTTCTACAGCCTACTTCCTTGAATCATCTTCGAGGTCTCCAATAAGCTCATCATAATTTTTAAGCTGATAACTTTGGTTCATACAAACAAATCAATATTATTTTTATAATATAAAGCCATCTTTTCAATTAATTGAAATCATAATAGTATTAATCAGTCCATTAAAAATTTTATTATTCTACAACGAAATATTACAATTTTTAGTAATTTGTTGTACTTGAGAGCTTAAAGATTCACCTATGGATAAATGTTCAAGTAACACAAATTAAAGGAAATGTCAGCTGAGAGTAATAAAGTAGATTTAGCAAATCAGGACGTATGCAATAGATTGAAGATAAATAATGATAGTTTTATCATTTGTGATTGTGTTTGTGCTCATGATCGTGCCTCTCATGCCCATGAGTCTTGTGGCCACTGTCTTCTTCACCACGAGCGATCACTACTGATCCCACCACAAATGGCCTGTGCTCATTCTTTTCTCCTTGGGCTAATTGATACTTCAGCTTTTATTTGTTGATCTTCGCTCCTTTGTATGAATCGAATTAACGATGATCGTTCTTCTCTTAGCTGGTTTCTTCTTCCTCATGTACTTCCACGTTCTTGATGGGCGCTTCTATCTTGGTCTTCAGTAGATCGTCGAACCTTTGAATGGATTTTGAGGCAGATATTTTAGTTTCCTTGGCTTAATGATTTTATTCACGGCATTGAGGACAGTTTGATTTTCCACGGACATTATTGACACCTGGCTTATGATCCTCTATTTATGCAGTGGAAATCAAAGGGGCGGTAAAAATTGTGATTGGGGCCTTTTCAAACTCCCCACTCTTATCATTGTCCACATAGCGAAGGTTTTGAAAAACAGGAATTTTTACTTTATCTTTAGAGCCACTACGTCTCCTCTTATCGCCTGAGGACTCCCTCCTCTTGCCACCTGAAGACTCTCTCCTCTTCTGAGCCGAGGGTTCTTTTCTCTTTTGAGGTGAGGGTTCTTTTCTCTTTTGAGGTGAGGGTTCTTTTCTCTTGCCAACTGACTCCCTTCGCTTTCCAGCCGAAGCCTACCTTTTTTTGCCATCTGAAGATTTCTCCCTTCTATCATTTGAGCCTTATCTTTTCTTTCGATCAGGAGAAGATGGCCGTTTCTTGATATCAGCAGAAGCCTTCCTGTTAACTCCATCAGAAGAGCCCGATCTTCTCTCTGATTTTTAGGATGATCGATTTCGACGTAATCGTCCTCCGTGATGATCATCGCCGTCATTTTCAAAGTGGTGGCCTGACTAATTAGCGAAGTTTATAATTCCGAGCTTCACATGACTATCTCCCAAACCATGATTATTGCTATCCTCCTAATGACGCTATTTGGTCTTGAAGGAAACAACAGGAGCACTACCAAGAATAAAGTGGTTAGACTAGGCATAAATTTCACAATTTGCCAGTCCAAAGAATGCAATGAGGGCGAGGCCTATCTTTTGAGCCATGCTTATCTAAATTTTATTGTTATTCTCTAATTAAATTCAGCTTGTATACATCGTATTTAAATTTATCCGCAAAAGTTAAAAACACTTAAACTTATCATAGAGGATGCGGATAATAAATCACTGACCTGAAGAATGTTGAGGATAAATAAAGCATGAAGGGCTGTTTATAATTTGCAATTTTGTATCATGATTTGATTGGATGGAAGATGCAGCTGCAATGCGGAATATGTTAGTAAAATTATCTTTAGTTTATCGATCAATACAGTACGAATAGTATGAAAAACGATTTATTTTGCATACGAACAAATTAGTTGCTAATCTTAAGACACTGAAAATCTAACACCAGTTCAGCATTTGAGTTATAGTATTTCATTCGATCTTGTTAAGTTCTAATAAATGTGGTTCTTTTCAATTTATAATAAAAGAATAATGCAAAAGGGAAAACATAGAAAAAATAACAACCCTGATACTGATCTTTCGAAGACGCTTTCTTGGCTACTTCGACATGGAGCTATCTAAGAAGGTCTAACCATAGAGCCTAGTGGCTATGTTCCACTTGAAGAAGTGATGCAATGCTTGAGAAGGAAAGGGTGCAAGAATGTAGATTAAGACAGAATCAGGCACATTGTTGCAAGCAGTGACAAAAAAAGGTTCGAAATAGAGGAAAGGAAGCACCACGTGTTCATCAGAGCTACTCAAGGCCATTCCATCAAATAGGTTCATACGTAAGAACTGCTTACTAAAATCACAGACCACTAGCTCTATCCAACTGTTATTCATGGCACATTCTCTAAATTTTGGGGAAGCATTAAAGCTGGAGGGCTCAAGAGGATGTCAAGGAACCATATCCATTTCGCACCAGGTATGCCTAAAGAAGAGGGAGTTGTTTCAGGAATGAGAGGAGCTTGCGACATTGTAATTCAGATAGACTTGAAGGCAGCTATGAAAGATGGTATAGAGTTCTATATAAGTTCGAACAATGTCATTCTGACAGAGGGTAAGGATGGAGTTTTACCACCTCAATATTTCTTAAAAGTCACAGGAAGGGACGGACATGTAATCGAAACCCGTGAACAGATCCTCTTGGAAAAATAATAAATGAAAGTTTAGAAAAAGTAGTAAGTGAACAGTTTACCAACCAATGAGTAGCTTTAGATAAAGCCTGAGATAAAAAAGTAGAAAAAGGAATAGTTTGATTAGGAATGATGTATGTTATCAAGTCATCAGAATCTAATTTCTATTATATATTATAGGCAAGCTCAATAAAGAGATTTATTATTTTTAATTACGTAGTGCGATTATGACGACAGAAGGCTAAACTTTGAAAGTCCCTCCTGCCCCTACTCCAAGGTACCCTTTAATCGATTTAGGCCTATTCAGTTCATTTGCAATCATGAAGAGCACCATCTTAAAGTCAGTCTTGAGCATGTAGCAGCCCCATCCATCTTCCAATAAGCGACAGAGCAACAAATAGTTCATAAGAAGCAAGCTAAGAAGGTGTCTGTTCTTAAATTCCTTTAGCAAAGATAAAGGAAGTACTGATGGCAGATGGGCAATTTGCAAAAAAGTTTCTCCTATAGAAATAAAAATAAATGATTCTTTATGGAATTAAAATAAAATGAATTAAATGCCTTCTTCCTATTAAGACACTAGGCCAATAAACTAAAATTATTTACTAGCTAAGTAATGCTAAAAATTATGGATGTAATAATGTATGAACTTCCCTTGAAGTTAGTTGTTGGAGTGCATTAGGTCCTTTGGCAATCTATTTAATAAATTAAAATTGTAATACCGCATTATATATCATTGCAATGGAATAATAGCACAGCTAGTCAGTATAAAAGAACGAGGTTGTTGAGAATGGTCAAGAAAACCCTCCTATCTCTCCTGAAAGTCAAAGCAGCATCGAATAAAATAAGTCCAATCCCTAACCCATCCAATAAGAAGATAGCCCTGAAGCCCTTTATGAGATCAAACAGCATTTTAGCAACGAATAAATTGTAGATAATCCTATTCAAATCCCTATTAAAAGCATTCAATCAGAGCCAGCCATCCAGATTCGCGAGTAGAAAGCCAAGAAAAGGAAGGTTCGAGCCTATGTCCAAGATTTCACTGATTATCTGCCTTAGTCTCTCATCATCGTTAATAAAACAGTCATCCCAGCTATGACCCGCATCGGAGATAGACACCAGGTCAATATCCCTTCTTCCCCGCCCCTTAAAAGCCTTTATCGACCCATGGAGTAATGGATGATTTGGAGAGGATCATCAAATCCAGAACTCCGCCCGTCATAATAGCAGCTTCTACGGTTTAAATAGCTTCTGGGAGAAAACAGAACTTAGTAATAGTTCATCCAAATAAAAGAAAGGCTGGGAAGTAACAGTTGGAGATAGGTTTTGTAGGTTGTGGGGCGTAGTAAAGGAGAGTTACGCCGGATCTTTCATACTGCCCAAAGAAATAGAAACTGAGTGATTATCTAATATGCCTAACTAATATCACTAATGATTA
>JACCDV011127810.1_pt1 | contig 11786 bp, 12 predicted proteins | sample 7446131 | NCBI WGS metagenome assembly JACCDV01 (sample SAMN15323448, study PRJNA562643) | freshwater metagenome | isolation source: river surface water | place: USA:Blue River Watershed | collected 2017-08-17
ATCTCTTTATAAGCTTGTATGATTTCATCAAGTGAAGAATATCGACCTCCAAATGAACCTGTGTATGTCACGGTTGGTGATATGCAATCTCTTTGACCATCAGATGATAATTGACTACAATCTGTGAGGGCTGCTTGTGAAATTTGTGGCATCAACATTAAAAAGGAAAAAATAAAAAGTATTTTTCTGATCAATTCAAAGTATTTCATAATTTTCCTTTTTCTTCTTTTTTAGCTTTTTTTTCTTTTTTGTCAAATTTTTTTCAATATTTTTTGACAATTTAAAGTTCAAGCATTGAGAAAAATAAAAATGATGATTAAATTTTTATAATTTTTTTGTTTTTATCCTGATTTGTGATTGTGATCTTTTGCTCTATAAATAATTGTTCAACAAATATTTTATTTTCTTCAGATATCTTCAGCCAATCTGGAAGTTTTAATGTTTGCATATTTGAAAGCAAGAGAGCCAAACAATTTTTTGTTTTTTCTTCTGTTAAATTTTTTTCAAAATTTTTAATATAATTTCCTATTAAAATAGGCATTTTTTCAAAGTCATTTGGTGCTTGAGATAAAATAATTTTTAAATTATCTTCTTGTCTATTTAAACATGCATCTAATAATAAAATTCCTCCATTGAGCATCAAATTAAATCCACAATCACTCAATGTTTTCAATAGTTTTTTATTTTTTTTAGCAGCCATGTCTTTTAAAATGAAAATATTTTTAACCTCTTCTCCATTTTTAATGCATTGCACTATTTCATCATAATTTTTATTTTTGATTGCTTCGTCTAATTTCATACAAATAAATCCAATTGTTTTTTTCTTGGTTTTATTTTATCATTAAAATTCCATAAATCAATTCTAGGTTTAGATCCATTAGCATATTGATATCTTTTATATAAAACAATCAAAATAACAGTAAGACAACCAACGGAGTTTCCTAATGACATCCAATAAAGCATATTATCTTTTAAAACAATTAAAGCATACAAAGCTGTTGTGATATTTGCACCAGTCCAAAACCACCAAGTCATTAGAGAAATAGCATTTGCACTTGATTTTTCTTTAGCAACTGACATAATTTGTGGAATATAAGATAAAACCCTAATTGAATTAAATGCAAAATATAAAAACTTAATGATACTGATAAATAATAATTCCATGATATAACCTTTTGATTTATTAAAATCGTTCAAATTGTAAGTAATAATTCTAAAATTTGCAATAGTTTATTAATTTATTTGACTTTATCTTGTTAATTCATAAAATAATTAAAATTAGAAAGTATTTTATGAAACCTATTTATTTATTTTTAGACGATGATGCATTCAGAGAGGATAAAGTACGAGACCCTGATATTTATTATCCATTAATTGGTGCATCCCATCTTTTAGAGAAAATGAAAAATTATGATGTGATTAAATTCACAACAGTAGAAGATACCATTTCTTGGATTGAAAAAAACAAATGTCCAGATTTTATTTCATTTGACAATGACCTTCAAACGAAACTAGAAGGTAAAGACTTGGCAAAATATATTGTTGAAAAAGACTTGGATAATCCTGGTTTTATTCCTCATCATTTCGAATATTTTGTCCATTCACAAAATATTAATGCAAAAAAAGACATTATTTATTTATTGGATCAATACTTGGATTATAAAAATAAAAAAAAGATAAAACCATGAAACTTAAATTTGGAAAATTATTCACTGAAGAATGGGTTTATCCCTTAGTAGATGGTGTTGGAATAAGATTAACAGGAAAACCTAATGATATCGATATGTTCATTGAAATTTTACAAAATGAGAGTTGTAATCCAATTGCGACAAGAAGAATTTTAAATGATTTACTTGAATTTGGTTTTCGAGAGACAACCGTGATGAGTCACCTTAATTTTATATTTATTTCTCAAGAGCTTGAAAAAATTGGTGTTCAATTATCTATCATTGCACCTAAAAAAACAAACTATGATTATTTTGATGATAATGAATCTACTCAATTTTTGTTAGGAAATAAAGATTTAAAAGATATCAAAAATAAAGAAAATTTTTTATCAATTGCTCATTTATATGAAAAGAACAAGAATTTAGGTCCATATGATCCAAATTTTGATATTGCAGCCATGTTGGCTAAAAAAAATAAAAGATCAGGTCCATGAATGATAAGATAGTCTCATGAAATATTTATTTTCTTGAGAGATTCTTTTAATATTATCAAAACTTAATTCTAATTTTTTTTCTTCAATTTCATATAAAATCTGAATAATCTCAATTAAAGATTTAATTTTTAATATTTTAGAATATTTTGCGATTGTGAAAATTTTTTCTTCATTTCTTAATGAAAAAGCTTTTAAACTGCCAAGATTCTTAATAAAATTATCAGAATTTAATACAACGGGACGATCTTTTATAAAAGTGGTTTTAATTATTTTCTGTTCATTCATTTGATAATCAAATGTACAAGAAATCATTTTTTTACCTTTAAATCTAAAAACAATCAGGTCTTCATTTTTAATCATTTTGGATATTTTTTCAATATCAATGAATACCTTTTTTTCTTGAGTATCGACATGATTTTGAATATTATAAATCATTTTTGTTAAAATATTAAATGGCAAATCAAAGAGTTTTTTTATCATATTCAAAAGATAATAATTTATTTTCTCTAGTCAAGTCAATATTCTAAAATTTTTTTGACCTATGAAATAATCCATTAAAATCGAAGAGAAAAAAGAATTTTTTCTTAAATGATCCTCTCCAATGACCACAACAATTTTTTTATTTTCTTGAAATGAATCAATTTCTTTAATTTTTTTCAGCATATGTTGTTCTCTGATTAGAAAAGCTTCTTCTAACGATAAGTGCGTAAAATCCTTATCTAAATCTATTCCAATGAGCTTTGCGTCAATTTGCAATCCTAGTTGATAGACATCCAAGTTTAATCTAGGATCACATGTTTTATTGATATCAGATTGTGACAATCTGTTGATGATATCTTGTTTGGTCATACAAATATCTTCATAAAGTAGCTCATGAGCAATGATATGAGGCTTTATTTGAGTGATAGAATGATGAATGTATTGTTTACTTTTTTGATTAAAATGTTGTTCACCAAAAATAAAAAAATTATTTTTCATATATATTCTTTCAAACAAAAAAAGAGCCGAAGCTCTTTTTTTTCATTATAAAATGACAACCTCACCCTTTGGGTCATCTAATTTATCAACAACCATTTCACCTTTTGCTTGATTGCTCTGATCGTCTTGTGGTACTGAAATGACTTGTGCAACATAATTGAAGTGTCTACCTTTACAAATATTCTCTACTTGCCAGTCATCTAATGTTTCAACTTCCATTAAAGCAGCAGTCATGGCCTCTACCTTATCTCTATGTGTCAATAAAATATTTTTTGCCACTTCATATTGCTCATTCAGTAATCGACTAACTTCAGTGTCTACCTCTCTTAGAGTTTGTTCAGAAAGACCAGAAGTATTCATCTGTCCACCACCCAAGAAACCACCACCATGCTCTTGACCAAAAGCAATCGGACCTAATGAACTCATACCCCATTTCATGATCATACCTCTTGCATTGCTGGTTGCCACTTGAATATCATTAGAAGCTCCTGTTGTTAATGTATTGCAAAAAATTTCCTCAGCAGCACGGCCTCCCATTAAAATAGCAATTCTATCAAGTAAATATTCTTTTTTATGTGAGAATCTATCTTTTTCTGGTAATTGTACTGTGACACCTAATGCTCGACCTCTTGGAATGATAGTGACTTTTGAAACAGGATCAGCATTCTTAGAGAATTTAGCAACAATTGCATGACCTGACTCATGATAAGCAGTATCTCTTTTATCTTCTTCTGTCATGGATAAAGAAGGACGCTCAACACCCATCAGAATTTTATCTTTTGCATCATCCAACTCTTTTTGATCAACGAACTCTTTGCCTCTTCTACCAGCAAACAAAGCAGCTTCATTGATCAAGTTAGAAATTTCAGCACCAGAAAATCCTGGTGTACCTTTCGCAATTTTTTCCAAATTCACATTCGCAGCAATAGGTACATTTTTTGAATAAATTTTTAATAATGCTAAACGCCCCTTAACATCTGGCAATTGAACAACGACCTGTCTGTCAAAACGACCAGGACGCAATAACGCAGGATCAAGAATTTCTGGACGGTTTGTTGCTGCCACAACAATAATACCTTTTGAACCTTCCATACCATCTAACATACCATCTAATTCAACCAATAACTGGTTCAATGTTTGTTCACGCTCATCTGTGCCACCTTGTCCATATGAACCTGTATTTCTTTTTCCACCCACTGCATCAATTTCATCAATGAAAATAACACACGGAGACATTTTCTTTGCATTTTCAAACATATCTCTCACACGAGAAGCACCAACACCAACAAACATTTCAACGAACTCTGAACCGGAAGTTGAAAAAAATGGCACTCCGCTTTCTTTGGCTAAAGCTTTAGCAAGAGCAGTTTTACCAGTGCCTGAAGGCCCAGTCAATAAAATACCCTTAGGTGTTCTGCCACCTAATTTTGTAAATTTTTCTGGAGTTTTCAAAAATTCAACAAATTCAGCAATTTCAAGTTTAGCCTCATCACAACCAACAATTTTAGAAAAATCAAATTCAATTTTATCAGGATCAATCAATTGCGCCTTACTTTTATTAACTGAAAAAAGACCACCTTTACCTCCACCACCTTGCATACGTTTCATGACAAAAATCCAAACAGCAACCAAGAATAACATTGGTCCCCAGCTCAACAAGAATTGAGAAAGAAATGATGGCCCTTCAACTTCATTGACTGTTAATTTAACGTTATTCTTAATTAATGAATCAGAGATTTTAGCGTCTTGAGGTGCTAAAATGGTATACTCCTCACCGTCTAAAGGTTTCACTTTCAAAATCTTAGGGCCAAGAGGTACATCAGTCATATTGACTGATTCTATTTTTTGAGAATCGACTTCCTTTATAAATGCAGTATAATCATCTTTTATTTTTATTTCTTTCTTTTGAACATTTAAATAATTAATGATATTTAAAGTTAATATAATCATGATAACGACGAAAGAAATTTTTAAAATTTTATTCTTTTCTAATTTCAAGGCAATCTCCTATTTGAACTTGCGATATCATAAAAGAGTAAAAAATAAAAGTCAATTGATTTATTCAAGATAGTCAAAAATATTTTATTGACTTTTATTTTATTATTATCAAAAAAATAGTTGATATGATTCATTCAATTTTTCAAAAAACAAATCAACATCCATTAGGCAAAAGAAATCTCATTGAATTTATTCATATTGATTTTCTTTTATCGTTCAGCTCTCAAAAAACAGATTTAAGTCAATATGGTTCAGCAAACCAACTGGTCAATTTTACACAATTATGTGAATTTTGTTTAACTACAGGTATGCAATATCCTATTATTACCTGTATAATTTAAGCTGATAATCACAGATTTTTCATATTCAAGAAAAAAAACATTCAATATGTACCTGCCACTGTATTATTATGAGATGAATCTATTACCCATATTAACAATAGAACCATTATTGATTGAAAAAAAATTATCATCATGGATCTTATCCTGAAAAAATTTATATGAAACCATCAAATATTTTTCAAGAGTTATCTCAAAATAGTATTTTAAAATTTACATTATCTTGACATTAATAATAAAAAAAATATTCTTATAAAAATTAGGAATCATTATGAACTTTTTTCAATCGATATTTTTTTTGTTTTTTAAAACATCTTTTAAAAAGCAACAGGGTTTTTCTTTGATTGAACTGATGTTAAGTATTGGCATTAGTAGTTTTATATTTTTATCGGTGGTGCAATATAACTTAAAACAAGCTGAAATTAATAAAGCTGAAATATCAGGTCAACAATTGCAGGAGGTTGGACAAGCTTTATCTTTATATATTGCCAGAGAGAATGTGAATATTGGCAATAATTTGGCAACAGGTAACACAATTGTGATGCCATTTAATACCTTAACAGGTACAACAAATGGATTTTTTACAGGTGCCACCTTGCTTCCAACAACTTATCAAGATAGAAATATTTATGGATTTACGTATAACATCATCATTAGAAATGATGGAGGAGTTATCAGAGGTCTTGTGACAAGCAGCCTTCCAATTATAGATTCTGGAGGTGTTGTTAGATATGATTGGATTGGTAGTTTAATGCAAAAAATTGGACCTTCTGCTGGAGTAGTCTTCATGGCAGCAGGCACATTAACAGGACTTGATGCTTCATGGACTTTAGTAGTAGCAGACTACCCCAATATTGGTGTTGCAGGCATTGTTGGTTATAGAACTGGCTTTAATGCATCTTATGATGATATATATTTAAGGCTAGATGGTACATATCCAATGAATGGTAGTTTAAATATGGGTAATTATAACATTGATAATGTCACAGATTTAAATAGTACAGGTTGGATTAATGCAAATAATATCTTGGCAAACAACCTTGTTTCTGGTAATATTTTTAACAATGGTTCCATTCAAACAGCGTCTATCACAGGTACTGTCGCAAATAATTTTGCACAATTTGAGCGTTTAATTGCCACGAGAACTGTTGAGACTACAGCTATTAATCAAGACTCAGGCAGTGATTTGACATTAGGTACTGGATCAAATGGTAGATTATATGTCAGAGATATTTATTTAAATACCAACGCCAATCCTGGCTCAGGAGGAAGAACAATTGCAGGTTGGTTATCTGATTTGCTACCAAGATATTCATCAAGAGGCATTTATGCTGTACAACATGGAACGAATTTAACAAAACCTACATGCAATGGAGGTACACCTAAAATTGAATTAATATCACAAGTTCAATTTGCTCAAGGCAGAGTATTAGGTAACTTAGAAATAGAAACAGTTGCAGATCCAGTCAACGTAGGCTTTGAAATTTTGGTTTTGAGACAAGACCAATATACAGTCAGTGTCATTTCTGTTTATGCTGTTGATAATGGTGCGGATTGGACTGTTAATTTTGGTACAATTGATTATGGTGCAATTAATCCTGTACCTACTGTAGCCAATCAATATGTTGATGGTGTTGGTTTGGCTCATATCTATTGTGACTATAATTTCTAATAAAAAAAAACCGCAATGCGGTTTTTTTTATATTTCTTGTAATTCTGATAATGCTCTTCGTAATTCTTTTGCTACCATTTCAATTGATTCTTCCATAGTTTTTGCCTCAAATTTTTGATAATATCGATATGTGCTAATAGGAGATCCCATGAAATCAGCGACATATTTTACATCACCATTTTTATCTGCTACGATATTAATATTTACGGGATACTTGGCATCATCTAAATTCAAAATAATTTGCATACTTACTCCATCAAATTTTAACTATTATTTTTAACATAAAAAACAATAAAAGCAAGAAAACTTGCTTTTATTTATTTTAAATCATGTTTAATTCTCTACGAGCTTGTAAAATCATCTTACTTGCTTTTTCCACTTCAACGCCAGTGAACTCTTGTAATTCATCTGAACTTAGGTCAGCAAAATCTTCAAAAGTGAACACTTCATGGTCATAAAGTTTTTTAATCACTTCCTTTTGGAGTCCAATTGCATAGAAATTTTTAATTGAATTCACAACTTCTGTCGTTTTATGATTATTAAGTGTCTGCACAGCATTTTGCTTTAAAGCTTTCAACAGCTCTTCATCAAAGTACTCCAGCATTTCTTGGTCACTCACATAAGCTACTTCTTCAATATTAGAAAAACCATTATCAATTAAAACAGCAGCAACATCTTCATCACAAGCAAGTCCCATGACAAAATACTCAGAAAGAGCAACTTTTTCTACTGCCTCTTTAGATTCCCACTCCTGAGCATCAAGACATACCAACTCATACCCAATTAGTTTACTTAATAGCTTAAGATTACGTCCCTCCTTACCAATAATTCTATCTTTGTCTTGTTGTGATACACCAAATTGAATAACGCCACTATCTTCATCTAACATGATTCGACTGATAGCAACTGGATGAATAACCTTCAGCAAAAGCTCTGCAATATTTGAATTGTATTCAATGATATCAATTCTTTCTGAACCAATAATTGATTGAACAGCTTTGATATGAGAGCCTTTTGCTCCAACAACCAAACGAACAGGGTCATCTCTTGTAATACCTTTCACAATCACTTTAGCATTAAATCCAGGATTTCTGACCAAAGAAACAATTTCAATATCTCCATCTGCAATTGCTCTGACCTCATCAGTCAAAAGACCTTTTAAAAACTCATCAGAACGACGTGAAGCGATGTAACGATGCTCATCTTTTATCAATGAGAAATAAATTTTATCATTGATTTTTAAACGCTCTCTGCTAAAGCCCTTAGAGCGATCTCCAGTTAACAACTCACGAGTAGGCATATTCAATTCCAAACCATTGACTTCTACTAAAATTGCCTCTGGCTTAATGGCTTTGACAATACCAAAATGCACATTAGTTGACTTCTGAAGTAAAGATTGAATTTGTTCATTTCTTGTGAATTCTTTAATTTTCTGTAAAACAACTTGACGCACAATATTTAATTGTTGACGAGTCAACTCCACTGCAAATGGTTCATAAGCAAACCCATCCTCAATGATTTCGTCTTCAACTTCGTTGAATAACATTTGTGCTTCAATGTTTTCAATTTGTTTAACCAATTCAAAACAACGATATCCTTGTAAATCGCCATCTTGAAATTGTACACGAATAATACTTCCTTCAGGAAAACATTTACGAATAGCAGTTTCAATTCCCATTTCAATGAAGTCCTTTAGGCTATCAATAGGAATATCCTTTTCTCTTGAAACAACATCGACCAGTTGCAACATTTCTTTTGTTGTAAAAGTTTCAACTTCTGACTTGGGTTTGTATTTTTTTGCCATGTTAATTTTCCTTTATAAAATTTTCAAATAAAGAGCCCTTTGGTTTAAGGGCTTTTCAATATTTGAATCAGTATAGAGATGATATTTTCTTTTCAGTAATTTGTCAAGTTATAAATAGTTATGTTGTTAAAAAAGATTGATTATCTTAATTTTAATGTATTTATGATGTATTGATTATAAACCAATTTTCTTCTTCACAATGACAACAGGTGGAGCCACTTGCTTTTCTGCTTTTTTACGAGGCACAAACCTTCTCTCAGGTCTTTGTAAGTTTTGTGCTTGCCTAATAAATGATGAGGGTTGCTTTTTCTTTTCAGTCCAATTTTCAGATACAGCGGTCATCAAAACATCATATTTTTGAGCGCCTGGAGCTTTAAAAGCATCTAAAATAGCTCTTGTTCTACGAACATCATCATCAGATAATTTAATTTTTTGCATGGTAAAAAAAATCTCATCTAAATTATCAGGAAACTCTGATGATTTTTCTAGAATAAATAAATTACTAATGACAATACTAGGTGCGACCATATTTTTCTCAATGGTTTGAGCGGCAATCTTACAAGCTAATGACAAGCCAAATTTTTTTTTCATGATATTTTCCTTTAAAAATTATAATTTTATTTTAATAATATTGGTGGAGTGGGATTGTCCAGTTTTTTTTTAAATCTTTCTTCGGTTTCATTCAAATACTCAACAAACTTCAAGTTATTCATCTTATGTAGAATACATTCATTCCAATCTTTAAATACTCTTGGGCTTTGTAGAATTATTTTTCCATCTGTAATCAACTCATGATAGTTTTCACCTAATTTATTTTTTAATTTATCTTGAAAATTTTTAATATTTTCTTTAATAAACGGCTTATCATCTGTTTTTTGTTTAATATAAAGATAGTAAGGTGCTTTTGTTGATAATAATTGTAATGTATTTTCTACTTCCTTGTCAATATTTTTTTCATTTAATGTATAAATATTAGGAGCTACGTTAATATATTTTAATCGGCCTTCTTCAAGTAATTTTTTTTCTTTTTCTGCACCAAATTTTTTCTTAAATGCTTCTCTGAATAAATCGACTGATTTTTTTCCTTTTTCAGTATTCATAGCTTCAAAATAAAATGTTTCATTTTCTCTAATAGAGGACACCAATGCCTGTAGCCCCAATTCAAAATATTCAATATGTCCTGATTGATATTCTTTGAAATACTCTTCCTCTCCAATTTCTGCAATCATTTTTTCCATGAATGACACAGTGGCTTCATTACCTGCAAGATCATTGTCAAAACAAAGTTTGAATTTATATCTTTCTCCATTTTTTGTAGACATCGATAATGTATCTTGTGCAATTTCAGATGCCAAGTTAAAATTAACTCCCATACAACTAATAGCTGAACGACCAGGAAATAGTGTATGATAACTCAAAGCATCTATAGCAGCTTCACACGCAACAATAATTCTTTCATTCATTTCTTTTTCAGCTTTGACAGTAAATCCTCCAAGCTCTTTATCAGATCCTTTGGCTAAAATTTTTGCAAGAGAATCTTTTCTTGTCACACCTCTCATTTCAGCAGCACTTGCTGTAGGAGATAAAAAAACTGCCCAAACATAATCATTATCTAAGTTTTCATCTAAATTTGGCCTATCTTTCCAATCAGATGGAAATCCTGCAAATAAATGCTCAGCATTTATCTGTTTTTGAATAATCCAATGAGGAATTCCTCTTTTTTCATGTAAATACTCAACTACTTTATAAAGTTTTTGAGAAATAATCTCTGGCATATAAAAAGGCTCTTTGGATGTAAACTGATGCTCATTGAGTTCAAATTTATGCTCAGTACCAAATAAAGAAATAAGCTTTTGTACAGCAGCACTTCTTAATTTTCTTGTATCATCATCATTTTGTACAAAAATATTTTGAGTTAATTTTAAATGATGCATCATAAAAGATATGGCTCCTCCACTACCAAAATCTTCATTGAAATCCTTCCATAACTGACCGTTGATTTGTACGTTATGGCCTGTGTCATACATTTTCCATTTACCGTTAATTCCATCTTCATTTGCATTTCCACCCAATATTTCCGCGACCTCTGCCACAGGAATGTTGTTCATATCTTGATAAATTTTTTTCCAATCTATATTTTTAGATGGTTGAAGATTTTCTTTTTTTTCTTGATTTGGCAATTCCGATGTCTGCCCATGAGAATTTTGAATATTATCTTGTATGAATTTTTCATACAATGGTAATATTTTTTGTAATTCTAATACTGATTTTTTAAAAACATCGTTATTGATATGATTATCTTGAAGATTTTTTATGGGAATATTTTCAAAAATACAAATCAAATGTTTTGTTAATTCAATGGCATCAACATGCCCTACTCTTAAAGTTTCATTATACCATTTTTGGCCATTAATTTTAAAAAAATTATTTTTTACCTCACACTCAAAATCCAAACCATCATCAGACATATTTTTAAAATATGCAAAAAAATGTTCAAATACAAAAACCAATGAAATTTTCTTTAATTTCTTATAATCAAGTATTTTATGATTTTGTATTCCCACTTTTTCTTTCATATCTTGCTTGACTATCGTATCATCACCATCTTCATAATGATTTTCAACAGGTATTGTATCAGAGATTTTTTTCAACATCATTTGATTAAATGATATTTTTGATTGTTCTTCAATATGGGATTTTTTTTTAAAACTAAATATTTTTTTCTGCTGATGATTTTTAAAAATTGTCTCAAAATTTGTGGATTTTTGTAAATTTTTGTCAAGTTTTTTTAAATCTTGATCATGATACATGACATTAGGATTATGATTATCTAAT
>JACCDV010376449.1_pt1 | contig 11780 bp, 11 predicted proteins | sample 7446131 | NCBI WGS metagenome assembly JACCDV01 (sample SAMN15323448, study PRJNA562643) | freshwater metagenome | isolation source: river surface water | place: USA:Blue River Watershed | collected 2017-08-17
GACTAAAAAAGGTGCAGAGGGTGTGAATTATACACATGCAAAAAATATATTTTTAGAGGATGAACCTGAACAATTTGCAAAAAGAATAATTGAATTATTGAATAATCATGATAAGGTAAAAGAAATGGGTGAAAATGGTAAAAATTTTGTTAGCGAGAATTTTGATTGGAAAAAAATAGGAGAGAAAATAAAATACATATATGAACATGTTCAAAATTAAATTCAATGGATTTTCATTAAACCGATACTTACCAACAGAGTTGGCCTACTTTGTAGCATTTGCTCCTATATTTAACTTGTTTGTAATATTTAGTAACCATTCAAACACTGTTCTGTATTTGGGTCAGATACTGGGACTATTCTATATTTTACTTACTCCGGGACTGTTTACATTGCCACTTCTTACTAATAAAAAAATGCCATTTGCGTTGGGTATAGCTTACTCTGCTGCAATAAGTACTTTTTTGCTTATGTTTTTTGGCCTTATCATAAACACACTTCTACCAATGGTGGGATATGATAAACCACTAACAACATTTCCACTTCTAGTTACATTTGATTTGATTATTGCTGTACTTTTTTCAGTAAATGCATACTACAATAAACATTTTATTTTAGAACTGCCTAGTTTTAAGAAAATTGATTATTCTATAATTCTTGCATGTATTTTAATGCCACTATTGGTGTGTATGGGTGCCCTTAGTTTAAATAATGGTGGTGATAGCACCTTTACTTTGGTCGGTCTAGCTCTAGTTTTTGCAATCGGCTTACTGGTCGTACTTTTTGAAAGTAAAGTTAGTGACTCGATCTTTCCTATAGTACTATACTTTTTCGCGCTGACTTTTTTACTAATGAATGCGATGAGAGGATGGTATGTTAGTGGACATGACATTTTGCTTGAGTACCACGTGTTTTACATAACAAAAGAGTTCGGTATTTGGAAGATGGCATTTTACCAAGACCCATACAACGCATGTTTGAGTCTAACTATTTTACCTACTTATTTATACAAGCTTCTTCACTTAAATGAGTTGTATGTATATAAATTCTTCATACATTTTCTGGGGGCTTTGCCAGTAGTCGTGGTTTATTATTTATCTAAACAGTATATATCAAGAAACTTTGCATTTTTAGTTGGGCTTTTGTATGTGACATTTCCTACATATATAGTTGACATGGCTTTTCTTAACAGACAGGGTATTGCCTTTCTATTCTTCGGTTTAATAATATATGGAATATTAAATGGTGACTACTTTTCTGGTAAAAAACGAGCGCTACTGTTGTTTGCGTTTGGAGCTGGAATGATTTTCTCTCACTATTCGACTTCATACATCGCGGTGCCAGTGCTCATTTCTACCTATTTCCTAAATAGAATTTTAAGGTTTCTAGTGCTGTGGGAAAATGCCCCAGATTTTATAACATTATTTACTGATAAGATTAAAAATAAGGAACAATATAAGAAACCAATATTAATCTCATTTACATTTGTATTTGGACTAGCTTTTATGATGGTATTTTGGTCTACTTTTATTACAAAAACATCTACTAGTTTTCTGCAAACTATTGAACAGATTGCAATAAGTCTTAAGGATCCTTTTAATCTTGATGGCCAGACTGGTCCTGCAAAGTACAGTATATTTAAGGGTCAACAGCTTTCTCCGGATGAGTCCCTGGACCTTTTTATAAAAGAAAGTATAAAAGATAACAAAGTTATTGAGAAGCAGTCAGAGTTTTATCCACTAAGCTCTACAGAAAAATTCAGAACTTACCCTGTTCCAGAGTATATTGCTCCGCTTACAAATATTGGTGAGAGTATTTATTCTGTGGTTAAAATTGAGTTCAATAAGTTTTATATATTCATAAAACAAATTTACGCTAAATTATTACAAGTACTTTTGTTTATTGGGTTGTTCGGCTTAACTTTGGGATTTACATTCAAGAATATTATTGAAAAGGATATTCCTATTGAATACATTGCACTATCTTACTCAGCACTATTTGTTATGGTGGGACAAACAATCCTACCTGCTGTGGCAATTAACTATGGTTTGTTGAGATTATTTCAACAGAACCTACTTTTCCTTTCAATGCCAATTCTTCTAGGTTTTTGTGCTCTAATTTCAGTTTTATTTAAAAATATATCTAAACAGTACTATTTGACTGCGTTTACTTTGCTCGCATTTTTCCTAATATTGTCAGGGGTAATACCACAAATAACCGGGGGAACACGACCGCTTATATATCTAAATAATAGTGGTTTGTACTATGACTCATATTTGGTGCATGCTGAGGAGGTGTACTCATCTAGATGGATATCACAATACAGTGGAGCTAGAATACCAGTACAAGCCGCACACTTTTCAGATATCAAAATGGTGGCATATGGAAAACTTGCTCCATATATTGAACTACTTCCAGAAACTACAAAGCGTCATTCGTTTGTGTATCTAAACTATGACAATGTAAGAACAGAGAATATTTTGGAAATCGTTTATGGTGATGTGATATATTATAAGTTTCCAATGCAGTTTTTACGAAATAACAAAAACCTTATTTATAATAATGGTGGATCTCATATATATAAGTAATGAAAATAGTAATTTCTCACGTATACTCGAATCATAATAAAGGTGATGCGGCACTACTAAGTGTTCTTATAAGTGATATCAAAAAAGCATTTAGTAATCCTGAAATAACGATTTTAAGTCTAGATAAAATACAAGAAGGAGAGAAATTTGATGGTGAAAAAGTTCTAAACTCTTTTATGTATTTTGCTAGAGACTGGGGTAATGGAACAGCGTCTAAAGCATTTTTTGCATTGGTGGTTCTATTGTACACATTTGCTTGGGCAGTTTTATATAGATTTTTTAGAATTGATTTCAAGATAAATAGTAGGATATACAAAACAATTGAGGCTTATAAAAATTCAGATTTGATTATAACTGTAGGGGGCGGATATATAAGATCACAGCCAGGATTTAACGGCACATTAGTTCTTTTGTTTATACTGCATCCGATACTGTTTACATATATATTGGGTAAAACTACAGTAGGCTACTCCCAGTCTATAGGTCCTTTTGGTGGTAAATATCAGGAGGCAATGGCAAGGTATGTTGTTAAAAAAATGGATGCAGTGATTGTTAGAGAGAAAATATCTCAAAAATTACTTGAAAAATGGGGTGTAATAAAAAATGTATTTCTTTCAGTGGATAGTGGTTTCCAGTTTAGCTCAGACTCTTCAAATGATGTACGAAAAAGTTTTGGGTTGGATTTTGATAAAAAAATAGTCGGAGTAACTGTAAGAAAATGGTTAGATACAGAAAAGCAAAATAAATATGAAACTGATGTAGCAAAACTTTGTGATTATATTATTAAAAAATATGGAGCAAAAATAGTGTTTATCCCACAGGTTACAGTTTCAAATCACAATGACGATGATCGCGTGTGCAGTAAGAGTGTTTATGAAAAGATGTCAGAAAAAAGTGAGGTGGTTGTACTGAATGAAAACTTTGACCATAATTCAATAAAGTCTATATACAATAGTTTAGATTATCTTATTGGTACTAGATTTCATTCAGTAATATTTTCTTTGACTTCAAGAGTCCCATCTATTGCCATACAATATGAGCATAAAACTAGGGGAATAATGAGAGAGCTAGACTTGGAGAAATGGGTAATTGATATTGATAAAACTGATGAGGTTCTTCTAGAAAAAATGTTTGATGATTTAGTACTTGATAGAAAGGCATATCTAGAAACCTTGAATAGAAATTTACCGCCGTATATTGCAGAAGCACAAAAGACTATATTTGTAGTCAAGGAAATTTACGATAATAGAATAAAGTAATGATAATTGAAAATTTAGCACTTAAAAAAGATGGCGGTTATGTTGTTTTGTCTGCTGATTGCAAGATACGGCACTGGAAAACAGACAGGATGTATTTTAAGCTAGATGGTAAATTTGAGAACGAAATTGTCGTAGACTACAGTCCATTCCTAGCATCTCTTCTGATTCCTGCAATGAAGTTGGGGGAGGATATTGAAATAAGGGGAAGTGTCTCAGGGAAAATAATGGAATCAGTGGGTTTGATTCAAGATAAACTTTTTTCATGGAATATAGGCTTGAAGAAAATTAATGTGAAAAGTGAAGGTTTAAATACGCAAAAATATTCTTCATCAAAAATAGCAACTTTCTTCTCCGGAGGAGTAGATTCTTTTTACACTTACCTTAAGAACAAGAATGATGGTGTTAAAACAGATTATTTTATTTTAGCTAACGGGTTTGATATTAACTTAAGAAATAAAATTTTGTGGGGTACTACCTCAGCCCATATAAACGAAATTGCTGAAAAGGAAAAAGTTGGATTAATTGAAATTGAGAGTAATGTGAGGGATATAATTGAGCCCATTGTTAAATGGGACTACTCACATGGAGGCTGTTTAGCATCCCTAGGAATTTTGCTTGGTAAGGACCTCAAACATGTATACATGGCGTCTACATATACTTTTGACCAAATGTTTCCGTGGGGATCCCACCCTGAGCTTGATAAATATTGGAGTACTGAAAGCACGGAATTCCACCATCATGGTGCAGAGGTGACTCGATTACAAAAGGTAATTTATATATCTAAATACCCAGTAGTTCTAGAAACCCTGAGAGTTTGCTACTTAAATGTAAGAGGGCAGTTTAATTGTGGAAAATGTGATAAATGTTTAAGAACGATGATTAATCTGGAAATCGCTGGTAAGTTAAATGATTCTAAAACTTTTTCGCACAGTATTGATTTGGATATTTTAAATAAAATAAAAATTGAATCTGAGCACGGCGCTATTTTCCATAGAGAAAATCTAGATTACTTGATAGATAATCACAAAAGAGAAGATATTCAACTGGTATTGAAGTCGCTATTGAGTAGTGTGGGTAAGGGGGATGATTTCAAGGTTGAACTATTGAGAAAAATAATGTTTTACGATTTCTACTATCTAGGAGGTTTCTTTTATGGCTTACTGAATATTTACAGATATAGATTATAGTTCTTTTGGAGTAGGTAGATGTCTATAGTAGTAGATCATTATAAAAGAAAGTGAGCCAGCTACAAAGTTACCAATAACCCAAGCAAGAGATATCCACTCGAGACCTCTTGATGCCCAGTAAAAAGCAAGCAAACATATTGATACTGAATAAACAACGTTTGTGAAAATAATTGAATACATTTGTTTTCGTATCTTGAGTAGTGTATTTCCAATGTTATACATGGCTACTACAGGAGAAAAGAGTGCGAGTATGATTATTACATTCTTGCCTCCAATTCTATATTCTTCACCAAAAAAACCTAGAACAAATGGACCAAGGATTGCAAGGCCAATACTAGCAGGAATTAAGGTTATAGAAAGAATTTTTAATGACTTTTTTAGCAATTTAAGAAGCATGTCTTCACCATAAGATCCCTCAGCAAAAAGTGATTGTGAAGTTGATATGGAAATAGTATACAGAATATTAATCAACATAAAGCACAAAAAGAAGTATCCCGACTCTGAAGCTCCAAGTTTGTTTATGATAATTATTGGAAGTATTAAAGAAGGGAACATCGAGAATAAACTGCCAAAATAGTTTACAGAAGAATATTCAAATACTTTTTTGAGGACATTTTTATCAACAGATAGATTTGGTTTGTATTCAAACTTGTACATAAGTATGAAAATACTTGCAATCATTCCTACCGAAGTTGCAATTCCAGAAGAGAAAAACACTCCATAAGCGCCCAGACTCAAAAAGACAATAGGCAAAATAAGCTTGGTGATACTTACTATGAAGCCATCTGTAATTAAATTATATTGGGTAGATCTATAGGCAATGAAAATGCTGTTCGTTAGGGTGTTAATGGATGAAAGAATTGCAATAACGATAAAACCAAAAATATATAAGTTACTACTCTTAAGAATTATTAATTTTGGAGTGAAAAATGGTAAAAAAACAATATAAATAATACTGGATAGTAACGTAATAAGTGTTACCAACGTAAAAGCGGTATTTATTTCTCCATTTCTGTTCTTAGAATTCGGTAGAAATCTAATAAGCGTACTATTAAACCCAAAAAGACTAATAAGTGAGATGAGCGAAACAGTAGAAATTAGAGTTGTTCCTAAACCAATTTCATCAGGGGAAAATATTCTTGTGGATATGAGCCAAAATATGAAACCAAAACCACCCATGGAAACTGTAGTCAAAATAAGATAGACGGAGTTTCGGAAAAGCCTGTCATTTTGAAAGTTATCCCAGACAAGTTTTATATTTTTTGTCAGCATTAGTTTCAATATTGTATAGAGGTTTTTGGTGTTTGTCAACGACCGATATTAAAAATACTTAACAAATTAGCGTTTTTAGTTTATAATGATGGGAATGTCAAAAAACCGAGTAAAACACAATATGCACACAATAATTGTTTGCGGTTTTATGCTACTGGTATTTTTTGGTCTTTTGTATTACTACCAAAATAGCACTGTACTAGATATTGACTACCATATTGTTAACAATGAGCCAGATCCTATTCCAGACGAAACTATTCCTCCTATTATAGATGGAAACGGCACAACAACAGCTACTTCAACGGTGGGGGTTAAGCCTAAGCCAATACAGGTTGGACACGAAATAGGAATTGCGGCAGGTAGTAAGCTTGTTGGTTTCAGTGATGCTGCACTTGATATGGAATTAAGGGGTATAGTTGACCTTGGTGCTAAATGGGTTAGATTTGATATTGAGTGGGGGTTTGTTCAACAAAGTTCTCGTGATAAATATGATTGGTCAAAATACGATAGAATTGTTGATGCATTACTAAAGAATAATCTTAAGGCATTGCCTATTTTGACTTACTCTCCTGAGTGGGCTCGTGTACCTGGATGTAGAGGGGGTTCACATTGTCCACCTCAATATCCAGAAAATTTTGCAGATTTTGCTTCTGAAGCAGTTAAAAGATATAAAAAGAAAGGTGTGCACTATTGGGAAATATGGAATGAGCCAAATAGTTACGATTTTTGGGCAACGAAAGCAGATTGTAAGGCATTCTCTGAACTTCTAAAGGCTACATATCCTGCAATGAAAAGAGCTGACTCACAGGCGTTTATTGTAACTGGTGGTTTGGCACAGGTTTCTACTACGGATGTAAATATTGCTCCGCTAGAGTTTATTGAATGTATGTATAAAAATGGTGCAAAAAATTATTTTGATGCTATAGGTTTTCATCCATACACATTCCCACAGCTACCTTCTGATAATAAAGACAATGGATGGGGAAGAATGGGCTTAGCTTCTAAAAGTGTTAGAAGTATAATGGCAAAGTATAACGACTCAGAAAAGAAAATTTGGCTAACTGAGTTCGGTGTTCCAACTGGGGGGCCTGATCCTAAATGGTATTTAACCGAACAAAAGCAAGCAGAAACGATTGCTGATTCTATAGAGTTGTATAAAAAATCTCCATGGGCAGGACCACTTTTCTACTACACATATCTAGATAGTGGATACGAGCCCACTTCAAATGAAAACTTTTTTGGACTTGTAAGATTTGACGGAAGCCTAAAACCAGCACATGGAGTGCTAAAGGATTTGATATCTAAAGGAATATAATGATGAAAAAAATTATAAAAGCTCTTACACTTACTTTGTTTGTATTTGGTTTTGCGGGTTGGGCATATATTGCCTTAAACGCAGTGTTTCATCCGCAGTCACTTTCTTGGCCATTAACACATTTTCTACCTTATCCTCGTGAAGATACTTTTGGTGTAATCTGTTTTGCTGTTTCTATGGGATCATTTTTCATCTGGAACTTGCTACGTGACTAGCCGGGACCCCTCCAAAAGTGTGTAATAAGTGGTATAATAAAGCGTCTATGAATATAGAAATAATGCAAAAGGACTTCCTGAGGGCATATGACGAAAACTCAGATGCGCTTTTTAGGCAGTGCTTTTTCAAGGTTCATGACAGGGAACTTGCTAAAGACATACTGCAGGAGACTTTCGTACGTACTTGGGACTATATAGCTAAGGGAAAGACAATTTTGAATATGAGAGCCTTTCTATATAGAACCATGAATAACCTTATAGTGGATGAATACAGACGTAAAAAATCAGTGTCACTGGATGGTATGGAAGAAGATGGTTTTATGTTGGTTGCAGAGGAGGGGGTAAATGCTAACGATAGAATGGAGGGTAAGAGAGCCATGGAACTTCTCGAAAGACTTCCCCCGCCATATAAAGAAGCAGTTTTTATGAGATATGTTTCGGGTCTTGAGCTAAGTGAGATTGCAGAAATAACCGGCGAAACAGAAAACACAGTTTCAGTGCACGTACATAGAGGCATCGCTAAATTAAAAGAATTATTTCACCATGAATAACGAAGAACTAACAAAAGAATTACAAGATACAATACAATCTGCAAAGAAGGTGTCTTTAAGCTTGAGAGAAAAATCGCTAATGAAAGAAAGGATATCAAGTTATATGTATTCGACTAAAATCCCTGTTAAAACGAGTATGAGTTTTTCTAGTTTCTTTAGTTACCGTTCTATGTATCTAATGCCAGCACTTGCTATTGTTTTGTTAATTTCTGGTGCTGGTACTAGTTACTATGCACAGAATTCACTTCCGGGTGATGTTTTGTATGGTGTTAAAACTGGAGTTAATGAAAATGTGGAGTCACTTTTTGCCATTTCTCCAGAGGCGAGAGCTCAAGTTGATCTAAAACAAGTTTCAACTAGACTAGACGAAGCTGAGAAACTTTCAGTTGCAGGAAATCTCACTGAAGTTCAAAGTCAGGCTATTCAGGCAAACTTTTCTAAAAAAGTTGAATCTTTAAATAAAAATTTAGATAAGGTAAAACAAAAAGGAGACAGTAAAAAAATCGCCGAGAAGGTAAGTCAGGATTTTGACAGAGAAATAGATGAACATTTTAATACTTTTGTTACTATTTCAAACAGTGCATCAAATAGTCCTACATTTGCAAGTATTTTTGCTTCTAAAAAAGGTAGATCTGGTGGAAGTGATGATGGGGTAATAATGATGTCGGCAGTTCGTGTCGCTGCACCAACTTCAGCAAAGTCAAAAGATATTAAAAAAGAAGACAGTGATTCTAAACACGGTGAGGATGATGAGAACGAAGATGAGGATGAGGACGAGGATGACGATGATTCAAGAAGTGGAGTAAACACTCAGCCAGTTAAGCTGACTCAGCCTGTGGCCACAAGTACTCAAACATCTACATCGGGTGTTGCTAGCTATACTCTTGTGCAGGTTTCAGTGCATAACACATCTTCAGATTGTTGGTCAGTAGTTTCTGGTGGAGTTTACAATCTTACATCTTGGATTGCGAAACATCCAGGAGGACAGTCTGCAATAAAAGGAATGTGCGGAGTAGATGGAACTGTTGGTTTTCTGGCTCAACACAATGGAGATACAAGGGCGGTGGGTACTCTAGTAGCCTACAAAATTGGAATACTAAAATAAAATAACGAGAGCGGGCGCTAACCTGAGAGGTTAGCGCCCTGTCTTGGCACTCGGTATGCCAGTCTTTGCTTGCTGACTATTTCTGGTCAGCTTCGCATTTCTTGAGATATCTTCATTCCTCACTTTCCGTGTTGGGGTGGTTGCCCGACCCCAGTTTCTCCAGTTAGGCACTAGGCCTTTCGATGGAAGTTTGTTCCAGGGTGGTGCCAAGGGCGAGATCTCCTTCCATTGGCAACACTATCACATAATTTGTAAAAAACTAGAGTTTTGGTGTGATATAATTAAAGTCATGAAAAACGAAATAGCTGTTTTTGGTGGGGGATGTTTTTGGTGTACAGAAGCAGTTTTCAAAATGTTAAGAGGGGTATCTTCGGTTTTGCCTGGATATTCAGGGGGTAAAATGAAATACCCAACTTATGCTGAAGTTAGTATGGGTGATACCGGTCATGCAGAATGCACTAAAGTAGAGTTTGATCCAAGTTTAATCGGTTATAGAGATTTGCTTACAATATTTTTTGGTTCACATGATCCAACATCACTTAACAGGCAAGGTGCAGATGTTGGAACTCAATATAGATCTGTGATTTTTTACACAACAGAAGATCAAAAGAAAATTGCAGAAGATTTTATTAAAGAAATAAACGACTCAAACAAGCTGGGTAAAAAAGTAGTGACTGAAGTATTACCTCTAGTGGCTTTTTATGAAGCAGAAAAGTATCACAAGGATTATTATGAGAGAAATAAAGATGAAGCTTATTGTGAAATAGTAATAAACCCAAAGTTAGAGAAGGTTGTGAAGGAGTTTGGGAATTTACTAAATAATGCATCTAAACAAAAATAATATGACTGACAATTTTAATGCTAAGGAAGAGGAATTGAAAGCAAAACTTACACCAGAAGAGTATGAAGTTTTGAGAAACAGGGGCACTGAAGCTCCATTTTCAGGAAAACTTCTGCATGATGATAGAGACGGGATGTATAAATGCAAGGTGTGCGGTCAAGATTTATTTTCATCTGATGCAAAGTTCGACTCCGGTACAGGATGGCCAAGTTTTGACCAGGCAGTACCTGGAAGTGTAGTAGAGAAAGATGACACAAGTCATGGAATGACACGTACAGAAATAATATGTAGTAAGTGTGGCTCACATTTGGGACATGTTTTTCCTGATGGATCGACGGAGACTGGCAAGAGATATTGTTTGAATTCAATTTGTCTAGTATAATTTTTGTATGGATCGTAATTCTTTGCAAACATATTTTTTTGTAGGACTGCTACTTATTGCAACAGTTTTAGTTGCATCGCTATTTCTACCTTTTCTAGAAGTCATAGTTCTTTCATCTATCTTCGGAGTTGTTTTGACACCTCTACATCGTAAAATCGCTAATAACATTGGCGGTAGAAGAGGAATTGCTGCATTTTTAGTAGTTTTGCTTTTTGCTGTGGTTGTTATAACTCCTTCAATATTTTTAACTATGAAGGTTTTTGACGAGTCAAAGGGAATTTATGTTCAACTGACTGATAGTTCTGAAATCGATTATATACAAAAAATCACAAATGTTATTGAGGCTCCAGTCCAAAAAATTAATCCTGATTTTTCAGTTAATATTAGTCAGTATGCAGGGGTTTCTGCGGACTGGATAACTGGACATCTAAGCACGATACTTTCTAGTGTGTTTGGTATTTTTACTGGTATTGTACTTATATTTATATCTCTGTACTTCTTTTTGAAAGATGGAGAAAAATTCAAAAATATTTTGATTGATTTGAGCCCACTGAAAGATAAGTATGATGAAGAGATTTTTATAAGAATTAAGCAAACTATTCACGCTACAGTCAGAGGTGTTCTTTTGGTTGCCGTTGTTCAGGGAATTTTGGCTGGTATAGGTTTGTGGGTGTTTGGTATACCTAACCCTACACTTTGGGGAAGTATTTCAGCCATAGCATCACTTATTCCAGGTTTAGGTACTGCAGTCGTTTTTATACCTGCAGTTGCATATATGTATATTGCTGGAAATGTGCCTTTTGCTATAGGACTACTACTTTGGGGAGGTCTTATTGTTGGACTTGTAGATAACTTTTTAGGTCCATATTTATATTCAAAAGGTGGAGATGTTCACCAGCTCATTATGCTATTTGCAGTCCTAGGCGGTTTGTCGGCCTTTGGACCGATTGGGTTTATTTTTGGCCCACTAATTATTTCATTGTTTTTTGCATTAATAGATATTTATCAAAATATTATTTTGGATAATAAATCATTATAAATTAATATAAAAATATGAATACACCA
>JACCDV010287699.1_pt1 | contig 11779 bp, 12 predicted proteins | sample 7446131 | NCBI WGS metagenome assembly JACCDV01 (sample SAMN15323448, study PRJNA562643) | freshwater metagenome | isolation source: river surface water | place: USA:Blue River Watershed | collected 2017-08-17
CAAGCACGGGGTGCAGAAGGCGAGCATGAAGGCCTCCTATGACGAAGCAGGCAGGCTCATCCGCAAAATCGACGAACAGGGCAATATCACCACCTTCAACTACGATCAGAATGGCAAACTGGTGGGGGAAACCCACAGTATTACGAAAGAAAAACAGGATCAGTTAGTTTTAAAGGAAAAGAGGATGTTGAATGAATTGGCACACACTCATTCTCAGGATATTCGGGAGAACCTGGCTTTTCAACTCGGGCTTTTTTACATCCATGAAATGGGAGATCCCTCCAAAGCAATAGCACTCCTGCCGCAAATCAATCAGATCTACCATTATGCGATCCGAGTGCAATCAATTGATTATAATGAAAAACTCACTCCAATTCAAAAGGTAGCGGGTTATCAGGAATTGCTGAAAGAATACCCTGATCGGAAAGAAATTCTTGAATCACTAATTCAATCAAGAAAAGAAGAACAAAAAGAGCTCAATGACAATGCCATGTAAAATAGTTGCAGCATTTGCCGCTCTCTTTTTCTGCATGGTAGACATCCATGCAGGAACACTCTCATTTACCGGCACAAAGCCAGCGGTCTTGGTGGATTCTGGGAAAAACTTCATATTGATCTCATCCAAGGAGGCAGCTACCAGTGGTATTAATTTTAAATGTCAAGCCACACCCACTAATGGAAAGGTAACAGGGTACCTATGGCAATTCCCAGGGGGAAGTCCCCAGTCATCTCGCAAACGAAATCCAGGCACAGTTTTATTCCCGAAAGCCGTTGGAGGTTCGACCTACATATGTTCTGTCGGAGTTGATCATAAAGGGAGTTCGAATGAAACATGTGCTCATAAGTCAAATCCCGTAGATCAAATTAATGTGGTGATGCCAAGTTTAATGATTTATGCCGGAAACGAGATGAATAATTTTGAAATAACTAACAAGAAAAACAATAAAGTCATTATTGGAGAACAGATTAATCTAAAAATTGACACGAGCGGTTTGCCTGAAGAATTAGCAAGAAGAATAAAATATAAATGGCATCTTCCATCGGATGCTTTTTATTATTTTGATGATCAGGCTCAGTCCAATCCACTGCATAAAGAAATTCTTCTCACAAATGATTCTGTGACATTTTATCTTAGTGCTACCAATTCAAATGATCCAGTTTCATGTGACATTTTACTTGGAACCGACCAAACAACCATTGCAGGCACTCTAAATGTTGTAGGTCCTACAGCTTTATTTACTGGCACGCATGGTTCTCCGAGAATTCTTGATAATCAAAGTATTAGCGGTTTACCAGGTATATCATTTAATGTAAGTAATTTCAAGATGCCATCTCATTTTAGCGGCGCTATTACATTAGTTCAAGTAATAAAAAACTACACAATATATCTTAATAGCAGTCAGGTTTTTAGTAAAAGCGGTTTGGACAATAATTTTCCCTACCCGTTTCAAACCAACAGTAGTGGAGGTGATATTAAAGCGAGCGATACTCCGGCTTTTAATTTTAATACAATAACGAAAAAGCAGATTGATGAAAAAACAAGTGTATTTTATGAGTGGGATACATTTTATAATATGTATCTCATGTTTTTACCTAAGATTCAAAATGCGTGTTGGGTTCCGATTTATGAGATAGACTGGTATTGGTATGGATCGGCGAACTATAATTACGCATTGCAAACATTCTTAGAAGGGTCTACTCCTTCATTACATACGGACACGAAAGGACCGGCTCAACCACAAGCCTCACCGCCACAATGGACCCAAACATTTAAAAATGCAAAACCTATTCCTTTACCTTCACCATGGCCGCCAAAACCTATCTTTACATCTCCAACGCCTTAATGTTTTTCATATAGATTACATATCTATGAACAAACTATATTTTTATATTTTTCTTGCCTTGGTATCAAGTACATTTATTTTGCCAAGCTATGCAATCACCAATCAATCTATTAATTCGACGAATAGCCCGTGCAAAATTGAAGCAACCTATATAGGAAGAGAACTCGATAACTCAGGTAAAACCAATGCAATTATAAAGTATATAATCCAAGTTCAGGATAATGAAAAATATAGTATTCTGACATCATCTGAATCAAATTATTGTAATGTATACATCTATTCGCTAGATAAGGAAAAACGGATTGATAAAATCTTAAATGAAGAAGATAATTTTGGAGTTAGGAACGATACGCCACATTTTGTTTTAATAAGCAGAGATCGTCCGTTCACAAATATATTGTCTCTGCCTTTAGAACTGCTAACAAATTCTAAATATGGTTTAGTTGCAAGTGTGGCTATCGTAAAAAATCTTAATAATGAGCAGCTAAGCCTTGTCAAAGGTACTAAACATACAATTCAATCCGTAAAACTAATCTCTCACCCTTTTGATATTACTAATAAAAATTAGATCTATATTATGAAAACATATCAATCTAAATTAAAGCCGGTAAATTATTAGTCTTCATTAAAAGAAAGAGAAAATATTAATTATGAATACAGACTGCATATCAACATTAAGCCAAGACCCGATCAGCAAAAAAGCACGATAACAGCCACAGAACCTGCAAAATGATTCTTTATGTCTGTCATGACCTAGATGATTTGAGCCAGGATAAGTGATGGTCTGACTCCCTCTCAGCTAGCATGTAAAGCAAAATAGCTTGTGCACGGCAAGAGATCCGGGAAGAACTTTCTTCATGGCCCTTCGGTTCATTGTGCTGCTTCTGCTTTCTGCTCCGTTTCTGATCCGGGGTGCAATCCCCAACGGCAAGAGGTTAGAGATGATCCATCTGGCCCCCTCGGCCAACATGGATCAATCCGATCTCTACTACGAGATCCCTACAGGGCATCCCATCGCCATCTAGGTGGATTTAATGTCTCGTCAAATCGAGTATATTTCTTTGCTCTCGTTGCCAATAGGTAACGCTTCAGAAATATTTTCAGAGCAATTGCCGCGGCGTGGGTTGCAAGTGCCACATCAAACCCTCCACAACCTGCCAGTCTCTGGCTCTGTATGATGGAACGATTTGTTGACGGAAGGGAGCAAGTTTAACAGCCCCTCTCACCTGATCCTCGCTACACACAGATCAATACTCTTCAAATGAAGATTCTAACATCACCACCTATTTTTTGTCATTGCGACAACTATCTCACAGGGGCAGAATTCCAAGATGCAGACCTTCACGACCAAGGGAGCTACCGATCTACTCTACGCAGACGACTACAGAAGCAACGGCTGCCCCGATGTCTGGTGCATTCAGAACGAATCTGGCATTCTGTAGTTGCAAGCCTCAAGTAATAAGTAATTAGTTTCTCTAGCATTATAAGCACTAATATTTTTTATCAAATGGGCTTATCAGTAGATATTATCAAATATATAAGTGCAGCGATAGCTGTATTCTTTTTAGGTTATATCAGTCGATGCATCTTTGAGTGTCGAAGCGATCGAAAGAGAAAAATAAAAGATGTCATTGAAAAATATAATGCGCATCCTGAGCCGAGTGAGGGTGCTAGTGCGGGACTTGAGTGTTTAGGAATTCTTCAACGTTCCGGAGCAGGCACGCTTTCTAAATCTGAACTTATAGAAGCCTCTCTGGCGATACAACAATATGGGAGGAGAAATCCTTGCAAGATCGATTTAGGAATTACAGCATTTGAAATTCTTAAAAAAGCTACCGAAAATGGAATAGTGCTTGGTGGTAGTGCTACAGATATTTACCAGAGCATTGTTTCAATAATTAAGGATAATCAGGCTGGTGTTACACTAAACCAAGAAACGCGGGACTATATCAGTGAAACCTGGAAAGATCGATGGGCATTTATACTTCAATCACAAAACCAACTAGTTAATTGGCTATTTACATTACATGCTGGAGGTATTGCAGGACTGTTAACATTCGCCGCCACAAGACCAGCGACAGAAAGTGTGAAATATGGAATTAATGCATTTTGTCTTGGTCTTATAGCAATCATTATTTACGGCACATTAATGCTTTATCTTGAAGAGATAGAATTTCGTGATTTTAAGAACAACGTTTCTCAACTTTACAGATGTAAGATCGACTGGGCTGAGTTTATGCATAGAGAAAACAGTCGAAGTTTAAAGCATTGGTCCTGCGTAGTTGCAGGATGGTCATCAGGAATTCTTGCTCTTGCAGGGTTGGTTTGTGCAGCACGTTCTATTTTATTATAGACGAAAATGGGATTGGGCCCGCGTATTATCGCTTCTTTGATGGCTGGACATTTTGAAATATAGTGATCTGAGACTCATCTCCTGAAGTGTACTCCTTCCTCACCCCTGGAAAGGAATAAGCTAAGAGGAGCCCCTTTCATGATATGAACGGTCCTGGATTATTAACTCGTCTCAAAGAAGTCCGACAGCTTTTAATTCCTTAATGCATTCAACAAGTAGTCGTTTGGCTACCGAAAGAAACTTGTAACTGATGCGCTTGGTGGGCTTTCCGGTTTTCCTGTTCAAAGGGTGAGAGGCCATACTTTCGTAGCGGTAATCATGGACTTCTTTCGCTAGTGTATAGCTCCTCGGATACTTTGTGGCAAATCTACCGGTCGGGGCATGGACTGCGCTGCCAATTTTACCCAAGGTGTAGCCTCCAATGCTTGGATCTGCTTTGTGCACAGCATCAATCAAAAGATCATTAAACACATCAAGGTAGTTTACGAAACCTGTGATGTTAACGCCTGAGGCCGCGACGGTCTCGACTGATTGCAATTCTGCCTGTGAATAGTAGGCGCCAAAAAAACCCTTCCATTTTGCTTTTGGGATACGGCTATCAAACTTGCTGAAAGCGTGGTTGATGCCGCAATAAACTGATGTCGAGCGTGTAACCATGCCAAGTTCACGCATTAGAAGCTCAGGGGCCTTTTTCCATGCCTTTCGATTTCCTGTCGGAAGGTGAGCTACTTCAAATGCTTTCCATCCTGCAGATAGAGCGGCATCACAGCCTTTATCCATTACTCCTTCCTTAATAATCTGTTCGATGATTGTGGTTCCGAATGAAGTCGGAACGACAGCCTCAATCAAGCAGGCTCGTGTCCACCACGATGGGGCGGCGCGGCAGGCATACATGAATTGTTTGGCGGAAAGTCCGCCAGTACGCATTAAAAAGCGCCCAACGGAAACTTGAAAATCGGCTGGCATATGGCGAGGTATCCAAAGTTTCTTGAGGAGCCTAGCCAGTTTTCGATCCTGAACGGTATCTAGTCGGCCATCAGCTGAAGAAATAAATTCAGCACGAACTGATGAGTAGAGCTCACTTGAGTTGATAACATCAATCAACTTTTCGCCGGCGATACGGGGAATCTTGTTGTAGCGTTTCAGGTAGTTGCAGACGCTGCGGTAAATATCGGGGTGATGCTCCAGAATGCGCCAGAGACGGCTGGTGAGCGGTGCCGAAGGTATAGCGTGTGAAAGCAGATATTTGAATCGCGTTGGGTTGCTGATTCTGTAACGAGGCGTAAGTACCTTGATACGAGTGAGTAGCTTTTTCTGGTTGATAAACTGGCGTGAGATAGCTGCTTCAGGGGGATTTGAGACGGACTTTAGTTCATCTTCAATATTCGTGATTCTGTGAATGTGGATTTTGCCGCTCTGTGGGAAAAGCCCGATATCCTTGCTCATCTCGTCGAGCTTTACCAGCAACCGCCGAAGGGAGTGCTCATCCTTGGCAAAAAGACGGATATCATCTACGTAGCGGAAATAGAGAAAATCACAGTGCTTCAGTTTCAGGTCATCAAAAAAGGAAAGCACAACTTCGGAGAGCAGGCCTGATGACAGCGGGCCCTGCGGGATGCCGTGGTTGTGGAAGATGCCTCGTTCAGTCGCGGTCCATTTTTCAAGCCACTCCGCTAATGTGGTACAGAATTCCGAGTCGAATCCCAACTTGCTAAGAAAGTGCTTAAGCACACGGTGATCGAGGCTGTCGTAACATGCCGTGAGGTCGAAGCTAGCAGTGTAAATGTAGCCATCTGTGTATGCCTTTTTGGTGGCCTGATTGAAGGATCTATAGCCGTCCGTCCACTTCCGGTAAAACCACGTCGAAGACTTACCGGCATAAAGGTGCCCAAAGACTGACTTATTGTAACGATGAACAACGCGCGGGTAGAGCTTCTCCGCGATGAGATTAACAGCGGCCTGATAAACAATCTGGTCCTCCACGCTAAGCAACGAGTAAGGCCGAAGGATGCCCGATGCCTTCGGGTGAAAAAGCTTTGTGGAATGCTCCGGCTCATAAATACCCCGCTTTAGCCGGTCGGCTAAGTCATCAAGTAGAGATTCCTCTGCGGTGGCGTAGCGCTGATAGAACGACCGGAAGTATGACTTGTAGATGGCATCAGGGTTCGACCGTAGCCACCGCCACGCACGGCGGAGATTGTCAACATGCCGCAGCCGGACAAGGTCAGCCATGAGTGCTCATTCAAAAGTTGAGGAATTCTGACATGACCTCACTGAATCACTACTCGAGCTAGGCGAGCCACAAATAAAGAATCTCTTGGAACGGGCCATGCGGAACTGTTGCTCAAAGATACCGCTCCAAAGTAGACAATGACGAGGAGGGAATCAGCTGATTGTCAGACCCAGTACCTCTTCACTCTCCGCATGACCCTATCACCCAGATACTTCTGAACCGTCTGCTTCATGGGACGGGCTCCTAGGGCCTTGGTGATACCCTTTCGGATGAGCATCTCGATGGTTTCCTCATCCACCGTCAGGTTGATTCTGATTTTCCCATAACGGTAGATAGCTGAGTACGCAATCTCCTCAATTGCTTGTATAGATCTGAAAGCTGCTCCCATTCGGGAGCAGGTAGCATTACTTTCCCGGCAAGAGTGGCCGGGTGCATTCAAGAGCCAATCATCCGCACCCCTTCAAGCCAAAGGGGGCTGATGGTTGTATCACGGATGAAGTGACAGGTAAGGCGGGGGAGGGTTTTTCACCCCGGGTGAAAAATCTGAATCTCATCGGTCCCAAAGTCCGTCGTCTCCGCCATCAACGCAGCTGGTCTCAGAATGACCTAGCCATTCGCCTGCAAATCCTCGGAATGGGGGAGGGGACGCGAGGCCGTGTTTCCAAGATCGAGGCCCGTCTTGTCTGGGTCTCTGACGAGGACATGATCTACCTGGCTCGGGCACTCAAGGTCGAGGTCGGGGATCTCTATCCTGTAGTGATCAGCAAATCCGACTGCCTGCACGAGGCCATCGGAGCCGCAAAGGCCTCACGCTACGGGGTAGCCTGAGTGAACTTCTAGCGTTTTAGGCGGTAGGTACGCACGAGTGTGCGTGGCTTTGAGAGGACAATCTGGTGTTTCTCGGTATCCGAATCCTTGAGGATTGCCCAAAGGGCCTCAATTTCCTCATTGGCATCCAAGATATGGCCGTCACTGGTCAGGAGAATTTCACAGCCTTTCCAGGCAGCTTCTGCGATCACCATGGAGTCCCCTACTTCCTCATGAGGAACGAGTTCCTTCATGCGGATCTTGAGGCTGATCTCGGCCAGAATACCCCTCTCCAAGGGAGAAAAGTTCATGGGCGTATAGCCTCGTGCAAGAAGTTTGGTGAGAGCTCCCTCGGCGAGCTTGCGCTTCAAAGGGATATCTCCTTGTTCATAGATCCAAGCGAGTTCCTGAAAGACCGTCTCAGTAATCACGAACTGAGCATGAGGGAGACGCTCACGAAGCGTCTCCAAAGCATCAATGACATCCGCATCCCCATCCTCCTCATCGAGGAGGACATTGGTGTCAACGGCAATGAGCAGCAGCTTTTTGCGCACCTGCGTGATTGTGGTAGATCAGGCGCATGGCCGTGGCCGTGAGATGAATGCGGGATTCATCAGGGAGCGAGTTGCACGCTTTGCGAGCTGCGGCTGCGATCTTGGTTCCTCGGGTGGAGGGGTGCTTTTTATCAGATGCGCTCACGAGGTAAAAACTCCCTCAAGGAGAGTCGGAGGTCAAGTCGGGAGAGGCAACGATTCGCTGTCATAAGAGGGATCATAGAGGTCTTTATCTCTTTTCAGTGTCTGATTGGGAAGGGCTCTCTGTTGCTCCCAACCCGGAGCATGGAATGGGGAAGGGGGGCTCTATGGTGCGCCTCCTATGCACCACTTCATCCTCGCTCAAGCAAGCTCACTCGACGGCGCGTTGTCCCAAGGACTTGGGATCATTGCGAAGTTCCTCTACATCATCGCGGTCATTGTCATCGCCCATGGCGGATGGCAGGTCCGCAGCGGTAATGCCGACATGGGCAAGATGTCGATCGTGGGAGGACTTCTCCTCGGTCTCTCAGTCCTAATCGCACAGGCGCTCTTTAGTGCAGGCGGGATGCCAACCATCAGCGTGGGGCAATGAGCCGGGGCGTGATTCCCACCCATGCGGGTGATGACAGCGACGGAAAGATCTGGGGGATCGAGGGGATGAACATCCTCTTCCTGCTCGCCAGCGGCATGATCGGCCTCGGACTGGCCCTCATGCTCTCGCACCGGCACTCACCGGGAGTCTGCGTGGGAATCGGCGCTCTGCCTTTCGTGGTGACGGCGCTCTACATCTTCGGCCTGCGCCAGGGGAAGCCGAAGTCGTTCGATACCGATCTGCTGGAAACCCTCCTCTCGGGCAACGGGTGGATGGCCCCGGTCAAACAACCCCGTAACCCGCTTCTCCATGCAGGCTCCCATGAAAGCTCCTAATGGCTGGATCTCCAATGACCTACTGATCTGGAACGAACTGGATCGGCGGGGAGCGGTGTCCAAGGGGTATGTGATCGATGCGCCCGATCTTCGGCACGCCAGCGATCACACGCTGGATCACTTCTATGAGTCGGTGCGTCAGTTCCTTCACTCGTTGGATGAATCGACCCGCTGTCAGATCCGCTGGTCGGTGGATTCCGATTACCGGGAGGAACTCCTGGCCTACAAGGAGGTGACCGATACCCGATGTGATCCGGCCTCCTGGGCGGCGATCACCCGTAATGAGCGGTTCAACCGATACTGGCAGGCAATGCAGTCCGGGGGGCTCCGCAGGGAAAAACTCCTGCTTTTCCTGTCGAAGAAGATCGATGCCGATCCGCCAGCGTCACCCTCACGGAAGGGGCTCGAGGAGCACTACCGGAGACTCCTTGCTCAATACAACGAGGCCTTTGCCCAGCATGGGCGGGTCCTTGCTTCACTCTTGGAGGGCCACGGATGCGGAGTCACCGCCATGGGGACGGAGGATCTCTACCGGCACTACGCGATTTTTTTTAATCCCTCCTACCTGCGCCGGGATGGCTATGACCCGATCGGTCAGTTCCGGGAGGAAGAAACCATTCATCAGAACTGCTGGCACCAGGGGGTGCAGGCAGGAAAGAGCTTCGGGTTCTACTCCGACGGCTTCTATCACAACCTTGTGATCCTCAAGCGCCGTCCGCAAAGGACGAGGCGGGGTATCTTCTGGGCTCTGACCTCGCTTCCCTTCCTGGACTACGCGATCACAGTCAATCTCTACCCCCAGAACATCCGCCGGGAGATCGATAAGGCGGAAAAGTCCCTCGAACGCGTGAGGGGGGACTATGCCGCTGAGCGAAAGCATTCGCTCCTGACAGCCAAGGAGGTGAAGGAGGAACGCATCCGCAATCTGGCCCAAGGCGATACGGTTCCCTTCCTCTACGACTACGTCGTGCATGTTTGGGATGAGACGGAGGAGGGCCTCGTCTCAAAGACCCGGCAGATCGAAACGGCCTTCGGTCAAATGGAGGATGCCCAGTGCTGGACGAGCAATCTCTCCTCGGCGGCCACCACCAAGAACATCTGGTATCAGACCTGGCCGGGATGGCTCTGGGGGAACTACACCCACCACGCCGATAGCGGGCTGGATGAATGGTTGGCCGACATGCTCCCCTTCTCCTCCACCTTCACGGGACATCTGGAGGGATCAGAGGCACTCTATGACGGATCGAACCGGAATCTCGTCGGGGTAAGGAACTTCCTCTCAGGAACTCCGCAGCTGGCGGTCCTGCTTGGGATGACGAGGGCTGGGAAGTCGGCCTTCATGTGCGATCTCCTCTCCCAAACCGATCCCTACTATGACTTCACCCTCATCGTGGAGGAGGGGCTCTCTTATGGAATCTGGACTCAAGCCCTGGGGAGCACCCCGATCGTCATCCAGCCCGACGGGGATCTCTGTCTGAACTACCTCGATACCCAAGGGGCACCGCTGACCAATCTCCAGATCACCACCGCGGCGGCACTGGTAGCGAAGATGGCGGGTAATCCCGCCGATGAGGATCGAAGGAACCTGCGACTGGCCCAGATCACTCAATACATCGAGCAGCTCTACACGGACCGCTTTGAGGAATGGATCGCAGAGGATGGGGGGCGGCTCGACATGGTCGCGCGTCACGCCATGGCGGTCCTGGAATACAAATCCCGTCACATGCCGCTCTTGGCGACGTTCCTGGAAGCCTGGACCGAACTGAAGCACGCTGCCAGTGAGAAAGAGCGGGAGGAACTACTCAGCTCCCCCAAACCTGAAGAGGTATCGCGCTTCATCAAATCGCACGACATGGAGCGCCATGTCCGCAATACGGCCTTCGCGTTCTTCAAGCCGACGGACTATCCGACCCACGACATGCTCCAGCAGATGATGCTGGTGGCTCCCTTCGCAGAGCATAACCGGGATGAGATCAATCATCTGGCGACGCTCCTTGCTCCATGGAATGAGCAGAGGCTCCTCTGTGGGCATTCGACCTTGTCCATGACAGGCCGGGTGGCTCACTTCGACCTGACCTACATCCCCGAGTCGAACAAGCAGCTCAAGGAACTGGCCGGGTTCCTGATCGCCAACTACGGACGCCAGCACATCATCACCCTCCCCCGAGGGGCGAGGAAGCGGGTGATCTTTGAGGAGGTGGCCCGAACGCTGGACGTACCGGGAGGGGAGCAACTTGTGAGTGAGTTCTACGCTCAGCTCTCGAAGTTCTCGACCTGGATCATCTCGATCGTCCAGCAGTACAGCCGTTTTCAGAACTCGGGGATCCGTCCCATCGTCTTCGGCAACGCCAAGCAATTCTTTTTCACCCGCATGAACGACCGGCGGGATATCGAGGATGTGGCTCGGGATATCGATCTCTCGGAGGCCACCAAGGAGGCGGTGTCGCGCTATCCGCTCCCGGAACACCTTCCCGACAACAACAAGTATGCCGCCCTGACCTACTACCACCTCGATGTGCGGCAGGCGCGGTGCGGGACGATCCATAACCGGGTCTCTCCCGAGATGCTCTTCTGCTCCTCCTCGACGGGGCAGGACTTCGATGAACGCAGCCGGAAGCTCCGCAGTCACGAAGACATCGTGGCCGGAATCCTCCGGGAAACCAACCAACCCCAATGAAACGTCCTCTCCTCATCCTCTGCTTACTTGCAACCGGCTGTGCCGGACGATCCCAGTTCCAAAAAGGCTATGAGCGTGGTGCCGCTAACACGGTGAAGCGTCAGTACTGGATCGAGCAAAGCCTCCAGAAGCCAGGGAAGAACCCCGAGCGCCATCTCACGATCTACAAGCTCACCGTGCCACCTGACCCCGACGCGAAGGTGAAGACGGTTCCTTATGAGATCGGGATTCCCATCGTGAACTGATCATGAAGAAGTACCTACCTGTCGTGTTGTTGGTTGCGGCGGTTCCAGCGAAGGGCCAATGGGTCGTTAGTGATCCTGTGGTGGAGCAGGCGACCATGGCAAAGAATGCCTTCGACCAGCTGAAGTATGCCTGGGAGCAGACCCAATGGGCGCAGCA
>JACCDV010262978.1_pt1 | contig 11778 bp, 11 predicted proteins | sample 7446131 | NCBI WGS metagenome assembly JACCDV01 (sample SAMN15323448, study PRJNA562643) | freshwater metagenome | isolation source: river surface water | place: USA:Blue River Watershed | collected 2017-08-17
CTTCGAGATCCAGATATGTATATAGCAATTGATGCCAAGAACATAACTAAAATCATTAATACTCTGAAATTTTTATTGCAACAAAAAATAAATCCACCAGTTAAATAAATTAATGAAGCCCAAAAAGCCAATATATTTGGGTTAAATAATAACGAACTTGCTCTATAGACTATGTCCCCCGAGATCTGAGGTGTAAAACTCCAAGAGAACTTATTACAAACTTCATAAATACCAATAAGATCAATAAAAAGTATAAATAGTACAAAACTAATCAAATACCAGAATGTGTATTTTTTTTTAAAAATATTGATATTTCTATTGATAGATAAAACACCTATCAAAATTAATAAAATCATCAATTCAAAACTAACGACATTTTTGAATTGCACAATATCTCCATATCTAAAATTCAAAAAATATCCACATAATGTTATTGTGATTAAACAAGCGATGTAACTAGTAAAAAATCTTATATGCGGCGAACCTTTTAAAAACCCTTTTACAGCCATGTTACCTAAATAAAAAAACACTATTCCAATAAATATAATTTCACTAATCATTGCAATTCCAAGGTAGGATCTTTTATGCCTTAAATTCGCCAATTCCATAAAGCTTGATGAGGTCCAGTCAGATATTGCATAACCATAATGAACAGAAAGGTATAAAAATAAAGATATCAAAATATAAATAGAATTTGATTTCCTTACCATCGCAAAAAAAAGTATAGAGGCAATTACTGGGTTAACTAATTCAAAATAACTAATCATTGCGACTAACAGCTACTGAGTGACGATTAGCTAAAAGCATTGAATACAATCTCAAATAATCAGAAACTACTGCAGACCACAAAAATTTATTTTCGACATAGTTTTTTATGTTTATTCCAGCCCTTTTTATTTCAGATTTCTTATCTAAAATATCAGACAATCCGTTTTTTATTCCATCTACAGTGGCAGTAACAACCCACCCTCCATGAAAGTCAGCAATTTCATTAAAACCACATGTGTCAGTGATAAGGACTGGTGTAGAACAAACGCCGGCCTCAAGAACAACAATAGACATAGCTTCATGACGTGAGGGAATTACCAATAATTCTGCTGCATGATATGCAAATGATTTATCTTCACCTCCTATATAACCAATAAAGTGTACACGATGACCAATAGATAATTTTTCTACAAAATTAGTCAACTCTGAAAGCATTCCTCCATCTGGGCCTGCAAACACCAGATCAATTCCAGGAAATTTACTTTCAATTTCAGAGAATGCACTCAAAAGCAGATCTGGACCTTTAATTAAATTCAACCTTCCTACAAAAAGGACGAATGGACTTAAACCTAGACCATATTTTTCTCTAAAGAGTTTATCATTGGTGGCCAAAAAATCATCCCTAGCTATACCATTGGGAATAACATGAATGATACTTTTATTAACTTTATAAGGAATGAAGGTTTTAACCTCATCATCAGTGACAGCAATACATGCCGAAGCATTTCTTATAATTCTTTTCCCAATACAAAGATTATAAATATATTTAAATATCTGAGATCTTCCAAATATTTTAAGTGCCCCTGCAGGACATACAACATATGGAATATTTTTTTTGCGCGCAATTACATAAACCAAGGCATTTAAAATGCTCCAATGTCCCATTAAATGTATTAAATCAGCGCTTTCAACAATTGAATTAATCTGCTTCCAAGAGAAACTAGGAATATAAAACCTTCTGAGAACACAAGTTAATGGAATCACAACACCTTTACCAAGGATTGTTTTTCTTTCCAAACTAAGACCGACATCAACAGTTAATAAACTACATTCTATACCGGCATCAATAAGAGACTTGGTCATCTGAAAGGATCTTTCGGCTTCTCCACCACCTGTCACAGGATCAATCGTACTACTTACATTTAAAACTCTCATTGAATACCTTTATACTAATAAATTCTATTGATTTTTAATTCTAAATAATCAACACAAAAAATAAGAAACCAACCATTCAATCTAAAATATTAGTTCACATTTCAATGTGATTAGCTTTTTAAACAGTCAAAAGAAAAAACTAACGACATTCCCATTCCCAAGCGTGCTCAATAATAGTCTGTAGTTCAACATAGCGCGGCCGCCAAGAAAACTTCTTAATTGCAATACTGGAATCTGCGACAAGTATAGCTGGATCGCCTTTACGTCTTGGCCTATCAATTACTTTAATGGGAATACTAGTGATTTTTTCTGCCATCTCTACCACCTCCCTCACAGAAAAACCATGGCCATTTCCGAGATTACATGCCGAACTTTCCCCACCTAAATCTAAATAGTTTAAAGCAAGTAAATGAGCCTCACATAGATCCATTACGTGCACATAATCACGAATGCAAGTTCCATCTGGAGTATCATAATCATTTCCAAATATTTGAATTTCATCTAACTTATGCGATGCCACTTGCAAAACTAATGGTATCAAATGTGTTTCAGGAAAATGTCGCTCACCCAATCTTCCACTGGGGTGAGCGCCCGCGGCATTAAAATAACGAAGACATACCGACTTAAGACCATATGCGAGATCATAATCAGTCAACATATCTTCAACAATTAACTTAGTTCTGCCATATGGATTTATTGGATTTTTGGGATGATTTTCATCAATTGGTGTGTAACATGGTTCACCAAATATTGCAGCAGTTGATGAAAATATTAAGTAACGTACGTTTGTTTTAACCATAACATCTAACAAATTTTGTGTATTAGTTACATTATTTCGATAGTACTTAGCTGGATCACGAACAGACTCACCAACTTGTATGTACCCTGCAAAGTGCATTACAGCATCAAATTTGTGTTGGGAAAATAGGGAATGAAGTGATTCTCTATCAGCCAGATCACCAAAAATAAATTTCCCATCCAAGACAGCATCGCGGTGGCCCGTTATAAGATTATCAAATACAACAACATCATGGCCTGCATCAAATAAAACTTTGACCATATGTGAGCCTATATATCCTGCTCCACCAACAACAAGTATTTTCAATTTGTCATTTCCCAGATTATGGCGATTAATAAAAGAAAAAATATTGATGCATTAAGCTCTACCTACAAAAAGAAAAAAGATCCCCACACAAACTAATATAAAACCTAACCAATTGATTATTGCCATTGGTTCACGAAAGAAAATAACAGCGACTATTGCAGCAATTGCAGAAACACCCACAGTAATTATAGGTTGAGCTAGTGATAGAGGAAGTTGCTTTAGGACATAAATATAACAAACAAAAGAAAGTGCGTAAAAAGCCGCTCCTAACAAAAGCATTGGATTGGTTACTAAAGCAAAGATGTCTTTAAGGTCATCAGATCCAGAAGCACCAACTTTCAAAAAGATAGATGCGGTAGCACTTGAGAGAATGCATACTACAAGCAGAATTAAACCACTCACAATCTTTGATCCCTGGTAGGTAATGACAAGAAACCCATTATAAGAGAAGCCATTAGAGTAATTCCGCCTATCATGATAAGGGCTGTAGAAATACTAATGGTTCTTAATAACATCCCAGGTGTAAGCAATCCAAAATTCACAGAACTCCAATCTAACAAAGCACAAAAACCTAGAAAAACTCCACCAATCATCATCAAAACTCCAAGAGTACTTCCAACTTCTAAAATTGGTGAGAGTCGCATTTTCTCAAGCATAGAATGCTCTTGCAATAAGCCTTCTCGAACACCAAACATTCTGATCAAAATTCCAAGTATTGCGGCAAGAAAACCCAAAACCAATCCTGTTTCAGCAAAGAAGAGTGTATGGACATCTAAAGTTATCGATCCTAATCTAACAGGCCCAGTAAGCAAAATTAAATAACTAATTGTGCAAGTAATAAACAATACTGAACCCGGTATAAAAAAAAGCCAGCGAGGGCTGAAAAGTAACATAAAGCGAAGATGCCGCCAGCCATCTCTCCAAGGTCGGAGGTGTGGTGGACGTGAGCGGCCATCTTTTGAAAGTGAAGTGGGGACTTCTGCAATTCGCATACCAAACAAATTAGCCTTAATTACCATTTCAGAAGCAAACTCCATCCCAGTTGTCCTAAGATCCATAAGTAAAAATGCTTTTTTACTAAAACCTCTTAAACCGCAATGAAAATCTTTAGCTGGACACTTAAAAAGCAGCCTGCCAATCCAAGTAAGAATCGGATTACCTATATACCTATTCTTCCAAGGCATCGCCCCTTTAGCTATACCGCCTAAGAATCTGTTACCCATAACAAGTTCGTAGCCTTCAGTAAGTTTTTCAACAAATGGAGATAAATTACTAAAGTCATATGAATCATCAGAGTCTCCCATAATTATCCAATCTCCTTTTGCAGCCATACTGCCATGATATAAAGCAGATCCATATCCTTTCTGTTGAACGTTAACAACCCGAGCACCTAGAGACTCAGCTATTGCTTGCGATCCATCGGTACTTCCGTTATCAGCTATAAGGATTTCAGCTTTAACTCCTGAATTTGAAATCCAAGCTTTAGCTTTTAAAATACATAACTCTAAAGTTTCAGATTCGTTGAGACATGGCATTAAAATTGTTAATTGCATTTAAAGTCTTTCAAAAACAAATATATTATTTAAGCCAAATTGAAATTTTTCGCGCTTAATTAATTTCAGAGAGTCGGAAAAATATTTTACCAACTCATCTGGATCAAAACCGTGATGCTCTTCCAGAGCCTGCCCATCAATTAAATGAAAGAACTTCAAAACATCGAGGATTACATCAACAAAAGGATGTGGCACAGTAATTATTAAACGACCATTTGGTGATAGCATTTTTAGTATAACAGCGACAGAATTTTTAAGATCCAATTCAGAGAAATGCTCAAAAACAGCTAATGCAAAAATTGCATCGTAACAACCCTGGAGCTGATGATCCTCAATTGCGGCTGGAAAATATCCTTTTCTCACCTCAGAATCAATGGTAATTAAATTTGAATTAATGGATGGATCTACGCCATCTCTTCTCTTTACGGAAGCAGCAAGTTTCTTAAGTAAGTATCCATCCTCACAGCCTATATCAAATACATTATTCATAGTTTTTGGAGTGTTTTTTAAGGCAATTTTTACTCGCCACGATCTAATAAACTTATCAAGCAATTTCATTATTAATGGTCCTATCTAAAGAAAAAATAATTTGATTAATTAATAACTGGGATTATTTATAGATTGAAAACCTACTGATAAGTGAGTTTCGCGAAAACCAATCAATATGCAAATTCGAGGTGAAAAATTTAATTCCAGCCAAACTAATTGCTAATGTACTCCAATAAACATATCTGAAGTCTGCCATAGGCGCCAAGGGAATATAGCCCAACATATAAAGTAATGCTGATAAAAGGAGTGATCTTAAAATAGACAATGAATTTTGATCACCTTTTATAAAAAAAGTAGAACATATCAATAATAAATTCAAAATAAGCCACCAGTAAGGTTTAAATAGAAATGGGGCAAAATGTGCTACGCCTTTTACATAGTTTGCTAATGTGTTGGTAGCTAAGTTGTTCACTTGCTTCAACCCCATATTATTTTCAGATATTCCTGAGAACCAATAAATGTATGGATCCTGAAATGGGCTTCGAAGAAAATATGAGTATGCTTGCAACCTAAATTTCAAGGATTCTAGTGGGTTGTTATAAATTGCAGAAAACCATGCTTGCCTAACATCATCATATGGAATTGGAGAAACTTGCTTGTATGATGATTTAGTTATTAAACAAAATAACCTCCCAACTAACTTTGTATCCCCTATAACTTCATCGCTACATTCCTTTAAAGTTTTAAAATCAACATTAGGTAATAGACTTTTATTTTCAACTATTGAAAGATGAACAAGATCGTCAACCATCATAAAAGTAACTATATGATTTTTTTCTGATTTCAATAATGAATAAGTGAAAAAATTCATGAAAATAAACATTAATAATAACGATATTACGGTTAAGATTCCCTTAATTTTATTTGATAATTGAGGTAATAATCTCCCACACGCATACCATATGAGCGGAATAATTGCTGCAGGGGCATTTGTACGAATCATAAAGGCATACAAGACAAAGATGAATATAAGCGCCCATTCATACTTATTTATTTTTGTTTTATTGAGCATCGAAAATGCAAGCAATAAACTGTAGGCCATGCCCACGTCTTTCCATAAAACACCTTCAAAATTAGCCACCCAGGGCAAGGCACCAACTATTAAATACCATGCCAAAGAAAGTTTCTTATCTGTATTTTTCTGAAAAATATAAAGACCTGCCCACAACATACCTAAATGTAAAAACAATAAATTTTGCGGCCCATCTAAAATAAAATTAATTCTTGACCAAACCCAAGCCATAACAGGTGGATGCGCATCAGCAAACTTCATTGTTTGAGCTTGCTGGTATTGCTCCAATGAATCTGGAGACATGAACCCGGGATAACAAGCAATTGCGAAGAAAATAAACCCAAAAATTGCCAAGCTCAGATGATTGGATAATATTATTTTAGTATTCTTAAGAATATTCATAAATTAGGTGTCTGAAATTTTGAAAAACTTAGCAAAGTCATCAATAGCATTCTCAAAGTTTTGTGGATTTTCAAAACCCAAAGCTTTTAGTTTCTGATTACTAAATTTTTTAAATGGATTGCCATTTGATTTTCTAAACAGTTGAAGTAATCCAACAAGAATAAATTTTGGCAAAAGGATTACAGGGAAAAAATAAGATTTTCCAAAATTAAACATTAGTCTTTGTTCGACATCATGATAGTTATTTGTAGAACTGCAATCATCAGAAATAATAAATACTTCTTGATCAATATTATCTAGATTAAATATAAAAATTATCGCAGCAACAACATTGTCAACATGAACTAAATTCATACTTCTTCGTCCATATAAACAAGATTTTATGTAATTAAAAAAATAATTTTTTGTTTTTAGATCATAAATCAACTTACATAAGTTTTTACCTTCTCTTCCAAATACAGCTGTTGGTCTTAGAATTACCAATTCAAAACTGCCTTCTGATTTATCAAGTAATATCTTTTCAATTTCTAATTTTATTTTTTGATAATCAGAACTTGGCAAACATGGGGTATTTTCATTGATAATATTGTTATTTATATTACCAACAACAACAGCTGTACTTATGTGAATCAAACGGTGAACTTTAAATCTCTTACATGCCATTGAGAGATTAACAGCTGCTTCTATATTATTTTCTTTAAGATAGGCTAAATTAATAACTGTACAATGTTTTACTAACAAAGCATTTAGAGAACGCGGGTTAAGAAGATCACCTTTTATAAATTTAATATTTGCATAATTTTCCGGTGTAATCTTATGAACTAAAACCCGAACGTTAATATCAGTGCGCTTAGAAAAAGTGCTAAGAATATGTTTTCCAATAAACCCTGACGCTCCAATAATTACAACCGTATTATTCTGAGGCTTTATCAATCTAAGACTCGCTTTAGAGCCTGCAAATATTGCAAACCCCATTTTGTATCTGGCTCTAAATAATTACCTTCAGCCCACTCGTTCCAAGATTTTATAAAGACAAGCTTATGGTCATTATGATAATCTTTAATTGCACTTAATGCGTTATTTAGATGTTCTTCAAATAAATCTGGGGTCGAATTTTTAAGAACAAAACCTTTACGACCCTTACGAGGGGTGTTATCCCAATTAGGGTAAACACAAGGGTATGCTTCACAGTTAAATTGACTAAGGTCAGGTACAAGATATTTAATTGCCTCACTATACTCAACTGTTCGCGGACCACCTATCGACAACTTTCTTTTTATACCCCACATTATTCTTGATGCTTCATTAACTAATGAATTAGCTGTGTTGTTTACAGCGAGCGTAGAGAGAATTACCGCATCCAACCCAAGGGCCTGTGGATCTTTAAAATCCAACATATTAATTCCTATTATGTATAGACCATTTAGCCCTGCTTTTAATGCCAATTCACGCCAAAAATCAAATCGCTTTTTTGCATTTGGAATATCTGCAGGTTTAAAAATAACAAATATCGGCTTTTCATCTATAGTCAAATATCGAGGATCACGAAAAGCTTTTATTAAGTATTCAAAATGAGCCCTATCATCATCTTCACCTGGGTAAGTCTGATCAATCAACAATCGATGCGGCTCATCCTTCCATATCCCATTCCAGGAGTGATTAGCCCAGCCTAGACAGAACGGGAAATTAGGTGAGCCTGATTCAAGCACTTCATTAAATGGACGCTCAAGCATCCTCTTACCATCAAACCAATAGTGCCAATAACAAAAGCCTTCTACACCATAGTTCGCTGCCATTTCAGCTTGCGCTACTCTTGTCTCGGCCAATCTAAGGTCGTAAAAACCCAAGTCTGCCGGAATAACAGGCTGATCATGACCTTTGAACAAAGGCTTAGCATTGGCAACATTAGTCCACTCAGTAAAGCCCTTACCCCACCATTTATCATTCTCAGGGGTAGGATGAAATTGTGGCAAATAAAAAGCAATCGCCCTTGCCTTTATTTCTTTTTTTAAGGAATTTACTTTTGAAGTATCACTCACTATTTAGAATTCTCATTTAATTTATTTTGAGTTACTTTTTTAATAACTTTTGCAGGAACACCAGCAACCACAGAAAATGGTGGGACATCTTTCGTAACAACTGCGTGGGCAGCAATTATAGAGTTTTTACCAATAGTAACATTAGCAAGTATTGCAGCCCCCTCTCCAACCCATACGTTATCTTCAATTATCACAGGCCCCTTTGAGATAATATTTCTACTAACTGGGGTCAAACTCATATCTTCGTAATTAGTATGTCCATGATCATGATCAGATATGTAAATATTGCTTGCTAGAAGCACGTTATTACCAATTTTTATAAAATCAACCGCACCTATATGACATCCGTAATTCATTATTACATTATTTCCTATATGAATTTTAGGATTAAAAATAGCGGACCCATTCTTAGAAATTGCTTCTATTCGATTCCTATCATGCGCAATGAAATTGTCGCCAATACTTATATTACATGCTCCTACAATCTTACAATCCCAACCAAAATGGATACTGGAGCCTGATGACTCAAAACTTAATGATCTAATCAAACTTACCAAAGATCTATATTCCCAATTGAGTCTTCTAAAGATCTTTTCAATAAAATTAAACATTTATTTTACCCATAAAACTATTAACCAAAAAACTTAATAAGTTTTTCTGCATTCAATATATAAGGAAAGATTTGGACAAGTGTTATCAAAAAACCTAGTATTTCTCAAAATAACATTTCTTGATTGCCCAAATGCAGACTCATAGACTTCAGAAAAATTTGACTTCTTTAACATGCTAAATAACTTTGCTTTGTTAAACCAATTCACATGATCACCAGGGTATTTATTTAACATTTCATTTGGTATTCTACTGATTATGTAATCAAACGCTTTCTCTTTTTCCATTTTAGAAAAAATATTTTGTATATCTGAATCGGAAAGTGTGACTTTTGCAAAAGGATGCGTGACAGTTAATGAGGATGCAAAGTGATCTAAAAAACTTTGGCCAACACTTTCATTTAAAATGCCATATGCGTTTGGTGAGTTCCAAAAAGAAACGTCATTGTTAGAGTATGCATCATATTCCAAATCCATATCTGGGCAGGTTATCCTAAAAACACCCCCAGGCTTTAAGCATCTATAAATTTCATCAAAAAGATACTGAACATCCTCATTAGATATGTGCTCAATCACGTGTGATGTGTATGCAATTGACAAGGATCCATCTGATATGGGCAGAGGCGACTTTGATGTAAGATCGTGAATGATTTGCAATCGTCCTTTCTGACGATCAGCATAATATTCATTGGGCATATCTAAGTTATGCCAATATGGATGATAAAAATCACCTGCGCCAATATTTATAAACATTGGTTCAAGCGGGCGTGCTTTTAATTTATAAAGCTCCAATTCTTGTTTTTTATTTTTTGACTTGATAATTTCTATACCTATAGGGTCGAGAATTTTATTAAGCAATAGTTTAATTTTTCTTAAAAAATACATTTTTATCTACAATCAGTTAGTTATACGTAATTAAAATATCAAAATCGTGTTTGCAAGAAAGTTCTTTTGTTCCGAAAAAAAATACTTCCTAATCCCAGTCCAATTAATAAGGCTCCAGAAAAATAGACTGTCATCATTCCTAAAGCACCCCAGTATGGGGCAATTAAAAATGAACCCATAGAAACAAATAAACCATAAAAAATATAGATCCACATAAATCCTTCATCCTTAAAGGCCCTTAAATATATCGATTGGGCGAAAACAATATTATTTACTACTGAAGATAGCATCAATAATAAAAAAGGCACTATTGGCAACATACGCGAAACTAAAGGACTTCTTAAATACATAAGAAAAAGAACTATTATGGTTATACTTATTACAATCAATGAAACTACAGCCGTTGATTGTCGTAAAGCTCGAAAAAATATTTCATCTAGCTTCCTATAATCTTTTAGTGCAACAAGATTCCCAAAAATAGGTGACTTTGTATTAACCCAGGCTATTGAGACGGACAGAATTGTTGCTGCAATTGCCAGACTTAGGCCCATCTGTCCAGCTGCGACTGCCCCCTTTGAAGAAAATAATATTGGAACAAAAAGTTGCAACATTAAATATCCACTTAACCAACTCAATGCTACACGCCATTGAAATGGCCAAATTTCATTTCTCCAATTTAAAGTAGCACCTAGAGATCTCTCAGCAATTAAATCTTTTATAAAGAACCTGTATCTAAACCATATCCAAAAAACTGCAATAACAAATACGAATAAGTTCATTAATGGTGCTGCGTTTAACCCCTCCCCATTAACTAATAAAGTCCACATAAGAACACTGCCAAAAAAAGCTTGAGTAAGTCGAAGTTTTGCAACATCAACAACTTCTCCACATCCTTCTAATATAGCTATAATTGGGACAATCAAAACATTCAAAGCCGAACCAAAAACAAGCAAACACCACGACGTATGCCAAACAACAAGGTATTTTTCTTGATTTTGTGAAAAAAATATCCATCCTAGGGGAAGGATAAGCAAAATAATTAAAAGTGAAATAATCCCATACCATCTTAAAACCAATAGAAATAGAGAGCGTAAACGACCTTTTGCTTCCTTATCTCCAACAAGAATTCCAATTCGGTTAAATTTCATTCTAGCCATTTCGTGACTAGAAAATTGTAAAATCACAAAACTTAATCCAAGCTCAAAAACAACTTGCAACCCCAATATACTTGAAAAAGTATAATAAAAACCTTGCTCTTCCCCGGTTAGCCAACTTGAGACAAAATAAAGTGTTATTAATCCTGATACGGCTGTCCAGATACGACTGAGCAATGTAAAAGCTACAGCCCTATCAATTCCTAGCTTGCGAAAAATTGTTTTCATAACATTTACTCGTGGGAGGACTTAAAAGTTACATCGCTGTTTTAATTTCGCTAATGCTCGTTATCAAACATCAAGGAGGTTTGACGCTTACCGTTCAGCGCGTGCTGCAGCGAGTCGATCTCGGCCTTCAGGGCGTCGTACTCCTCCATCTTGCGCTTTAAGAAGCGTGCCGTGAGCTTGGTCTTCTCGGCCAAGCCCTGCGGCGTTAACACGTAGGCGTAGGCCAGCTTGCGTTCGCTCTTGGAGAAGTTCTGCGCCTTCACCATGCCACGCTCCATCAGCGCCTTGAGCGAGTAGTTCAGGCCGCCTAGGCTCACACC
>JACCDV011237586.1_pt1 | contig 11778 bp, 10 predicted proteins | sample 7446131 | NCBI WGS metagenome assembly JACCDV01 (sample SAMN15323448, study PRJNA562643) | freshwater metagenome | isolation source: river surface water | place: USA:Blue River Watershed | collected 2017-08-17
CCCAACCCCGATTGTATATATAAATTTAATAATATAATTGTTCGATGGAGCATTATAAAAGCTAGCGCCAGAGGCAGCTAGATAATGTCCAAAAAGAACTGCTGTCTAATTACTACCTTCAAAAATATAACACCATCATGTCCAAAATCAACCCAGAACCTGAAAATCAAGCACCAAAAACACCTGAAGAGCCAAAGGAAACCTAAACCAAATCTCATAGATTGAATTTCAAGAATATGATCTTGATGAAAAAGACCGAGAATCATCATATGGTAAACCGTCACTCTAAGATGCATGGTTAGCCCGATAAAGGGATGGAGTTAGTGCATAAATATAGCAGTCGGGATGAGCAGTAAAATAAAAAGATGATAAAGAAGCTTTAAGAAAGCATCATAAAGGAACTCTACAGTCCTTCTCCTGCCAAGATAGAGCAAGGCACTTACAAAAAAATATAAATAAACAACTCCACTGAACGACGCAATAAACCATCCCCACACAAAGTAGATCTGAAACCAATACCCATAGAAAATATATAGATCACTTATGATGAATAGCAAGAATATAACCATTCAGACAATGATGATGCCCCATTATTCCAAGAGGACAAAGAAAAGTAGAAGGTGGATCAGATAAAAGCAGCGATTAAATTGTAGTTTGAGCGAAGAAAATAGGGTAGTTTGAGTCCTCGTAAGAACAGTGAAACAAAAAGCTCTAAAATAAGCATGTAGATTAAAATATAATCACCAAAAAGGCTTTAAAAGTCAGCAACTCCTAATCGCAGCAAATCCAAGTTTGAGTCAAAGCAAAAGAGGTTCAACGATGAAAGTTCTTAAGATAATTTTGAAGGATAAGCCACCACCAAGCGCCAAGTATACAACAATTCATAGCCTCACGTTCATTTTGCAATAGAGCCCATCGAGCCATTAGGATAGTCAGCAAACAATTATTAGGAATAAATAGAATTCGTACCTCCGACAAGCAACTACTACAAGAGTTCCAACCACAATCTTGTTGAGGAGTCTTTCAAGTTCCAAGAAGAGATCCGAGGAATAAGAGACCAAGACTCCGAGAAAGCCAAGTCAATAGCCTCATCTCGAAAGTCATCAAGAAAGTCATAGAAGGAGGTTAAATTGCAGAGAAGTTCATCCAAGAACAGCATTCGAAGCCGGCAAAAGAGTTCTTCTAAGATGGAGAAGAGTTTCATTAGTAAGATGTCAATGCTGTCTTCTGAGGATGGGTACCTCATAAAGGAAAAGATATAGAAAGAGCTTTACGATAATGAGTTGGGGCCCTATCAAAGTGCCTTATATAATATCCTGCAACTTATTGATCGCAATCCAAGGTCAGGACCGATTTACGCAGTTGGACAAAAAACCCTTGACGACCGTAAAATCTTTTAAGAGAGAAGAATCTCACAATAGTCATAGATATCAAACCTTAAAAAGAACATATAGAAATTGAGGAAGAAAAGTTCGCAGCTAAAATTGATGTAATCCTAGGAGAAGATAATAAAGAATAACCAGTTGTAGATTAACCGACTGATACGAAAGATTGCTTCCAATTTATGATATTATCTTAAGCTTTGTTAATTATTAGATAATGAGTTGTATCGATAGATATTGCCCGGAGGCTGTTGCGGGGTGCATACGAATGTTCCTAAACCATTTCAGCAACAAGAGCGGGAAGAAGAGAAAAAGCTAAGCCAATGGGATGGAAGAGCTAGAGTAGTAGGAGTTTCAGTTCACCCCTTCAACTAAATTCAATAACCACGAGCATCATCAAACCCATCTTCACCCCAAGTAGTCTAAAAACACCCACGAAGAACAAGAAGAAAACCTCAACTTCAAAATGAATCTGCATACACATTCATAGGGAGAACACTAATAGACATCCAAGCTTTACAAATAAGAGTAGGCTGTTTCAAGCAGGCTGAATAACTTTAACTTCAAGCTCAACCTGGAGCCGTACGATCAGTATTACCCTGTGATTGAGCTCAAGACCAAAAACATCTAAGAAATATTCAATGCAAGCACTAAAAATATACTCACACGTAATACTAAATCATGCATCAATATCGAATAAATATAAACAGTGACTGGCTTCAAAATGATCATCACTTACAAACTTCCCTCCTCCTATGCACACTACAAAACCATCAATCGCAACCTTTAAATTGTATCGCAGCTCAGCAACATTATTTCCAACAATCGCATCTTATAGACCGTCCATCCGAATCTCACCATCAATTCGCTTAGTTTTAAAAAATTCCTTCTTTTATAGCCAAGATTCTTCCACTATCTCAAGTATTAAAATAGCACTAACAATTACCATTGGTAGGTATGCACAAGCATAAAAGGAAGGCCATAAACTGAGCCAACATAAAAGTAGTGTGAGTTAACGAGTATTAGCTGCTTCGAGGAGCGTAAGAGAGAGCTGATCGTAAACACGTACCTATAGGTGGATCTAAAGACCAACTTGCGGGCAAGCAAAGTCATATTACGATTTTACCAATAGGTAGGCAGCTACTTGGACAATCTATATGACTATCTTTTGTAGAATGGTGCTGACGAGGAAGTGTGATAAATATATTGTTTAGATATTAATACTCATCTGTTATAAACTATGTTTTTAGACAGGCAGGACAATAGGAAGGAAGTCTAGCAGGCATATCGCAAAGAACTAAAAGAAGAAGTACTGAATAAGCGTTCAAGAGTCATTAGCAACAAAGACTATCGTCCTTAGAACGGGTCTTTCAGCCTTATTGCCAACATTGAGAAGGAGCAGAACTAAAGGAAAAAGAAAAATTAACAGTACTATGATGACTTAAGAATGCAGATGTAAGCCCAGAAAAGGTAAAAACAGCAGCAATAGGCCGATAAGAAAAGAAAGGAGCTCTAATAGGAAAACAAGATTAAGTAATAGCAGAGGAAAATTCAATAAAGGTACGAATAGGAAATAAAGAAAGAGAATAAGAATAAAAAGAACGAGCAAAAGGTTGAGCCTGCCCCTCAGTAAGTTAAAAAGCGAAAATAGCTATCAATAAGCAGGGAGCTATTAGACAACCCTATCAAAAAACAATTTTAAACTGAGGCGAGGCAAGGGAGATAGACTAATTACGTTCCTTAGAAATCGCCTTATGATTTTCAATTGGAGGTAGCCCCACCTCCAGCAAGCTTATACCCGAATAAATTCTAAAATGAAACTTTCAACTATGCTTCTCGAAAAGTATACAAAGACAGCTATTACAAGTAGCTCTTAGGCCAAAGAAGGCTATTACAGGAATAAGCCAATCAAATCTCTTAGCTTAATAGACTGTTCAATGCCTAGAAGTTCAAAAGGAAATAGGAAAGCCGTGGCTTATAATAGCTACGTAATCTATAGAAATTATTGGATAGTAAAAACATGGAATATTTGGATATGGGCACTAGTGAGACAAAGGAATTCGCCTCTTCTTCAACTAAAGTACGGCCTTTAAATAAAATCCAAAGGACAACGACTTTTTCTCAAAAAGGGAACAAAGACGAGTGGCGGAAACTGGATTGATGAATATTAATTTTTGTTGGATCAGAAATAAAATATAAAATGAGCGATTAAATAATAATGGCACCTCTTATCAACTTGATTACCTCAAAAATATAACTTTTAATTTTGATTTGAATGAGCAAAGAACTTGCGAAGAAGTTCCTATGGATGCGGGGGTGCATCGCTGATTCACTTGGACTAAAAGAAGACGTTGTCAGTGTAACTATCCACTTAGTTAGGACGCCATCTTCGGGAATTAGAGTAATCGCCAGAAGATAACTCAATTCTTGGACACCGAGGGACCGCCAAAAATTCTCGTCTACTATCAAACACCAGACACAGGCTCGGAGAACGACCATAATGTGATTGATCCCCAGCTCTTTATCACCTACGGAGACAGTGAGAAGATCAAAGATAAGGCAGTGTGGTTTTTACGCAATCTCCCTGAAAACAAAAAAAAGGTAACTTACCATTAATTCAGATCAACATCAACGAAACCAGCAACGAGGAGGTCCTTTTCGGAGAAGTCACTCCTAATCCTGTTCGAGTCCTCAGTTACATGATATAATACATTTATGATCCACTCATTAGTGGAGAGAAGCACGATTGGGGACAGTGCGACCACGACAACAAGAAGGAGTTTATGACCTACACCTAAAGGTTTAAGAAAGAGGTTAATGAGGCACTCAAACTCATGGAGCCAGGACAAGAACACTTTAAAATCAAGCCAGAAGAACTACAAAGACTTCAAGGCATGAGCTAGAGCTAAAGGATACAAAGGTTCGAAGAAAAGTTTGATTAATGGATCAAGACCATTGAAAGGTTCCTCAGCACAGAACCTGAACCCAAGAATGAAGGCCTTTAGCCTGGACCAAAGACAGAGCTTTAATTCTGGAAGGAAAGAATGCAAACCATTACAAACTGGTCAGAACAACTTAAAAACAAGGACTTCAACATGGTGAAAATGACTTTGATCAAATACAAGCAAAATGAAGGCAAGAAAGAAGGGCAATAGAATATTAACAAACTTATGCTCAGCTTCCAAAGACTGGATTTGGCTTTGACTGATAAGCTAAATGAGGCTAAAGACAACGTTAAGTACCTATCAACTTTAGAGAAATTCATTGAGCCCCTATACACTGGAACTCCCCAACAAATTATCTAAACTCTCCCTTCACTCATGAATGCCATCAAGATGATTCACACCATTGCTAGGTTTTATAACACTTCTGATAAAATGACAGGACTCTTCATTAAAATTACAAACCAGATGATCAAGAATTGCAGAGAAAAGATTATCCCTCCTGGAACCAAGATCGAAGATGTTTGGAAAAGAGATCCCTCTGAAGTTATTGAGGTGCTGGGAAGCTGCATCAAGCTCAACAGAGAATATAAGGAGGCTTACAAAGCTACTAAGGAAAAAGTTGCAGATATGCCCAAAGGAAAAACTTTTGATTTCTCGGAAACTCAAATATTCAACAAATTTGACCAGTTCGTCAAAAGACTTCAAAAGCTTATTGAGGTTTTCTCAAACATCCAACAATTCGATGCCCTTGCCAAGCTTAACCTCGAAAAGATGGATGTGATTATTGGAAAATTCAACAGTATCAGAGATCAGTTTAAGGCTAAAAGGAAAAACGATCTTCTGGATCTCACTCACAGCAACTTTGACAAAGAGTATGTGTCTTTCAACATCTCCATTTCTCAACTTGACACCTAACTTCAACAATTCATTGACAATAACTTTAGCAAATCTAAAAGCATTGAGCAATCAATCAATCTCCTCAAGAAATTCGAAAACACCATCAAGAGAGATGCCTTGAAACATAACTTAACTTCCAAATACAATACTATATTGACCAACTATGCAAGCCAACTCGAAGTTATCCAAAGAGTTTTCAATGATCAAAAATCAGACCCTCCAATCGTCAGAAATATGCCTGAGAACGCTGGAAAGATCATCTGGTCAAAGCACTTGTATCAAAAGATTGCAGGACCCATCACTAAATTCCCACAGAACGTGATCCACTCCTCCTAAATAAAGAAATACTACGGGAACTATAACACTTTGGGAAAGATGTTGACAATCAATGAGATGTGGTATTATGACCTTTGGGTGAAGGAAATTGAAAGATCAAAAGCTGCTCTCCAAGCCACCTTGATAGTTAGACATGAAACACAGAAAAAACTGTACGTTAACTTTGATGTTGATATCATGCAGCTTATTAGATAGGCCAAATGTTTGGATAGACAAGGTATTCCAATCCCTGAGAGTGCTCGAATCATCCTTCTTCAAGAGGAGAAATTCAAAATGTACTACAACTAACTGCTTTATGTCCTCAAGGAGTACGAGAGAATCGTTGGCAAAATCAAACCAATCTGCAAAAATTTATTGTCTCCACACATTGCAGACATGGAACTCAAACTTCATCCTGGAATGTCAACTTTAACTTGGACCTCCATGAACATTGACTCCTATCTCAGCCACGTCCACCAAGGACTCAACAAACTTGAGCAACTCATCATCAACGTCAACGATATTATTGAAAACAGAATCTAAGTTAACTTAAAGAACATTTCAAAAGTGACATTGGTTTCTCTTCCTCATGAGAACGTCACCTTTACTCTTTAGACATTTGTGAGCACTCAAGAAGAATATATAAACTAAAAACGAAACTATTTGACTAGCAAGAATCTTGAGGTGGAAAGATCAGTTGACGACTTGCTCCTTATCATCATCAACTACCAACTTGATCCAAGGATTGATCCAGTGAAGTCATAGGAAGTCAAAAGGATAAAGAAATACTACTTCTTTTATCTCTACAATGCCCTCCTCAATGCAACCCAGAACTCACTCAACTCAATGAAGCACAGAGTTTGCGGAAGTAACAAATCAGGCTCAAATGCAAAGCTCAACCCCTTCTTCGAAGTAGATGTGCAGCTTTCAGGACAAGAAGTTCAATTGAACCCCTCTTTGGAATAAATTCAAAAGGCCATAAACAAAGCAGCTACTGCTGTGCTTCGCTGCAGTAAGACTCTTTACAACTGGGACCAGAGCACCACTGAGGATGAGAAAAAGCAAAGTCTATACGAAATGGTAGCCCAAGACAAAGAAATTGTTAAAGTCATCCTTCTGTTGACAGGGTCCATTCAAGGCACCAAGAATAAGATCAACTAATTCATCTTCAAGTTCAATAAATTCGAATGGCTTTGGAAAAAATCCATCAGCAAATCCATCAAAGACTTCTCCAAAGGATCTGATAAGCCTCAACTCTCCGCTTATGAGTCTGAGTTCAAGAAGTTCAGCCTGACTGAATCAGATATTGAGAAGATCGAGCCAACATTCATCATCGGAGCTATGCAGCTCAAAACTCAAAGCTTGATTGTTGGTCTTAAACAATACACAAAGGAGTGGAAAAACGAATATGCTGAAGATCTTCATAAGAAAGCCAAAGCAGAGCTCTACAGATTATCAGACCACATCTCATAGTTGAGTGACAAGCTTTCCAAAACTGTTGTGAAAGACATCGATAGTTTGGGAATCGTCATGTAGAAGCTTGAAGAGATTAGAAGTTTCCAAGCCATCATTGATATCAGCTTCAACCCTGTGACTGAAATGTATACTCTTTTGGATGCTAACCTTCCAGGAGGAATCACTGATAAAGACGAAATGGACGCGAGAATTTATCTGTGGTCAAAGTGGTCCACCCTAATTGACCTCTCAGAAAAAATTGGAAAGAACCTTGCTGTTGAACAAACACAGTATTTGAGGACCTTGAAGAAAGACATAAAAGTTTTGGTTAAAGATATTACTGACTTTAGAGCAGACTATGAGAAGAATGGCCCTATGGTTGAGGGTATTGTGCCCAAGGAAGCCATTGAGCGATTGAAGCGATTTGATGAGCAATACGAGGTGAGATAGCATCAATTCAAGATCAACAATAAAGGTTAGGAACTCTTTGGATTACAACATCAGAAATATCCAGCACTTGAAAAGACAAAGGCTGAGCTCTCCAACCTTAAGAAACTATATAACTTGTATTCTGAAGTCATCAAGGAAATCAACGCCTTCCAGGAAATGCTTTGGAGCTAGGTCAACAATGACAAGATAGCAGCCATGGAAGAAGCCGCTAAGAAGTACGGTGAGCAGTGCATTAAGCTGCCGAAGGACTTGAAGGAATGGCAAGCCTATAAATAACTAAAGAGCTCTATTGAAAACTTGAAAGCATTACTGCCAATTATCACCATTTTAAAGAAAGACGCAGTTAAAGATAGACATTGGGAGGCCCTCAATGATAAAACACCACACAGAATTCCTTTCGATCAGCCTGAAATCTTCGTTATTGAAGATCTTACCAAAGCAAAGGTCTTAGATCTTATTGAAGATGTTGAATAAATTGGTGAGTCTGCTTAGAAGCAAAAGAAAATTGAAATTTCCTTGGGAGAAATAAATGACTTTTGGTCATCAAAGGAATTTTAGTTCGGTCCTTGGGGTAAAAGAGAAAACATCGTCCTAGGTGGTCTTTGTGTGCAGTAAATTACTGAGAGACTATAAGAAGATCAAATGGTGCTGAGCTCAATCAATGCCCAAAGACACGTGGTTCCATTCAAGAAGCAGGTGGAGGAGCTGATTAGAAGATTCTCAGATACTTCGGAAATTCTTGACCTTTGGATTAAGGTTCAGACACTTTGGAGAAGTTTGGAGCCAGTCTTTACAGGAGGTGATATCGCTAAGCAAATGCCACTTCAAGCCAAAGCCTTCGCAGGTATCGATAAGACTTGGATGAGATGCATGTAGAAATCCTTTGAAACCAAGAAAGTCCTATTCTGCTGTGAGTTGGATTTACTGAAAGACAACTTACCAGATATGCAAAAGAGACTTGAAGAATGCCAAAAATTGCTATAAGCCTATCTTGAAGGAAAGAGAAAATTATTCCCTAGATTCTATTTCGTCTCCAACCCTGATCTGCTCAAGATCTTGTCTCAAGGCTCAGAACCTACATCGATCCAATAAGATTTCTAAAAGCTCTTCGACGCCATTACTAAGGTGGAGTTTGGAAAATCTGATAAGAAAGGAAGCAGTGATAAGACAATTACAACAATTATTCAATAATCTGGAGGGTCATAGAAGGTTCCCCTTGTGACTCACGTCAAGTGTTAAGGAAACATTGAATCATGGCTTAAGTCACTAGAAAAGGAGATGCAAGACACCATGAGGTAGCACTGCAGAAATGCTGCCGCCGCTGTCATGACTCAGCCATTAGAAGCCTTCGTTAAGAGCACGCTTTCTCAGGTTAGTTTGATGGGCATCCAATTGATCTGGACTCACAAAATTACAGAAGCTTTGGAAAAAGGACAAAAAGAGAATAAAGGTGCCCTTGAGTCAAAGAAGAAATAGATTGAAAAAATGCTTCAAGAATTGACTAACTTGTGCTTGCAACCTATTGAAACATCTCTTGAAAGAACTAAGATTGAGACATTGGTGACTGTGCACGTCCATCAAAGAGATATCGCTGTCTAAATGAAATGCCAAAACATCTTTGACTTTGACTGGCAAAAACAAACCAGGTTATATTGGAAAAGCGAGCAAGATACTTGCGTTATCAGTATCACTGATTGGTAACAAGGATACAGCTATGAATTTTTGGGAGCTAAGGAAAGGTTGTGCATCACTCCTCTTACTGACAGATGCTATATCACATTGGCTCAAGCCATGAGTATGTATTATGGAGGTGCTCCAGCTGGACCCGCAGGAACAGGTAAGACCTAGACTGTCAAGGATCTTGGTAGAGGTTTGGGAGTCTTTGTCGTCGTCACTAACTGCTCAGATCAGCATCGCTACAGAGATATGGCTAAGATCTTCAAGGGTCTTGTGCAAAGTGGACTTTGGGGTTGCTTTGACGAGTTCAATCGTATTGAGCTGGAAGTGCTCTCAGTCGTGGCTATGCAAGTCTAGTCCATCGGTATTGCAAAGAAGCAGCATGTTGCCAAATTTATGTTCCCTGAGGAGCCTTACCCAATTGATATCATTCAATCAGTGGGATACTTCATCACTATGAATCCAGGTTATGCTGGTAGACAAGAGTTGCCATAAAACTTGAAAGTGCTCTTTAGAGGTGTAACAATGATGATGCCTGACAGAGAAATCATCATTAAGGTCAAGCTTGCGTCTGTGGGTTATGAGTTCATCAATGGTTTGAGTAAGAAGTTCAACATGTTATATAAACTATGCGAGGAGCAGCTTTCAAAGCAACGGCATTATGACTTCGGTCTAAGAAACATTTTATCAGTGTTGAGGACTGCTGGTAACACTAAGAGAAAAGAAACCAAGCCCGACATGGTGTTTACTCCATAGAAGAAGTAATTCTTCGAAGAGTTCTTGCTTATGAGATCTCTTAGAGACATGAACATGTCCAAACTTGTATTCGACGATATTCCTCTCTTCGAAGGACTCCTCAAAGATATCTTCCCAAGGCAAACATCAGCTGATAAAGTCAACCATGCTCAAGTGGAAAGCAGAATTCCAACTGTGATAAAGAAAAGGCCAGAGCTGATGAGTAGACCTTAATTCACACTCAAGATCATTCAAGTCTACGAAACATCTGAGGTGCGACATGGATTTATGTTACTGGGTCTTTCCATCACAGGTAAAACTACCATTCTGAGTATTTTAACTGAAGTTTTGTCATAAGTACCAGGGAGACTAACATATCGTATAATAAAGATGAATCCCAAAGCCATCACTGATAAGGAAATGTACGGTGTCAAGAGTTAGATCTCAGATGATTGGATTCCTGGAGTCTTCTCCACCCTTTGGCAAAAATGCAACTCAAGATCTTCCAAGTTCAACATCTGGCTAACTTGTGATGGTCCCGTCGATACAATTTGGATTGAGAACCTGAATACCGTGCTTGACGATAATAAAATTTTGACTCTAGCTAACGGAGAGCGTATTCCTATGACTGATCAATGCAAGCTAGTCTTCGAAGTCTAAAACTTGAACAATGCCTCACCCGCTACTGTCTCAAGGTGTGGGCAGATCTATATTTCTCCTAACGACTTAGGAACTACAGCACTATACGAAGGTTGGTGCCAATTACGTGCTTTGGAAAGAAGTGTTGACTAAGCCAACACCCTTAAGAAGTTCCTCAAGAAATACTTCTAAGACTTTAAGCTAGTGCAGACTTTGTAAAAGAATATTAAGAATCCTCCAATGATGGACCTTTCCATCCCTATCAAAATCACCAATACTATGAGCTTAATTAATGGACTCTTGAAGAATGTTCCCCCAGGAACTAAGTTAGCTGATAGTGACTATGAAAAAATTGTTGTCTTCGCTATTTCATGGGCTGTAGGAGGACTCTATGAGGCAGCTGAAAGAGCACAGTTCCACTAATATCTTCAATCCAAAAACTGTCCTTTGCCTCTCAATAAGAAATAGACCTAAACTATCTTTGACTATTATATCAACATAGTTGACCAAAAAGTGGAGTACACAGTCGTTAAGCCATAGATTTGGAAGCCTTCACCTGACAAAGCATTCAAATTCTCACAACTCTTGCTTCCCACTCTTGACTCATTCAGAGTTGACTATTTGACCAACAACATCCTTACTCAACCAAAGCCAACCCATTCATCCTCTGCCTTTGTGCAAAACGGAGTTCTTTTGATTGGTGGTTCGGGAACTGCTAAGACATCGTCAGTGTTGATGTGGTCTCAAAAGTTTGACCCTGCAGTGCAACTCTTCAAGAGGATAAACTTCTCGTCTGCAACTTCTCCAGGTTTGTTCCAAGCCTCAATCTAACAAGAGTGCGACAACAAGATGGGTAAAGAGTATGGACCTCCTCAAAACAAACTATTGGCAATCTTTATTGACGACTTGAGCATGCCTTTCGTCAACAAGTGGGGTGACCAGATCACACTGTAAATTGTAAGGCAGCTTATTGAGCAGGGAGGTTTCTATTGGCTTGACAAGGCCCAAAGAGGTAACTTCAAAAGTATTAAAAACCTATCGTATGTTGGTGCTATGAATCATCCAGGAGGAGGACGTAATGATATACCTAATAGACTCAAGCATCATTTCTTTATTATGAACATGACTTTATCTAATAAAATAGGTCTTATTTTTGAGCCAATTATATAGTCTATTTTCCCATCAAATAATTTCTCCGATGGACTGAATGAAGTTTTTAAAGATTTGATTAATGCAACAGTTGTTGTATGGAAAGAGATGTAGACATCATTCTTACCAACTCC
>JACCDV010958897.1_pt1 | contig 11776 bp, 11 predicted proteins | sample 7446131 | NCBI WGS metagenome assembly JACCDV01 (sample SAMN15323448, study PRJNA562643) | freshwater metagenome | isolation source: river surface water | place: USA:Blue River Watershed | collected 2017-08-17
CAGCAATTTGCTGCAAGTCTGTGGAACCGAAATCGGTGGTCACCGTTTCAACGGACTTTGCATCGCCGTACTTAACGACAGGCGCTGTGCTACAGCCAACCAACAACGTGGCGCTTGCTGCAATAAGCAATGTGGTGATGTTCTTTTTCATTTTTTTCTCTCTCAATCGGACGTTAATTCCAATTTGAAATCAGTGGCATTGGGGACGAGGGCAACGGCATGAATCACGCCAGTTTGGCCGCTGCCAATTGTTACTGGCTTCCATGCTTCAGCACCGTAGACCTGAAATTTATTTTTGTCTAACCAAAGCATGCGATACGACACATTCTTTTTGGTCGACTTCACATGCACGGTGACATCGACGCGCAACATACCACTGGCAACGATGGAGCGCATATCCAGAATTTTGACTTCATCTGTGTCACGCATCCTGACAACCATGTCGTCAATGGATGGTGTGCTGCTGCAGCCAACCAAGGCCAACAAAGCGCAAACGCTTAAAAATTTCAGAATTTTTGTTTTTTCAAACATACCGATACCCTTATGAATTTCTTAAAACAACTCTGTTGCCTAGCAAGCGAACATGAACGACATGATAGTTTTTCGTTGCATCAATCTCATACGATTGAGGGCCGAGAGGCGTTGGAATGGTAACCATATTCTTACCCTTTGGCACTTCAACCCGCCCTATGTAGATGTAGCCAGGTAACGACGACCACATACGAACATCGGCATCTCCCACAGACATAGCCATACCAGCCGCCAGCGCAGCAAACATGGCAGCACCATTGTTCTGATTGTTCTTGCTTTCCATCGCGGCTTGCGCCGCTTCTTGCGCTATCAATTGAACAATCGCTTGTGTCGTGGCCTTGGTGACATAACCTGGCATGTCGTCTTTCAATTGACGACGCGCCAAGGCATCGACGCTCACTGCTTGACTGAGCTTGACTGACTGCGCGCCCAACGAGATGCCAGTTGGCACAAAAGGCGGCGGCATCTGAGGCTCAATTTTTGGCAAGGTGATGGTGACAATTCTTGGTCCCTTGCGCGTCATGAATGGCTGACTGGCCTTGAATGAGCTGATGCGCGGGACAGCGCCTGTTTCATAAATCACCAAGACTTCACTTGTCTTTTTTGCCGCCGTGTTTTCTGCAATTTTGCGATCCAACGTTGCCAAACTTTTTGCAAACACATCGTTGTCTGGTCGCAGTTCTACCGCCAAGCGGTAGCCGGGTGCGGCCATGCCGGATTCACCTTGCATCTCAAACATAAAGCCAGCAAGGTAATGTGCAGCGGCGTTTTGATAAGCATTTTTCAATGCATTGACTTCGGGCAACTCATACAAATTCACGGGGTAGCCGCCAATGTTGTCGGCCCTAGATGTGATTTGTGAGTTCTTTTTACTCTCGCTCTCAACTTTCTCTTTGACAGCGATCAGCTTCTTTTCATTCACTTTCTCAATGAGCTTTTCGCGCTCAGTGAGTTTCTTGGCTTCGACACGTGCGGCGTCGAAATTACCCAGCAAAAATTCGCTCAGCGCCAAATCAAAACTCAAAAGACTCTTTTCATAGTCTTTCAGCTCGTATCTATTTTTTGACGTGTTCGCAAACGCATAGCTGAAAAAGTCATTGGCGTTTTTCGACAAACTCAGCGTTGCATTCGCCACCCAGTCATCCACCGTTGCATCAACCTTTTTGTGCTCCACGATGCTCTGCTTTGTACCGGCACTGCTGAGACCCAGCAAAGTGCCTTTATCTAGGTAGTAAGGCAGGTCTTTTTCTTTGATGTTTTGGTTAGCGTCTTCCAAAATGGCGATAGCACTGGGAACATCCCCCACACGTAGGGCATTGTTTGAAGCGGCCAGTTTGTTTTGTGAAGGTCCGTTTGCGCAGCCTGCCAGCACCAAGACCGATGCATATAGTATTTTTTTCATTTCCAGTCCCAGTGATGTGAAAACCAACCTATGGCCGACAGACCTTCATCCGCCATTTGTAAATAAATTTGATAAAGCTAATAGTAATACCCAAAAACAGGCAGAACTCTGACTAATCAAAAGTAGATGACATGCATCAAGACATGGACGAGAGCGAAAAGTACTATAAAAAGTTTAGCAACCTCTGTTTGCCTTTACAGAGGTTGCACTTAAAAATTAACTTAGCAATTACAACGTGATGATGGTGCAACCCGTGGTCTTGCGGGCTTCCAAATCGCGGTGCGCTTGGGCAATGTCGGCCAAGGGATAAGTTTGGTCGATGTGAATCTTCACCTTGCCGCTGGTCACTGCTTCAAACAAATCGTCGGCCATGGCTTGCGTGCTTTCGCGCGTGACGATGTGGCTGAACAAGGTTTGACGTGTGACATAAATCGAACCCTTGGGGCCCAAGATGCCAGGAGAGAACGGATCGACGGGGCCTGAGGCATTGCCAAAGCTGGCCATCAAACCGAATGGGGCCAAGCAGTCGAGCGACTTGTCCCATGTGTCTTTGCCCACCGAGTCGTACACCACTTTGACACCTTTGCCGCCAGTGATGTCTTTCACACGGGCCAAGAAGTCTTCGGTGTTGTAGTTGATGACGTGCGCTGCGCCATTGGCTTTAGCCAAGGCGCACTTGGCATCGCTGCCCGCCGTGCCAATGAGTTGGTAGCCCAAGGCATTGGCCCATTGGCAAGCGATCAAGCCCACACCACCTGCTGCTGCGTGGAACAAGATGAAGTCACCCTTGTGCAAACCACCTTGAGGCAAGGTGCGCTTGAGCAAATACTGAGCGGTCAAACCTTTGAGCATCATGGCCGCACCCGTTTCAAATGAAATGGCGTCTGGCAATTTGCACACGCACTTGGCGGGCATGACACGTTCTTCGCAGTAACTGCCGGGTGGCTGGCTGGCATACGCGGCACGGTCGCCCACTTTCAAATGGGTCACGCCTTCGCCAACAGCTTCCACAATGCCTGAGGCTTCCATGCCCAGTTGCAAAGGCATGGGCAAGGTGTACAAGCCGCTGCGTTGGTACACATCAATGAAGTTCAGACCAATGGCTTTGTGGCGAATACGAATTTCGCCTGGGCCAGGTTGGCCCACGGTCACGTCAACGAGCTTGAGCTCTTCAGGGCCGCCGTTTTTTTCGATGATGACTACTTTGGTCATGGGGTGATGCTCCAGAGATGGGTGAAATTTTTAAGACGCTGAATCCTGCCACGAAACTAGCAGCTGGGGTGTCGCATGGGTTATTCAGCCCCTCGGGTACAGTGCTTCCCTTATGTCTGTTGTTCCCCATGCTTTGACGCCGCGCAACGCGGCGCATTTATTGATCCCTCCACTTTTGTGGGCCGGCAACGCGGTCATTGGCCGCATGATTGCGGACCAAATTCCGCCCATCACCCTCAACCTCTTTCGCTGGGCGTTGGCATTTGTTTTGTTGCTGCCTTTGGCGCACGGCATGCTGCGCCGCACCAGTCCGTTGTGGGCCCACTGGAAGCACTACACACTACTCGGCCTGTTGGGTGTCGGTTTGTACAACAGCTTTTTATATTTGGCGCTGCAAACCTCCACGCCAATCAACGTCACGCTGGTGGGCTCGAGCATGCCCGTGTTCATGCTGCTGGTAGGTGCCCTGTTTTTCAAACAAACCGTGCGCAAGCGACAGATGGCGGGTGCATTGCTTTCTATCCTAGGTGTGTTGTTGGTGCTGTGTCGCGGTGACTGGCAAGCTCTAGCCAATGTGCATTTGGTGATTGGCGATGTGTTTGTGTTGTTGGCCACCGCCGCTTGGTCTTGGTACAGCTGGCTCTTGTCGCGAACCCAAGAACCGACTGAGGTCCGAAGCAACTGGGCCCACTTCCTCATGGCGCAGTTGGTGTTTGGCTTGTTTTGGTCTGCGGCCTTCAGCGGTGCTGAGTGGGCCGGCTTGACTGGCATTGCCGATGCCCACATCGACTGGAGCTGGCCATTGGTGGCTGCGCTCATTTATGTGTCGGTTGGTCCTGCGGTGCTGGCCTATCGCTTTTGGGGCTTGGGCGTGCAAAACGTCGGACCCAACATTGCCGGTTTTTTTGTGAACCTGATCCCAGTGTTCACCGCCACCTTATCGGCACTTGTGTTGGGCGAAATGCCGCAGCTCTATCACGCAGCGGCGTTTGCGCTCATCATTGCTGGCATTGTGACGTCGTCGCGCAAATAAGCAGTGCGTTCACTTCGAGCCGTACTTTGAAACGATAAACACACCGCTCACCACCAGCAAAGTACCGACACCAATCCATGCATTGAGTGGCTCACCCAACAGCCACACGCCCAGTGCGATGGTAGACATGGGGCCAATCATGCCGGTCTGAGCGGCCAAGGCTGCGCCGATGCGCTCGATGGCCATCATCACCATGAGCACAGGCGCAACGGTACAGGCCACGGCGTTGAGCACCCCGAGCCACAACACTTCCGTCGGCACAGCGGCGGCAGATAACGGGCGCAACACCACAAACTGCGCGATGCAACACACACACGCCACACTGGTGGCCCAGCCGACCAAACGCAGCGAACCAATACGTTGCACCAGTTGACCGCTGTAAAGCAGATAGACGGCATAGCTCACGGCACTGCCAAACACCAAACTGCTGCCCAAAGCCACATCAGCCCCAGCAAACGACAACTCGTGCGAGAACACCAACATCACGCCGCTGTAACTGATGGCCATCGCCACCATGCGTATGGGATGAATTGGCTTTTTGTAAATTGCCCAGCCGAGCAACACCACCAGCGTGGGGTTGAGGTAAAGAATGAGGCGCTCAAGACTCGCCGTGATGTACTGCAAGCCTAAGAAATCTAAATAGCTCGACAAGTAGTAACCCACAAAACCAAGACCCACGATGTCGATCACATCGCGACGCGTCAGTGGGTTTTCACGTGCAATGGCTTGACGCTCAGCCCACAAACCCATGGCAATAAAAAACGGCAAGGCAAACAACATGCGGTACATGATGACTGTGACCGCATCGACTCCATAGACATACGAGAGCTTGACGATGATGGCCTTGCCGCTGAATGCGACAGCGCCTGCGGCTGCCAATAAAAGCCCCGACAGGGCTGGACGTTGTGAAGAATTCATTCTTAAAAATAACCACCAAGTCTTGAGTTTATGTGAGGCCTGAACACAAGAGTGTCACCAACGCTCGGTACCATTAGGGGTATGTCTTCGCTTGAACTCACCCTTTTGTATTTGTGCGCTGCCGTGGTCAGCGTGGTAGGGTGTCGACTATTGCAACTGCCTGCCATGCTGGGCTATTTGTTTGCCGGATTGGTGATTGGCCCCAACGCTTTGGCGCTGGCCAATGACTCTGCAGCTGTTCAACACTTAGCCGAGTTTGGCGTGGTGTTTTTGATGTTTGTCATTGGCTTGGAGTTCAACCTGCCCAAGCTCATGCGCATGCGCAAGCTGGTGTTTGGTTTAGGCATGGGCCAAGTGGTGCTGACCATGCTCACCGTCGTGCTGTTCAATGCTGGCATTGGCTGGATGCTGCATAGCTTTGGCTATAAGTGGGGTCTCAGCTGGCAAGCCGCTACAGCGCTGGGAGCCGCCATGACCATGTCGAGCACGGCGATTGTGGTCAAGCTCATGACCGATCGCATCGAACTCGAATCGCCCCACGGCCAGCGCGTCATGGGTGTTTTGCTGTTTCAAGATTTGGCTGTGGTGCCGCTGCTGGTGCTCATCCCTGCGCTGGCTGACATGCGTGAACACAATATTTGGCAAACCTTGGGGCTGGCTTTCGTCAAGGCTTCAATTTTGGTTAGCCTCTTGCTGTGGGGCGGCAAGCGGCTGATGCACAAATGGCTGCGCATGGTGGCACGTCGCAAGAGCGATGAGCTGTTCATGCTCAACCTCTTACTCATGACACTCGGCTTGTCTTGGCTCACGGAGCTGGCCGGTTTGTCTTTGGCCATGGGCGCATTTTTAGCAGGCATGTTGATTGCCGAAACCAACTTCAAACATCGCGTGGAAGAAGACATTCGTCCGTTCCACGACGTGCTGCTGGGCTTGTTCTTCATCACCATCGGCATGAAGCTTGATTGGGAAGTGCTGTTTGACAGCTGGGCATGGGTGCTGATGCTGGCTACCGTGCCCATCTTGATCAAGGCTGGCTTGATTTTTGGTTTAGCCCGACTCTCGGGCACGCCTGCAGGTGTGAGCCTGCGCACCGGCTTGTACTTGGCGCAAGCAGGTGAGTTTGGTTTTGTGCTGCTGACACTGGGCTCGCAAAACGGATTGATTCCGCATGCATGGGTGAGCCCCATGTTGGCTTCGATGGTGCTGTCAATGATTGCCACACCGTTTCTGATCATAAAAGCCGATGCCATCGTCAACCGGCTCATCAGCAACGATTGGTTGCTGCAGTCACTCGCACTGACCAATATGGCGCAGCGCAACCTCAACATCGAAAACCACGTGATTGTGTGCGGCTACGGCCGAAGCGGCCACAACTTGGTGGACTTCTTGGTACTAGAAAGCACCGCTTACGTGGCACTCGACTCCGACCCCGACCGTGTGCAAGCGGGCAAAGAAGAAGGCCACCGGGTCGAGCTGGGTGACGCCACCAAGCTGGCCAGCCTCATGTCCGCAGGTTTAGTGCGCGCCGCAGCCGTGGCGGTGACTTACCCAGAAACAGCATCGGCACTCAAAGTGCTTGCATGGGTCAAAGAACACGCGCCGCATGTGCCCGTGATTGTGCGTACCCACGACGACCGAGATCTTGAAGTGCTACGCGCCGCAGGCGCTGCCGAAGTGGTGCCCGAAGTGATTGAAGGCAGCCTCATGCTCGCGAGCCAAACCTTGGCTCACATTGGCATTCCTTTGAAGCGCGTGATTCGCTTGGTGCAAGGCCAGCGTATGACGCGCTATGCGCTGATGCGCGATGCACTCAAGCACAAAGAAGGTTTAGGCGACAGCCAAACGCACTAAGTAATCACGCCAAGCTTGCAAAGCTGCTTTGACGTCTGATAAGTCAAACCGTCCTTCTGGCAAGTTCCACCAATCGGTGTCCTCTGGGCCCCCATTGCTTTGGTTGAACTGAACACCACTGGGCTTGAAGTCCACGCAAAACATATCGCCATCAGCAAACCACTCGGCGAGTGCGGCTGTCTCTAATTGAGCAATCGCATCTAACACCTCATCACAACGCGTCACTTCCGACATATCGCTGGTCAACCAACTGCACACAAAGCGATTCAAGGGATGCGCAAAGTCCACCTCACCCTGTGGCAAACACCACTCACAAGCGGGATAGCTGATGGGCTGCGCCAACGAGCCCGGCATGGGTTGTTCTTGGTGTTGAAAAAAATGCAGATTCATGATGTTCATTTGCTGTACACAGGGTAAGCCGTGACACGGGGTGCGGTGTAGCCCTCCACACGCACACCGCTGGGCGTGAGGGCGCTCCACTTGTCACCTCGCACAGTTTTGTTAGGGCTGTTCCAAGCAGCATCCAACTCTGCACTCACGCGTTCAGCCGTCCAAGTTTTGGGAAACATGGTGTTGAGCATGGGTTTGCCATTGCGGTCGGTTTTGGTCACCCAACGACCGGGACGATCGGGGTCGGCCATTTCCACATGGGCGCGATACACGCCGGTGGCATCAGGCGCACTCTCGCTGCCGGGGATGATGCGCACATCACCACTCAAGAGGGTATGCCCTCCTGTGGGCAAGCCTGTGCGACGGTTGAAGTCAGCACCAATGACGTGCGGCAAATCAATGGCCGAACGTGCATACACCACACCCGAACAGATCAAAGCCAAGGCCAGCAGGCCTAGCAGCGCAGCGGTACGGCCTGCATGCATGAGACGTTTGAAAAAATCACTCACCTTTTACTTCTCCTTCCCGTCGTGGGTCAGCACCGCTCACCCATCTGTTCTTGTCCTGTTTGTTTTGTCGAACGACGGCTTGTAAGCCGCTGGTCAAAGCCAGCTCCTTCACCTCATGGCCGCGCTCACGCAAAGCCGCAAGCGTAGCAGGTGCAAAGCGGCCACCTTCCACCACCAATGGGCCGCCCACACTTCCAAAGTTAGGCAGTGCAATGGCTTGCTGCGGGCTCAGGCCCCAGTTCAACACGCCGTACAAAGTTTTGGCTGTGAAGTGAATGATCATCGCGCCGCCGGGGCTGCCCACACTCATCACCAATTGATCCGTGGCTTTGTCAAACACCAAGGTAGGCGACATGGACGAGCGCGGCCGCTTGTTGGGCTGCACGCGGTTGGCCACTGGGCGGCCTTGCGCATCACGTGGCGCAAAGCTGAAATCGGTCAGCTCGTTGTTGAGCAAAAAGCCTTTGACCATTTGACGCGCCCCAAACGCATCCTCAATCGTGGTGGTCATGGCCAGTGCATTGCCCTGCCCGTCAACGATACTGATGTGCGACGTGCCGTGCTCGGGCTGATCGACCATCGGCGCAAAGCTGCTGCGTTGTGCTCGCACAGGCACACCTGGCAAAGCTTGCGGCATGGCGGTGGGCCGAATGAGTTTGGCGCGCTCGCGCAAGTAGCTCGGCGCTAACAGGCTGTGCCATTCGCCACTGGGTGCAGGCGCGAAGTCAGGGTCGGCCACATATTGCGCACGGTCGGCAAACGCGAGGCGCGAGGCCTCGGTGTAGAGGTGCAACCAGCGCGGGTCGGGCGTGCCATCCACCGCATCAGTGGGCGACGACATCAACGAGGCAGGCGTGTGCTGCAACATGCCCAAGATTTGACCAATGGCGATCGCGCCTGAACTAGGGGGTGGAAAGCCGCACACGCGGTACACACGGCTGGCCGCTGCATGGTCAAAGCACACTGGTGTGCGCTCTTTGGCTTGGTAGTTGGTGAAGTCACTCAACGCCAAACGGCCGGGGTTGCTGGGGTGCTGCTGCACTTTGCGCACCACAGCCTCGGCCACCTCACCGCTGTAAAACGCTTGCACGCCCTCGCTGGCAATGCGTTGCAACACCGCAGCAAGCTCTGGATTGCGCAACACATGGCCTATCGCGTGTGGCTCGCCATTGGCTTGGTAAAAGTACGCACGTGCCGTTGGGTCTAAGCGCAAATACGCATCGGCCTTGAGCTGCGCATGCAGGCGTGGGCTGATGGCAAAACCTTGGCTGGCTAAGGCGATGGCCGGCTCAAACAACTGAGCCCACGCCAGCTTGCCATGCTGCGCATGCGCTTGCGCCAACATGCGCAACACGCCGGGCGTACCGACTGAACGACCACCAACCACAGCCGCATGAAACGAGAGGGGCTTGCCCTCGGCATTGAGCAGCAGGTCCTCTGTGGCAGCCGCAGGCGCGGTTTCGCGGCCATCGAAAGCTTGCACTTTGGGCGCACCATCACTGTCCGCACTATGCAACAAAAACGCACCACCCCCAATACCACTGGACTGCGGCTCGACCAAGCCCAACACCATTTGCACCGCAATGGCCGCATCGATGGCTGAGCCACCCGCTTTCAAAACATCAAACCCCGCTTGCGTGGCCAATGGGTTGGCAGCGGCCACCGCAAACTTGTGCGTCACCACATCGGCTTTGCGCGTGAAGCCGGTGGCGATTTCGGGTTGCAAAGGTGACGTATCTGTCGCGCTAGGCCAAGTGGCACATGCGACGACACACATAGGCACACTCAGCAACACGCCCAGTCGTTTGAAATGATTCATCATGCAGCCTCTTAAAAACACATAAAAAAACGGCACTCAAAAGTGCCGTTTTTCATTCTTCACTATGGAATCAATCTTCCACGAAGGCTTCTTCGCGCTTGGATTTGATGGATGGCAACAGCACAATGACCAAGAGCATAGCTGCTGCTGCCAACAAGCCAGCCGACAGAGGACGTGTACCAAACACAGTCCAGTCACCACGTGAGAGCAACAGAGCACGACGCAAGTTCTCTTCCATCATGGGGCCAAGGATGAAGCCCAACAACAAGGGGGCGGGCTCAGTGCCGAGTTTGGCAAAGAGGTACCCAACGAAACCAAAACCAGCCACCATCCAAATATCGAAAGTGTTGTTATTGGTCGAGTACACACCAATCGCGCAGAACAACACGATGGCGGGGAACAAGAAGCGGTAAGGCACAGACAACAACTTGATCCACACACCAATCATGGGAAGGTTCAGAATCACGAGCATCAAGTTGCCAATCCACATCGAGGCAATCAGACCCCAGAACAACTCGGGGTTGCTGGTCATCACTTGTGGGCCAGGCTGGATGTTGTGAATGGTCATCGCACCCACCATCAAGGCCATCACAGCGTTGGGAGGAATACCCAAAGTGAGCAAGGGGATGAACGAAGTTTGTGCACCCGCGTTGTTGGCTGCTTCAGGCGCTGCCACACCACGAATATTGCCTTGACCGAAGGGCAGTTCGCCTTCTTTCAACGCAGTTTTCTTCTCGATGGTGTAAGCCGCAAACGCTGCCAGCAAAGCACCGCCACCCGGCAGCACCCCCAGCAATGAACCCAAAGATGTGCCACGGATCACAGCGGGCATCATGTTCTTGAAGTCTTCCGCTGTTGGGAACAAACCCTCCACCTTGGCGGTGAACACTTCGCGGTCTTCTTCAGGACGCGAGAGGTTGGAAATGATTTCGCCGTAACCGAACACGCCCATGGCAATGGTCACAAAGCCAAGGCCATCGGTGAGTTCAGGAATGTCAAAACTGAAACGTGCCACGCCAGAGTTCACGTCTGTGCCGACCAAACCCATCAAGAGGCCCAGCACGATCATGGCGATGGCTTTGAGCAAGGAGCCAGAGGCCAACACCACCGCGCCCACCAAACCCAAGATCATGAGCGAGAAGTATTCGGCAGGACCAAACTTAAACGCGAGCTCTGTCAAAGGAGGCGCAAAAGCGGCCAAGATCAAAGTGCCCACAGAGCCCGCAAAGAACGAGCCCAAACCAGCCGCAGCCAATGCGGGGCCTGCACGGCCTTTACGCGCCATTTGGTAACCATCCAGTGTGGTGACCACCGAAGAGGACTCACCAGGCAAGTTCACCAAAATAGCGGTGGTCGAGCCACCGTACTGCGCACCGTAGTAGATACCAGCCAACATGATGAGTGCCGACACAGGTGGCAACGCATAAGTAGCAGGTAACAACATGGCGATGGTGGCCACTGGGCCAATGCCTGGCAACACACCAATGAGCGTGCCCAAGATACAGCCAGCCAAGGCGTACATCAAGTTCACCGAAGTGAACGCGACGCCGAAACCAAGAGAGAGGTTGTCAATCAAATCCATGTTTTCTGTCTCCCTAATTAACCTGTGATGAACGCAGGCCAAACTGGCATTTGCAATTTCAAAGCGACGATGAATGCCAAGTAGCTACCAATCGCCAAGATGGTGGACAACACCAAGGCCTCTTTGAAGTGGAAGCTCTCACCAGCGTTGCTGGCGACAAAAGTCAGGGCATAAATACCGACCATCAACCCCATAGGAGGCAAGCCAATGCTGGGCAAGCCACCCAAGCACACGCCAAAAATAAGGTTGGCACCCAAGATGAAGATGATGGGTTTCCACGCGAATTTGCCGACGGGTTCACCGTCTTCGGTGTGCTCCACCAAGGAGTAGAACGTGATGAACGCGCCGAGCACCGCCAAGAAAATGCCCAACAGCAACGGGAAGTAGCCAGGGCCCATGCGCGCACCGGTACCGATGTTGTATTGGGTTGCACCCCATGCAAAGCCAGCGCCCACCAAGGTGAACATCAGGCCGGAGAAAAAGTCTTTTTGACTTTTGATCATTTGTTACCTCTACCCAGAATCAAATA
>JACCDV010133737.1_pt1 | contig 11775 bp, 10 predicted proteins | sample 7446131 | NCBI WGS metagenome assembly JACCDV01 (sample SAMN15323448, study PRJNA562643) | freshwater metagenome | isolation source: river surface water | place: USA:Blue River Watershed | collected 2017-08-17
TCCTAGAAATTCAAAAAACGGACAAAAGCCACGAATTTAATTTTCTCCTAGAAATTCAAAAAACGGACAAAAGCCACGAATTTAAATCAAAGTTAAAATTAGTCAGTTTATGAATAAGCCATAGCCCGATAGCCGATTTAGCCAGATGATGGAAGATATCACTTCGTTTGAGGTTTGGTCTTCCATGGCACTACAGCTTAGAAATCGAGAAAACAGAGATAGCAAAAAATCAGCCCGCTCGTTCTACGTCTATCGAAACTGGACTTGGGAATCTGGGGCAAGAGAAGCTAGGATTATTAGGCCTAAAAGGCCCTCAGAGGCTGACCTCATTAATAGCTGTTACGCTAACATCTCAACAGGCACACAGACGCTATATTCCATTGTGTGGGATCTAGATGCCAAGAGAGCAGACCCAGAAAGATTAGATGAAGAAGGTGCACTGAAAGCGGGGGAGTTGCTAAGCTTTTTCCAAGAGAAATACCCCTATATCCACAAACACATTTTTGCATGTGTCAAATCAACAGGGGGCAAAGGACTAGCTCTTGCTTTAGCTGTTACGCCCTTCGAGCTCGTGCTCGGCACAAGAAGAGCACAATACTTAGCTAAACTCCTCCAGTTTTCGATCCTGACTATTTTGCAAAGAGAAGGTTGGGGTGCTGATGCTGGTGCTTTAGGTCTTGTGAGAGATTTTTGCAATTGGAGAAATCCGGCAAGGCTTTTATACTTGAACGAGTTAGCTTTGCGACAAGCACAAGCAGAGAAAAACAGAGCCCGGTCAATCATTGGTGATATTTTGGCAGAACTAAAACCATACAACTACGTGAAGAAAAGTTTTGAAGATGGGTATTTGTATATAAAAAGCAGCATTGTGGAACGAAAGCTAGCACCGTTGTTTCTGCATTTGTACGCTAAGCTTGAGGACGGCGAAGAGGCTCATTCATGCCTAAAAACCTCTGAGCTTAGAGCCCTAACAGGTCTGTCGAAGGGAACCATTGAGAAAAAGATTAGAGATATTGAATCGCCTTGGCTTGTTGTCCAGTATATTAACAAAGCTGAGGGCTACCGGGTCTTCTTAAAAGAAGAAATATTTTCTACCCGTCTCGGGAAAAAGTTCCTAAAGAGAGCTGAGAATTTAGAAGATGGGTCTGCATCAAAGAATATTCAGAGGTCTAGCTTTGTTTTTTCTGACGATTTAGAGAAGCCTGAAGAGGTTTTGGATGGGGGAAGAAACGCCTGGATCACAAGAGCTACTCTTCTACTCAAACACTCAGGAATCGAAGAGGAGAGAGCTCTGGATATCCTAGAAAGGCATATCCCAAAAATAGAAGGGAACGAGAGCAGCAGAAATTGCAGAAAGGTAGAAAGAATCGTTTCACATTTGTACGAGCACCTCCCTAATCTGTTTTCCATTAGACCAAATTCTGCCCCCGCCTGGTTGATTGAGGATGCTCCTGTTGTGAGAAAAGAAGCTCCGAAGATGTTGGGAGAGAACGGGTCCATGGAAAAGAACAAAGTGTTATATGAAGGGGGTACCCCGGGTAGAGTTTCCGAGGTTCCTTTTCCGTCTCCTAGCTCTCCGATTTGCAAAAAAGCAAAAGTCATTTTCCAGGGCGCTGTTAGCTACAAAAAATGTTTGTATTCTGTCCCTTTGGAGTACCGTGGAAAACGTCTTAGTATCCTAGAGGACAAAGGGCATATTGAAATTTTTCATGAAGGGAAGTTTGTTTTTCGCCACCTGTACACTCCTGGTTTGGTGAAGATGGAATTCATGGCAAAAGAACACGTTGTTCCCTTTGCTGGCACGTTCGACGAAGCGTTTTTGAGGCGTTTCATTAGGAATGAATTTTTCACAGAGAATCTAAAATGTTTTGCAGAGAATCTTTTGCGAAGGCATGAGAGAAGCGCATTTAGGCGCTTTCAGTGGATAAAAAGTTTAGTGAAAAAATACGGTGTCGATCTTGTTAGTGAGCATGCCCTAAACAAAAATTCATTCGGTTCTCTCGTGCTAAGTCTCCGAGAAACAGGGGAAAAACGGGTTTAGTTTGTCTTTTTTGGGGTAGTTCCCAGTAAACCTAGTAACCCCCAACTTTTTTTTTAATCGCCCGAGAGACTGGGATCTTTACAGACCCCCGCACTTTTAGTTGCTGGAAGGACCCAAGTTTGTCGGGGGGAACAAAGAGCTCCTTAGCGGAGCCCTAAGACATTTTTTCATCTTGGGGATGTATGTGTTCAAAACTTCTTACAATCTTACACCGTTGATTTTATTGGGAAAATCAGGGTTAAAAATTGTACTGCGGGAGTTCTGATTTCTTACAAAAGTTTTTCTAAAAAAAGATTACGTCGCAGCTCTCAAGAAAAATAATGTGATCACATATTTTCTCTAAGTAACCTTCTGTGTTTTTCACCTCGGCTTCAACACGCTTAAAGATGGTTTTTAGGTGGGTGACGGAACACGTCCGATCTAGCAAAGCTTTACACAGTCTTTCTATTTCCCTTTCCTCTTGTTTGGTATAGAGAACGTATTTTCCCTCGCGAGCATTAGCTTTAGCAATCTCGATTATTCTTTTGATGCTTCTGTTTTCTTGTTCTTGTAGTGTTTCCTGTGTCATTTTATTTTCTTTTTTTTTGTTTTGTTGAGCGCCTGAAGTCTACTAAGGTGCCTGGGAAATCTTCAATCATGTGGGAGCAAGCAACCAGCAAAAAACAGTCAGTGTCTGGAACTTCATTTGCTCTTGCGAAGAATCTTTCTAGGTGTCGTTTGGACCCTGTTCTTTCGATTAGCCTCTTGCAAAGGGTTTCAATTTCTTTTTCTTCTTCCCATGAATAGTCTGGGTATTCGTTTTCCTTGTGGTTGGCTTTCGCAATTTCCACAATCCGTTTTAGGCTTCTTTCTTCTTGTTCTTGGAGTGTTTCTTTTTCTCTTTCCTCTCGTTCTCTTTCCACTGCGATGGCTTCTACCTGTGAAAAATATCGGTATCTTGAAAGCAAGTATCCCAGAACCCAGCTTGCTCTTTTTATTGCTTGGACATTGAAGTGTCGTGAGCTGTTTAGGTCATCTAAGAGAACGGTATCTAGGTTTAGTGTGTCGTAATCGTCTTCTTTCAGTAAGAGTTCCCAAGATTTTTCTAAATGCTCTAGAATAGTTTTTTCCGTTTTGTTTATCTTTTTCATGTTTTTTTCCTTTTTTTTAATTTGGTTCGATTTTTACAATGGAGCCTGTTGCTTTAAAAATAGCCTCTCTCTCAAAGGGAATATCAAAAGCCCAAGTGTAAAAAACTTGTGCTTGTCCTTCTGGAACGTTCCAGCGTTGGCACCTTTTCGTGTGTGTTCCTCTAAAGAGATGTGACCTTTGAAGAGCAATTTTCAAATCGTCGATCTCTTGTTTTTCCCAACGAAGCTGCGAGAAAACTTTTTTGGGCCTAATATAAATCGTTCCTCGTTCTAAGATGAAATGCTCACCCGCTTTGATACGGTCGTCATACAATCCAGAAGTGACACCAGAGAGTTTTTGTTGGAAGGCTTCCCAGAATTCTGTGACAATTCCAGCATCTCCTAGAGTTTCTACGCTTTGTTTCTTTGCTTTTTCAGAGAGATCAGCCATACATGAATTTATGATTTTTCTTGACTCGAAGACCTCCGACTCGGTGCCCTCTCTGAGAAATAGCTCCTGATAGATTTCCAAAACAGCAAACAAGTGAGCGAAATTGTCCTTGTAGCGTTCGTCCTGCAAACCTTCCTCTTGGAGAGAATCACGATACAAATGTATTTTTTTTAAATAGTCCCTCTCAAAAAGATTTCTCTTTCTTAGAACGTCTAAACCGATTGCAGATACTGTTGTCCCAGCGAGTTTTAGGACGTCTTTGGCTTCTTTGTTTTTCTGGTTAAAAACAGCTCTTCCAGATGGAACTTCTACCTTTAGGTTGATGAAGCGGTCTCTAACTTCCTTTGCGGAAAGGGTGTTGTGGTTCCAAACCAGAATCAAACAAGCATCGAACGGAACCTTTCTTGTCTCCAAATTCATGGATTTAATTGCTGTGGTTTGTCCTGCTAGTCGAGCATAAAGGTTTAGGAACATGTCCTCGGCAAGAAGCTCTTTTCCGTCCTTTTCTTTTCTGTTTTCTAGGATTGGGACACAAAGGGAGCTAAATTTTGCTAGATCTCTCACTAGACCTTTTTTTGTATCAGTCTTGTTGACGGCTCTTCCTTCAGATGCGAAGAAATTGAAAGCAAGATTCAGAAGGCTAATGAGGGTTGATTTTCCTGTTCCTGGTGCCCCCTCGAAGCTAACAAATGGAAATGTTCCATCGATTCCCGAACACTTAATGTGAGAGAAATATGCTGAGATATAGTAGCTAAGAAGGACTACACCGTTGTTTCCCCAACCTTGGTTGATTAGTTGCAAAAACTTGTGATGACTAAAAGAAGCCTTAAAATCTGGGCTAAATGCTTTTGCTACTAGGTCTTTTGAGATGTTGAGATCAATCCCAGGAAAGAACCCTAGTGTGTTTGGTTTTATACACTTGCCCGATGGGGTGACTGCAAACGTTGGGAATACGTAACAGTCGCTTTCTTTGTCATATCCTGTTCTCTCGATGTGCCTTACAGTTGCAGTTTTGTTCACCCTCATCTCGTGGTTGATCAAGTAGTCATGAGTTCCAAAAAAAGGATTGTATTGCAGGAGAGCAACAGCAGAGAGTTTTTTCCTTAGTGCTGCAGGGTTAACACGGTCGTCAGGTGTAATCTTGATGTTGTAGACTTTGCCTTTTGTGCTAACTGCTTTTGCGATGGTGATCGTTTCTAAGTCAAGCTCATCACCCACGGTGTAGTTGTATCCAGGCCTGAAAACAGCATCTAAGAGAAGGTGAGAGTGGTGTGTGATGATACCCCTTTTTTCCTTGTGGTAGATCTTCCAAAGCATTCCTTTGTGTTCCACAACCAAAGGCCACCACTGGGGTTTCCTTGCTCCTTCTGGAATGGTTTCTTGTGTCACGTTTTCTGCGTACAACTTCTTGATATCTTGGATGGTGTCAGCTTGGGAGATTAGTCCTAGGAGTTGGCCCCTGTCTAACATCTCTTTGAGGTTGCCCCTTTTTAAGTAATCGTCCCAATCCACACCGTAATCTGGAGGAATTGCAACCTGCGTAACCATCCCAATTTTTTCCACGTCATTGTCAATATACCGGTGGAACTTTTCGATAAACCGGTCAGACCACTTTTTGGTTGCCTTCCTGCCTGCTTCGTCATTGTCCAGAGCTAGCACAAAAATACATGATGGGTTTCTCTTTATGGCATCCTGGACAAATTGGCTTTTTAGAATGTTTGTGGAAGTGGATGTCATCCCGATCGCTTCTTTTCCAGCAGCAACTAGAGCCATTGCTTTTAGTGGAGATTCTGCAATCCAGATTTCTTCATATGAAAAATTTTGTTTGGGAATGAACATTAGGTTCCCGATGGGCTTCCCATAATCGAAATGCGCTTTTTTTGTTGGGTGTCCGATTACCCTGTAGTTAAAGCTTTCTCCATCCTCTAGTCTGGCACGCAAAGCAGGGTACTTTTTTCCATCGATAGTTAGGACGCAATACTCTCCACCCAACTCCTCGTAGTCATAGATTCCTCTTTTCGTCGTGGCATAATGTTTTGCCTGCTCGATTAACTCTTTCTCTTCATCCTCTGAGCTAAGTTTCTTTTGTGAGAGAGATAGCTCAGGAAAATAATCCTTCAGCCGTGTCATCTCTCCGCAATGGTTTTGCCTAGGGCAGAAAATGAGAGTTGGGTTGTCTTTGTACACATATGCTTCCTCTTCTCCGCATTTTGCACATGGGACCTCACTAATTTGGTTTCCGGAGTCTTTCCCAATTTTTTGGAATTCTTCAATAATTCTTTCTTTGTTGCTCACGCATATACCTCGTCCTAATTTTTTAGGCAAGGGGGCTCAAGACACAGCAGTAGCCAGGTTCCGTTGATATTACAGGCTTTTGCGCTTGACTTTGATTCTTAGTGAGATATATTAAAGGTAGCTACACTTTTAATTGTTCTTCTAAAAAATCCCCCGACAAATTTTAAATCATAATTTCTTTTCTGACCTCCCGGTGAGCGTTTCTTCTGCTCTGTTACTTGTTTTTTTTGCGAAAAACCAATTTGTAAGGTTTCTGAGCTTCCCCACCACATTTTTCCACTCCGATTTCTCTAATGAAATTGCCCCTGTAAGAATGTAAGAAGTTTTTGACACATACATACTTATTTGGAAAAAGTAGTCGCGACTGCAAAATAACCTAATAAACAGGAGAAAGTCAAGCAATAGACAAGAAAAACGTTGTGTATTTGAGTTTTTGTGTTACTTTGATGCTATCTAAGATATTATCAAGGTATTGCAAAGAGGTTAGTGATGGACAACGTCGCGAAAAGAATAGAGGATTTTTGTTTAGAGCATGGAATTGAGAAGACACGTTTGGGACAGATTTTAGGTGTTGGAAACCAAGCCGTTTATTCCTGGGTCGCCGGACGCAGAAAGATGGACCCAAAAATATATGAAGCATTTTGTTATCTCGAAAGGAACCCCGGAGATGTCAAAACTTCTAGTGCTGGTCTCGATGCTCAGGTTGCTAAATTGTGTGACGACATGCTTGTTTCTAGAAGCTCAAAAAACCTGATCGAAAAAAGGCTAGAAAACTTTCTTAGTGTAGCCTCCCTTTCGTTAGCTGGGGCAACGCAAAGCTCCATCGAGTTAAATATGACTTTGTTAGATGGGTTAACTAACTTCATCTACGACAACTACGGGAGAATCGGCTCTGTCCTAATCATAAAGAATCTCACGGAACTGTATCTTCAGAATAATCTAGAATCTTCCCTAAACCGCATTGGGGTCGTCGAGAAATACAAAAAAAAGTGGTCTGGTGGTCCTCTTTCACTTTCAGATGACGGCTATGTAATTTCTTACACGGTGCCTTTTTCTAAAGAGGAAGCGGAAAATCTAAGGAAAGAACTCCTGAGTATCACAAGAGTGTCTGGTGACGTGAGATCACTAAAAGACAAGGAAGCGATCGCAGACAAAATATCTAAGCTTAGTGATGTTGCTTTTTTGGAGTTTGTTCATCAAAAATTTTCTGATGAGATTTTTGGCGGGAGTCCTTTCCTAAAAAGTCGGAGTGGTTGTGTTAGTCTGGAGGGGGATTTCTTGTGTGAGGAGTGGAATATTGATGTTGATGTTGATATGTTCTTCGACCTCAATCTGTGGCTGATAACTTTCACAGAGATTGACGCCCGGTTGCAGATGGTGGAGAAAATTAAGACCTCTTTCTTGGCTGCAAAATTCATTTTTCATTCTGATGAGAATGGGGAAGATCGTTATTCTTTTCACGAAAACAGAGAAGACCCTTTCGATGACTAGAGCTCTAGAAAACCGCCGATTTTGTTCAATTAACAGTAGTATTTTGAACTGAATTTTTTCTAAAAAAAACCTCACCCCCCGAATAACAAAACACTTGAAAAGAGTGATGTCTAGCCTATCGGCTTGGAAGCCTTTAGTATCAACGTATCTAGAGGCGCCAATGAAAGCCTTGGTATCAAAGGTGTCTAGAGGTGGTTTTTGGGAACAGAATTTCGGGGTTTTTTGAACAAAAAATTCGAGTTTTTTGAATAGTTTTAAAAAGGATGTATGTGTTCAAAACTTCTTACAATCTTACAGCATTGTAATCATTGGGAAAATCAGACTAAAAAAAGAGCACACAAGCCCCCTCGATTTCTTACATTTTGTGGTGGTGGTGGCCCTTAGGGGCCCATCATCTAAAAAAAGACGGCGCCCGTGGTCTCGGTACCGATGAACTCCCAGGAAGGACCCACTCGACTCATTGGCAGAGGAAAATACCTTTTCTTTTTGGGCGCAACACAAAGCTTTGCACAATTGTATGTACTAGGAGAAGGTTGACAAGAAGAGCTGCGATTCTAAGCCAAGAAAGATACATTTCTCCCGCCTTTAGACCGCCTTTTTCGATCTCAGCAAGACTTAAGACGATCTTAAGTTCTTCGGTTGTCTTGTTTTCGATTGCCTTTTGGATCTCTAAGCTTTTTGTGACATGTCCTTGTGGTAGTTCACCTCTAGCCCGTCTTAAGTCGCTTAAGTCGCGTCTTAGACCGTCTAAAATAGTCTTCTGGGTGGTGTATTCTGGGGAGTTTGTATTTGCGTGAGATGTTGCCCCATGATGCAAAAACAAAACAAGAGCTACAAATGAACTTGTGAATATGAAGAGAGATATGAACTTTTTCTTTCTGGATTCCCCTAGGAAAAGAAACGCCGCCGAACACAGAAATAGGGCTTCACCTATAACTGAAAAAACAATGCTCTCTGTCATATTGAGACCGGAACCAAGAAAAAAAAGAGTGCTTTGCCAGAGCAAAAACGAAGTGAAAACGGTCGTAAGAAAAAACAAAGTTAAAATTTTTGGTGTCATTAGAAACTCTTCAACGCTAGACCAACTTAAGTCACTGTCATCATTTTTTAAGACCTTTTTTTGGTCACTCAATGTTAGCATCCTCGTTTTAAGGTTCTCTTGGTATCTTTTGTTACGTTCTCTTTTCCTTGCCTTTTTCTGTTCTTCAAAGTCCATAAAACACCCCAAAAGTTATTCACATCATAACTAAAGTATACACAAAAAAAAGATGTCATGATTAGCTAACAATTAGTCCAAACTTTAATACGTTTTTATTAAAATATTATTTTGTTTTTTAACAATTTTTAGGCTCGATTTTAGTCAGAACGTATTCTCTTAGTGATTCAATATTTGTGAAAGGTTACCTCTTTTTTAACTAAGAAACCGCCCACCTCTTAGGTGCTCTTTTTTGTGTTTTTTGAGACACTATTGTTAGGAGGGATTAGTTACGATTTTTAATTTTTTTTACATCAAAGTTTATTTAGAGAATCGCAAAAAAAAGAGGTCGATGTGAGTACAAAAGAAGGAAATGTTGGGCATGTTTGTATGACAGCATGTTCTTTAGGTGAGAAGGGAGGACCAGGAAAGACGACGACAACAGTGGAGGCAATTTTCCAAACGAAAACTTTGCACGAAAAAATCCACAAAACAAAACCTAAAATACTAGCGATAGATTTGGACGGTCAGGGGACCTTGACACAAACATTGACCGGGGTGAAAGCGCACCCAACCAATGCGTGCGATCTTCTTGCTGACAAGAAAGGCTTTGTCAAACTTGAAGACGTGATCACAAAGGCTTCTGGGGAGCCTTGGGATGGTGTTAGCGTACTCCCATGCACAAGAGATATCAATTTAATCGGAGAGCATTGGGCAGTACACAACTTTTCTAGAGAAGAAAAAGCATGTCAGCTTAGGAAAAAGCTAGAAAAAGCATATGTTTTTTTTGATTACATTTTCATCGACACACCTCCTAAATACGATTCTGTAACCCTCTCCGCACTCGTTGCTTCTGACGTTGTTATTGTTAATTTGCGGGCTAACTCAGATGGTTTAAGGGGGCTTGATGCCATGATCGGTTGGATTGATGTGGCAAAAACATTTAATAAATCTTTAGAGGTTGGTCCTCACATTGTTTGTAAGTATCAGGACAACATCACAGAAGCCCAAAAGCAGAAATACAAAGAAATAAAAGAGCCTAGTTTTTACATAAAAGAGTTCAAGAAGAGGCTCCCAAATGTCAAATTTCACCTCATCAAGGATGTAGGCGAAAGTCTCCACGATCACGCAAGACAAAACCTAGTTCCGTTTTCATTCCTGTCACCTCAAATTCAATATAGCGTCACATACAGAAATGCGTTTCGCACACTAATAAAAGAAAGGGTCTAGTATGTCTATAGATGATGAATTTTCTGCTTTTGCAAAAGGAGCAGAGGAAACACAAAAAAACTTAGACAAACAGAGAGAAGAAAAGAGTGGTTCAAACGGTCTGTGGTTCCAAGGTAAGAAGCAGAAAACACGTGTGAGCGTTTATATAAGGTGCGAGTTAAAAGAGAAAATTGTGAAGCTCGCAGAAAAGCACAAATGTGCCGAGTCGAGCATCGTAGAACAGTGTTTAGAAAGAGTTTTAGGGAAAGAGAGTAGTAAAAAGATATTAAAATCTTAATAATTAAAAACCAAAATAGTACCTATATCGTAATAATCATAAGCTAAAAAAGTAGTTATATCTTAATTACTAAAAACCAAAATAGTACCTATATCGTAATAATCATAAGCTAAAAAAAGTAGATATTTTGTTAGCAAATTTTGTTTTTCAGTCAGCATATAAAAGACCCCCCCAAGAGTTTTTCTTTCCGGTGAACTTAGTCCACCCCAAAAAATTTTTTATATCGCCAGAGAGGAGGGACTCTTCCCAGACATCTGCCCTTTTAGTTGGTGGAAGGACCCAAAAATCAAAGGGTTCGTGCATGATCACAAATACAAATCTTTCTTAGCTGAAAATTAAAATTGGATATACTTGTGCATAATGAGCAAAGGAATTAGTGTTTAAGAGACGTTTTTTTTAGGAGATATATTTTAGGCAAAAAAATAGCCTGTGCTTCAACACAGGCTGGAATCAAAAACCCGGGAAGGAAATCGATTATTATGATTAATAGCGAAACAAGCGAAACTAGTCAAGAAAACAAAAAAAATAATACAGATAAGAAGAAAAGCCCTTTTAGCTGTTCTCAAATCTTAGAGAAAACCAAATCTTTAGGCCCCATCATTAAAACTAAAGAAGAGTGGGATGTTGTTAGGGAACAAGTGAAAACAAAAGTCGGTGAGGATTTAGCAAGTTTTAGAATATTGGGTGTTGCGCCCATATTTAATATTTTTGGAAAAAGCGACCGAGAAGGTCTTTTTTCTTATTACGCTGCCGATGGCTCTGGAAAAATAGAAGATAAGGACGAGTTGAAGGCTATCGAGAGTTTGTCTAAGAGGAATAGACGGAATAAATACACGAGAATCGACAAGTCATTCCAGAGAATATTCCCATTGAAAGATGGTAGGGTTGTAGTCGTTGATGGGCCCATACTTTGTCAAAATGACGCTACAATACTATCCGTTTTAATTAGGTTGTACCTACAAAAAGGTTATGGTGCTGGGCTTGTTGATTTTAGCTACAATGAGATCGTTCTCGATTTGGGGTTTAGTCATACTTCAGAAGATCAGATATCTGATATTAAGGAATCAATTGCGCGTTTGCGACTCACCAGGATTTATATTTACCGAGGGGCTGAGTTGGACGTTTGTAGAGAGCCCATAGCTGACTTTAAACCCCTTGCTAATAGAGGGAGAAGTAGTAGGGGGCAAGTTTGTTTGAACGGTTGGTTTGTGGATCAATTTGTCAAAAATAATTTTTCAGTGCAGAGTATCGAGAAGTTAAGAGATATGAATCAAACTGAAAAATTTCTATACAGAAAAATAAGCGAGTCTGATGCAGCTGATTTAATTATCCCCCTCCCTGAGTTCTGGAAATCTGGAAAAAGTTGGAGGGATGGTTTTGTTTGGGATGAGCTTAAAGAAAGTCAACAGAACAGTACTTTGAGAGAGCTACGCAGAGCTTTAATAGGCTTAAAAAAACTGGGGCTTATTAAAAACGAGTCTGGAGTTAAACGAGGAACAATTAATCTCATGCCGACTTGAGTTTCAAAGTCTTTTCCGCAGACCCCCTAGACCAAAACACTAAATGCCGCCGAACACTATAAAAAAACACATCCTCCTGGAAAAAACGGACAAAAGCCACGAATTTAATTTTCTCCTAGAAATTCAAAAAACGGACAAAAGCCACGAATTTAATTTTCTCCTAGAA
>JACCDV011242112.1_pt1 | contig 11773 bp, 13 predicted proteins | sample 7446131 | NCBI WGS metagenome assembly JACCDV01 (sample SAMN15323448, study PRJNA562643) | freshwater metagenome | isolation source: river surface water | place: USA:Blue River Watershed | collected 2017-08-17
AAAATAACGAATCTTTAGCTGAAAATTTCAAAATCAACTTAGCAAAAACAGGTTTTACACCTTATACCGCTGACGAAATTACGGTTGAATTTTCTGGAAATTGGTTTCTTCCGATTTCAAAAATCAATGAAATGCGAAGAACTGTTTACGAAAAATTATCGGAAATTCGTTTGAAAAATTATGTTCGAAAAGAACATCAATTGGTAAAAACATCGCATCCATATCCAGAAACGAAATTGGATTTCATGTATAATGTAGCCAACAAAACCGCTCGTAAATTCTATGAACGTCATGGAGTAACCGAAATTGAAAAAGCCTTCGAATTACAATGGGATCCAGGAAAATCTCGCGTAATGACTACCAAATATTGCATCAAATACGAATTAGAACGTTGTCCAAAATACCATCGTGAAAACATGGACAAAAAGCTAAAAGAACCTTTAGTTTTAAAACAAGGCGAATTGGAATACAAATTAAAATTCAATTGTAAACCTTGCGAAATGGAAATTTGGGAAAAAGATGCCGAATTCGAAATTGAAGAAGATCACTTTCATTAATATAGAAACCGATGTGTAATGCATCGGTTTTTTTTATAAAAACACTTATTTTTTTAATGAGATAATATCAAGTTATTAAATTCTAAATTCTCTAAATTAAATTGTTAACTGTTTTTTTTATTTGTGTATAATATTCTTGTGGTGAAACTCCCTCAATACTTTTAAAACTTTTAAAAAATGCACTGTAAGTTGAAAATCCCACTTCAGTTGCAAGCGACTCAAAAGTATTAAGTTTTAAATATCCATCATGAATTAGGTCTTTAGATTTTTGAATTCGAATTATTTTTTTAAAATCAATAAAACTAATATTTGAATGATACTTAAAAATATAAACCAAATGACTCTTAGGAATGTTCATTCGATGTGCCAAAGTAGCTAAATTAAAACCTTGTGTAAAAAAATCCGAGCTATTAGTGGCAATATTTTCAATTTCTACCATATAAGTATGTAAATTTTGTAGTATTTTTTCCTTTAAAACAGAATCCTGAACATTGGTTATAGGCTCTAAAACATTCATTTTCCACACATTATCAAATATGATTTGTTTATTTTCATATTCATCAACTTTATTATGAAAAACTTCATAACCATATAATAATTCTGGCTTAAGTAAAATTTTAAAATAAAAAAATATCCAAATTAAAGCTTCAATCCACAAATATTCATCATTAATTTTTAATATATCAAGATCAAAAATTAAAATATCATTAAATAAAATAATGAATTTAATGAAGATAAAAATTAGGAAACTAAAAAACAAAAGAGACCATTGCTTAATTTTTCCCTGTTGTTTTACTATTAATTCAATATCACTATTCCGATTCCAAATAAATTTATTTAAAATTAAAAATAATCTTATTACATAATATAAGTTAGTAAAAACGATTAAAAGCAAAACAATTTTAAGGAGTAGTCTATTTTGGTAATAATTTCCAAAAATCACTATTAGAACAAACAAAATAAAAGAAAACAAAAATCGATTAAGATCTTTTTTTATTATTGTATTTCTATTTCTAATCAAATTTGTAAAATACAAATAAAACAATGTGAATACTAGCACATAGAAAAATATATCTAACTCACTAAGAAAACTTACATTAATTGATATCTTAAAAAAACCATTAAATAAATTACGAATGGAAGAAACAAGAAAAATTGTAATCAAATAAATATTAGTGTATCTATTAGTTTTATATTGATTACTAATTAGAAAAATTAATATAAAGCCCAGCAAAGCTGAAACTAAATAAATTATTTCTGTATACATTTCTTTATAGGGATTATGATTTAGATAGCGAAAAAAACATTATTGAGTTTAAAACAAATTTAAATTGAAGAAAAATAAAAATTATTAACATCATTTACTTCAAAGTTAATCGAAATATTTAAACACCTCAAAACTAATCGTAAAATTAAGCATTATATTCAATACATCATTAATTCTCTATAAAATTTCTATATTGTATTTTTATAAAAAATATATGTAAAAACCTTGAAAAAAAAAGTTAACCCTTTTTTGGTATTTTCCTAAATTATATCTTTGTTTCATAATTGTTAAGAATATTAATTTATTAATAAGTTTAGTTTACAGCCCTAAGTAAATTAGCATCCAATCTATAAACAAATATATTGTCTTTATTAAGCACTATTTGTTTTAAAGTATTTTAAGTTAATTAATATTTTAACTTTTTAAACCAATTATTTTATACCTACAATTGGCTGGATTTTTAATTTAAATCTTTATTAATTATGAGAATTAATTTTTATGAAGGAGAAGGTCTTGAAATAATAAAAAAAGACGAGTCAAAAAAATTTAGTTTTAATGAAATTGATAAGTTATACGTAACTTATGACAATTGTTTGATTTTTAAAAAATACTATTTACGAATTAAAACTAAAAATGGTATTCACCATACCATTAACATTAACAAAAAAAACAAATCTCGAATTAAAAGAGAAATTAATCATTTAAGAATTTTAATGAATTGGTCTAAGAAATTTGAAGAGCAAAGTTTAAATCTTTCTTAACACCAAAAAAACAATAAAAACTAATTAATCTCTATATTTAGTATACATACTGCAAATGTATTCATAGGATCAATTACATATAAATCAATTGACTATGGAAATTTTAATTAATGAAAAGAATACTGTTGAAATTGTCGCTAATGACAAATCACAAAAAGTTTTAATTAATGAAATCGAAAATATTTATGTTTCTTATAATTATTTTCTTTTTTTTTAAAAATATTATTTAAAAATTAAAACTAAAAACGGAATCGACCATACGATTCATATTAGTAGAAAAAACAAATCTCGAATAAAAAGACAAGTTTGTCACTTTAGAATTCTGATGAATTGGACTATGAAATTCGAACAACAAAAATTTGAGTTTTCTTAAAGTAAACCATTGTTTTTTAAATGATTAGTAAATTATTTTAAGTTATTAGGATTATAAATAAGATTTATTTCAACAATAAATATTTTTATAATCTAAAAAAGGCTCAATTAAGTTTAGAGCAATATTTAAGATTACATACTGACGCCCCCTTTAAATGTATTCCTAATAAGTAAATAAATTATTAATTTAATTGAATTAACTATGGAAATTTATTTTAATGAAAAGGATGCTATTGAGATTGTTACAAATGACAAGTCTAGAAAATTTGAAATAAATAATATTGCTAAGATTTATGTTACTTATGATTATTTCTTATTGTTTAAAGTGTATTACTTAAAAATCATTACTAAAAGTGGCAATGTGTTTTCTACACCAATAAATAGAAAATATAAATCAAAAATTAAAAGAGAAATAACTGAGTTAAAAATTTTACTTAATTGGGGTAAATTATTAAATCAAGCCTAAACATTTATTTTTAAAAACATATTATAACTAAATAGTTTTGTACTTTTGAAAGTATGAAATCTATTTTAGAAAACATAAATAGTCACGTTTCTTTAACTAAAAAGGAATGTGACTATTTTTTATCAAAAACTTCAACAAAAAAAATCAAAGCTAAAACTATCTTATTAAGTGCAGGAGAAATTGCCAATTGTACCTATTTTGTGAATTCTGGAATTATACGAAGTTTCAACATCAACGACAACATAATGGAACACGTTTTGCATTTTGCTTGCGAAGGCTGGTGGATTGGCGACATGTATAGTTACATTTCAGAAAAGCCAGGGAACTTATTTATAGAGGTAATCGAAGATGCCGAAGTAGTTATTATCACTAAAGAAAATCATCAAATTCTGTATGAAGAAATTCCAAAACTTGAACGTTTTTTCAGAATTTTAGCAGAAAATTCATTAGTAGCTCATCAAGAACGCTTAATAGACAATTTGAGTTTAACCGCCGAAGAACGTTTTGAAAAATTCTGTTCCAAATATCCCACTTTAATTCAAAAAGTTCCTCAAAAACAAATTGCTTCTTATATTGGAGTTACTCCTGAATTTTTCAGTAAGATGAAAGCGCGATTGTTAAAGAAATAATTTCTTAATCTAGGTTAAGTACTTTCTAAATCATCTGTTTATAAATTTGTATCATAATAATTACTAAATTTATACATAATGAAAACGATAGTACATAAAGCAAATGAAAGAGGACATGCTAACCATGGCTGGTTAAATGCGTATCACAGTTTTAGCTTTGCCAATTGGTATAACCCTGAAAAAATTCAATTTGGAATGCTTCGCGTTTTGAATGATGATACCATAGCAGCAGGAATGGGTTTTGGAACACATCCACACGATAATATGGAAATCATCACGATTCCACTAGAAGGTGATTTGGCTCATAAAGATAGTATGGGAAATGGTACAACCATAAAAAGTGGCGACATTCAAGTCATGAGTGCTGGAACTGGAATTCAACACAGTGAATTCAATCCAAATCACAATCAACAAACAAAATTGTTCCAAATTTGGCTATTTCCAAAATACCATAATGTAACACCGCGTTACCAACAAATTACTTTGGACAAATCATTAGAGAAAAATGATTTTGCTCAAATTTTATCTCCAAATCCAGATGATGCTGGTGTTTGGATTCATCAAGATGCTTGGTTTTATTTAAGTGATTTTGATGCTGCTTTTTCAAAAAAACTTTCACTTAAAAAAGAAGGAAACGGTTTCTACATTATGAATATTGAAGGTGAAATCGAAGTAAATGGCGAAAAATTAGAAAGAAGAGATGCTGTTGGAATTTGGGAAACCAATGAAATTGAAATAAAAGCGAATTCAAGTTCTAAGTTTTTAGTGATGGAAATTCCTATGGAACAATAAATAGTATTCAGTGTTCAGTTATTAGTGTTCAGTTAAAAAAAATGTTATTTTTGCCATTCAAGAAAAACTTGAAACTTTAAACTTGAAACAAAATTTATGAAAGCATACGTATTTCCAGGTCAAGGCGCTCAATTCACAGGAATGGGCAAAGATTTATATGAGAACTCACCTTTAGCAAAAGAATTATTCGAAAAAGCAAACGAAATTTTAGGTTTTAGAATCACGGATATCATGTTCGAAGGAACAGCAGAAGAATTAAAAGAAACTAAAGTAACTCAACCAGCCGTATTTTTACACTCGGTAATTTTAGCTAAAGTTTTAGACGTTAAACCTGAAATGGTAGCTGGACATTCTTTAGGAGAATTTTCTGCTTTAGTGGTAAACGTTGCTTTATCTTTTGAAGACGGATTAAAATTAGTTTCTCAAAGAGCTATGGCAATGCAAAAAGCTTGTGAAATCACCCCTTCTACTATGGCTGCTGTTTTAAACTTAGACGACAAAATTGTAGAAGATATTTGCGCTTCAATTGATGGTGTTGTAGTAGCTGCAAATTACAACTGCCCAGGACAATTAGTGATTTCAGGAGAATACAAAGCAGTAGAATTAGCTTGCGAAAAAATGAAAGAAGCTGGAGCAAAACGTGCTTTAATTTTACCTGTTGGTGGTGCTTTCCACTCACCAATGATGGAACCAGCGAGAGAAGAATTAGCAGCTGCTATAGAAGCAACAACTTTTACAACACCTACTTGCCCTGTATATCAAAACGTTACAGCTAATGCCGTTTCTGATGCCACTGAAATTAAGAAAAACTTAATTTCACAATTAACAGGAGCTGTAAAATGGACACAATCTGTACAACAAATGATTGCTGATGGAGCTACAAGTTTTACAGAAGTGGGTCCAGGAAAAGTATTAGTTGGATTGGTAAATAAAATCAACAAAGACGTAGAAACGATTTCTGCCTCTTTGTAAAATAAAATGCTCTTAAAATAAAATTCCTCATGAATAAACTTCATGAGGAATTTTTTATTTTTGAGAAAAAGAAAATATGGAAAATCTAATTGCTTTGTTCAAATCAATTGAAGTAGCTAAAGTCATTTCACCCGAAATTGATTATTCTGATTATGTTCCTTTGAATTTATCTGTAACTAATCCTGAGTTGAATAATCATAAATTAGAAACAGCTCAAAATTATGAAATTTTCATTCAAAATCATTTAGATAAAAATCAAGGAAAAATTGCTTTTGGTGGTTATATTGAAACCCGAAATCTGTATCAAAGAAGCACAGTTTTTAAAAACTCGAATTCAGACGAACGCAATATTCACATTGGTTTGGATTTATGGATTAATGAATCCGCTCCAATTCATGCAGCTTTAGACGGAACTATTCATAGTTTTCAAAACAATACTGGGTTAGGTGATTATGGTCCAACCATTATTTTATTACATGAAATTGAAGGCATTAAATTCCACTCGCTTTATGGTCATTTGAGTGAAGCGAGTTTAATTGGTAAAAAAGTTGGTGATGTTGTAAAAAAAGGTGAACAAATCGGTAATTTAGGATTACCTCCAATAAATGGTGATTATGCACCGCATTTGCATTTTCAAATCATTATTGATATAAACGGAAAAAATGGGGATTATCCTGGAGTTTGTAGTGAAAAAACACTCTCATTTTACAAATCAAATTGTCCAAATCCTAACCTACTTTTAAAGATTCACTAAAAGAATTGGCATTAATTTTGTAACTTTAATGACTAAATAAATCTAACTATGAAAAAAATATTTTTAGGAATTGTATTAGCAACCCTGTTACTTTCTTGTCAAGAAGAAACAAAAGAAAAAGTAAAAGAAGCTTCTGAAGCCGTTGGAGCCGATTTAAAACAAGCAGCAGATTCTGCAAAAGTAAAAGCTAAAAAAGTAATTGATTCTTCAAAAGTTGGTGAAAAAGCAAAAAATATCATTGCAATTGGTGCCGAAAAAGTAGAAGAAGGTGCTAAAAAAGTAAAAGAATCTGTTGAAGAATAAAATAGGACGCCAATTGGCGTCCTAATATTTTTAAGCATTTTTCTTTTGCTCGATTGTTTTAATTTGTTTTGTGTTGCAATATCTTTTTTGGCAACTCCATCCGCTTGAGCAAGATGTTAATAATACTATTGATGATAAGGCAACTACGTAAGAGATTTTTTTCATTTTTTATAATTGTTATTAAATTAGAGTCTATTATTTTATAATTTTAAATTCAATTCTTCGATTTTTTTGATCTTGTTCTGCGGTACATTTATCGCATTTTACTAATAATTCGCTTTCTCCAAAGCCCTTATAACTTAATTGATTTGCAGAAATTCCTTTTTTAATTAAATATTGGTATGCCGCTTTTGCTCTACTTTCTGATAATTTTTGATTGTATGATTCAGAACCTTTATTATCTGTATGAGCATTAATTGTAATACTCATATTTGTATTATTTTTAAGAACTTCAACAATTTTGTTTAAAGATAATTCTGATTCTTTTTTAATAGTAGATTTATTGAAATCAAAATATATATTTTCGATAACAATAGCATCTTCTGTAACAACTGCTTTTTTCTGAGTTAAAGCAATATTTTTGTCAGTGTCACCAGTTACAATGTTTTGGGTTTTTGTTTCATATCCATCTTTAGTAACTTCAACTTTGTATGCTGTTAGTGGCTCTAAAGTTAATTTTATTTTACCATTGTTATCTGATGTTGTCTCAATAATTGTTGAACCAAATTCATCTCTTACAACTACTTTTGCATTTGGTAGAGGAGTTTTAGTTACTTCTTCAACAACAGAATAATTAGAAGTTAAATTCTCTTGTTTCTTAATTTCAAATTTTAAAATATCAAAATTTCCAGATTGATGTTTGTCAGTTGAAATATACCCTTTTGTAGGAGAAGTCAATACAAATGCAATATCATCTCTTCTAGAATTCAAATCCGTACCTAAATTGATAGGAGTTGAAAATTTATTCTCTACATAAGCCGAACGAAAAACATCGTATCCACCTAAATTTGTATGACCTTTAGATGAAAAATAAAGATATTTGTTATCAGAAGACATAAAAGGATATTTTTCATCATTTTCAGTATTAACATTTGGACCTAAGTTTACAAGAGCTCCAATACTACCATCTTCATTAATTATGGCTTCATAAATGTCAAATCCACCAAATCCACCAGGAATATTGGTAGCAATAAATATTTTTTTTCCATCAAATGAAACACTTGGAGTCTCAATAGAATAACCTGCAGGTACAATATTTAAATTAGAAATATTTGTCCATTTTTTAACATCATTTTCGTTTAAAGTTGCTTTAAACAAATTGAAAATTTCTTTGTTATTAGGATTTTCTTGTGTAAAAAAAATCGTTTTTTGATCTTGTGAAAATCCAATTGAACCTTCATCATTTTCAGAATCAAGTGTTTTTGAAAAAAGGAGAGGAAAAGACAAACTACCGTCTTCTTTCACATCAACACAATACAAGTTATTATTAGGAGTGTTCGTGATAGGATTTACTGTTACATCTGCGTGTCTTCTTTTTTTATTAGAAAGAATGATGTATTTATTTTTGAAAAACGTTGTTCCGATTTCGTTTAATTCTGAATTTATACCCGTATCACTTAAAACAAAAGAAATTCCCTTGGTGTTTTTATTAATAGTATTTATTATGACTTCAGTACTTTCTGAACGTTTTGGTTCTTGTCCATAAATTGTTAAATTAACTAAAAGTAAAGATAAAGTAATGATTTTTCCTAGTCTCATAAAATTAAATACTTAATTAATAGGGGGTTAATGATTTTTTAAAACTGGTGCAAAAGTATAATAAAAAATCACAAAAAAAATAAATAGTGTAAATAAAATAGCATATTTTGGATAAAATCAAAAAAAAATCGACATAATGCTTGTGATTAGATCGATTTTTACGAATAATTTAATTTATTAAAATTAACAATATTGTATTTTTTTATATTCTTTTAAAAAAGCATCTTTTTTTGTTTTTTCCTCAAAAACATTACATTTTCTATATGGCCCACATTTGTACCTTCTAGGTCCACATGAAATAATGGTCAAAATTATACCAAGAAGTAATATTAAATAGTAGTGGTTTTTCATTTTTGATTATTTTAAAGTTAACAGACTTTCTAAATACTCTCTGTCATTAGAAAGGCGAGGTATTTTGTGTTGTCCACCTAGTTTGTCTTGTTGTTTTAACCAATCATAAAATAAATTTTCTCTTGCAACATGTAATACTAAAGGATTTAATGTCATATTATTATATCGCTTTGCTTCATAATCAGAATTTATACTTTTAAGATTTTCGTCTAAAGCCTTTTGAAAATTCTCAATATTATGTGGTTTGGTTTTAAATTCTATAATCCATTCATGAGCTCCTTTTTGTTTTTCACTCATAAAAATTGGAGCAACCGTATAATCAATTATTTCACAATTAAATTCTTTGCAAGTTTTGGTTAAAGCCGTATCAGTGTTTTCAACCATCAATTCTTCTCCAAAAACGTTGATGTGATGCTTAGTTCTTCCCGTAACTTTTACACGGTACGGACTTAATGATGTAAAACGAATAGTATCACCAATTAAATATCGCCATAACCCTGAATTAGTCGTAATTATCAATGCATAATTCTTATTCAATTCTACCTCATTCAGTCGGATAACACGTTGATTTAAAGTTCCAAAAGAATCCATTGGGATAAATTCGTAGAAAATACCATAATCTAGCATCAATAGCAATTCATTAGAATCATTTCTATCTTGAATAGCGAAAAACCCTTCCGAAGCATTATAAATTTCATAATATTTAAAATTGTCTTTAGGAAACATTTTTTTGTATTGTTCTCTATATGGATCAAAATTTACACCACCATGAAAATAAACTTCTACATTTGGCCAAAGCTCTAATAAGTTCGATTTTCCTGTAGTTTCTAACGTTTTTTGCAATAAAACCATCATCCAACTAGGAACACCCGCTAAACTTGTTACATTTTCATTGATAGTTTCATTTATAATGGCAGGTAGTTTAGTTTCCCAATCACCCATTAACGAAATTTTACTGCTTGGAGTAGAACTAAATTCGGCCCAAATCGGCATATTGTCAATTAAAATGGCTGATAAATCCCCAAAAAAAGTATTGTTATCTTCGTACAATTGCTTGCTTCCGCCCAAACGTAAACTTTTTCCTGTAAACATTTGCGAATCTTCATTATTGTTCAAATACAGACACAATAAGTCTTTACTCGCTTTGTAATGACAATTTTCTAAAGCTTCTGAACTTACCGGAATAAATTTGCTTTTAGCATTGGTAGTTCCGCTTGATTTTGCAAACCATTTGATGTTAGAATTCCAGAAAACATTTTGCTCACCTTGTCTTGTTCTTTCAATCAAAGGTTCTAAAGCTTCGTAGGCAGAAACAGGGATTCGCTCACTAAAAGTGGTGTAACTCTTCATAGAAGAAAAGTCGTATTTCCTTCCAATTTGCGTGTTTTCAGATGATTTTACAAGGTTCAAAAGCAATTCTTCTTGTACTTCATGCGGATATTTCAAAAACAATTCCATTTGATGAATTCGTTTCTTCAAAATCCAAGTAGCAACAGAATTTATAATTTGTAATGGCATTTACCTATTTCTAATTTTGAATTATTAAAATGGAATAATAACTTTACCAAAAATAGGAATTTTTTCAAATAATAAAACGAAAAAGTAAATCTTAACAGAAATGAATTATCAAGGTACGCTGAGTAAAATGCAAACCGAATTTGGAAACCCAATTCAATACTATTTGGTTTTTGAAAACAGTTTTTTAAATCTAAATCAACTTTTAGGAAAACCTATGGAAATTGAATTTCAAGGTTACCAATGTTTGAATTGTGGAAAAGCCAAGAAAATTTTTCGCCAAGGATTTTGTTACGATTGTTTTATGAGCAGCCCAGCTGTAGGTGATTGGATTATGAAACCCGAATTAAGTACCGCGCATTTAGATATTGAAGATAGAGATTTAGAATACGAAAAGCGAGTGCAATTGCAGCCTCATGTAGTGTATTTAGCGTTATCAAGTGAAGTAAAAGTAGGCGTAACCAGAAAAACACAAGTTCCTACTCGATGGATTGACCAAGGCGCTGTGCAAGCTATTCCAATAGTTGAAGTTCCGAATAGATATTTAGCTGGAATTACAGAAGTGGCGTTAAAAAACCATTTTGCTGATAAAACCAATTGGCAAAAAATGCTAAAAAACGAATATCTAGAGATGGATTTGATTGCTGAACGCAATAAAGTTTACGATTGGTTACCAACCGAAGTAAAAGATTATTTCCCAAAAGAAGAAAAAATCATTCAACTAGATTTCCCAGTTTTACAATATCCAAAGAAAGTTACGAGTTTAAATTTAGATAAAACACCAAACTTCTCTGGAACACTTACCGGCATTAAAGGTCAATATCTGCTATTTGAAGATGGAACCGTTTTTAATGTTAGAACTTATGAAGGTTATGTGGTAAAGATGAGCTTGTAATAGAAAACCCTTTCAATTGAAAGGGTTTTTGTTATTATTTATTGTTTATTCTTCCTTTTTCTTACCGCCAAATAAATTTTTTATTGCGCCATTTGCTTTGTCTTTTATTGTGGTTTTAATTTCTTCTTTTGGAGTAGTTTTAGGTTTCGTTGTGTCTGTTGCTGTTGTACCAGAATTATTGTTTTTTGTGCCATTAATTAAATTTCCTAATGCACTCGTTCCTTGATTTACTAATTTTTCTTTCTGCATTTTAACTAACTGTGCAGTCAAATTTGTAGTAGATTGTTTTAGATCGGAATTGAATTTTGGTTGTGAAAAGTTTCCTGTCATTAATCCATTTACTGGAATACTAGTTATTTGTTTTTGGTCCGCAGGCGTTAA
>JACCDV010504898.1_pt1 | contig 11770 bp, 13 predicted proteins | sample 7446131 | NCBI WGS metagenome assembly JACCDV01 (sample SAMN15323448, study PRJNA562643) | freshwater metagenome | isolation source: river surface water | place: USA:Blue River Watershed | collected 2017-08-17
CGCGACCGGCCGGCCCGCACCGCGCCCCGGCCCGCCCCCGCACCGCGCGGCGAACTCGGCCGGCCGCTGGCGGGCTGGCGCCTGCGCTGGTACACCATCATCTTCGAGGCCGACACCGCAGCCGGCCGGCGGTTCGATCAGCTGCTGATCCTGGCCATCGTGCTGAGCGTGGCCGTGGTCATGGCCGACAGCGTGCCCTCGCTGAACCAGCGCCTGGGCCCGCTGTTCGACGTGCTGGAGTGGGGCTTTACGCTGCTGTTCACCGCCGAATACGTGGCGCGCCTGCTGTGCGTGCGCCATCCCCTGCGCTATGCCACGAGTTTTTTCGGCGTCATCGACCTGCTGGCCTTGCTGCCGACCTATCTGGCGCTGTTCTTCCCCGAGCTGTATGCGCTGATCGATGTGCGCGTGCTGCGGCTGCTGCGCGTCTTCCGGGTGTTCAAGCTCACCGCCTACGTGGCCGAGTACCAGGGCCTGGCGCTGGCACTGGCCGCCAGCCGCCGAAAGATCCTGGTGTTCCTCTCGGCCGTGGTGATGCTGGTGCTGATCCTGGGCACGGTGATGTACGTGGTCGAGGGGCCGGACAACGGCTTTACCAGCATCCCCACCTCGGTGTACTGGGCCATCACCACGGTGACCACCGTGGGCTTTGGCGACATCACGCCCAAGACCGACCTGGGGCGCTTCATTGCGTCGTTCATGATGCTGATGGGCTGGGGCACACTGGCCGTGCCCACGGGCATCGTGACGGCGGAGATGGCGGCCCAGCGCACCCGCCGCATCGAGCGGCCCACCACCCGCACCTGCCATGAATGCCTGAGCGAGGGCCATGCGCCCCATGCGCGCTTTTGCTTCCACTGCGGCGCGCGCCTGCCGGCGTATGCCGCCGGCGAGGATACCGAGGCCGAGGACGCGCGGGGCTGAGCCGGATCAGGCCGGCTGGCCGTGCAGGCAGGCCGGCGTGATCTCCACCGAGGCCTGGCCGTTGCTGACCCAGACGGTGCCGTCTTGCACCGTGACCTGCAGCTGCATGGTGCGCTCGGCCAGGCGGCCCAGGGCCTGGCTCTGGCCGGCGTCGAGCTGCCAGATGCGGATGTTGTCGGCACGGCCGAGCTTGTTTTGCAGCCCCTTCCACCACACCGGCGTGCTGCTGGCGTGGCTGTAGACGCTCACGCGCTCGGCCCGGCTGGCTGCGCGCAGCAGGCGCTTGTCGTCAGGCTGGCCCACGTCGATCCAGTGCTGCAAGGCCTCGGTGTAGTCCTTGTGCCAGAGCGCCGCTTCGTCCACATCCCAGAGGTCCTTGGCAAATTCGAGCTGGCCAGCCTGGTCGTCGGGCAGCACGTTCAGAGCAAACGCCAGCAGGCGCACCATCATGCGCTCATCGGTTTCCGAGGGATGGCGGGCCAGGGTCACGCCATGGTCGGCGTAGAGGCTGCGGTCCATGTCGGCGATCTGCAGCTGGGCTTTGTAAATGGTGGCTTTGAGTGCCATGGCGTGTGCGAAGTCGAGGGCAAAGCCGCTATTGGAACAGCAGCCGGGCGGCATCGTGCCGGGCGCCAGGGATTTTCTCGCGCGCAAGCGGTGCAGGCCTTACAGTCAGGGCACTTCTGCCTGGAGGACGCGCCATGTTCAAGCACATCCTGTTGCCCGCCGATGGTTCCGACAACGCGCAGCGCGCGACCGCCAAGGCCCTGGCGATTGCCCAGGCCTTTGGCAGCCGCGTCACCGCGATCTACGTGATCGACCCCTACGCCTTCAGCGGCGTGGGCGCCGACTTCGCCTACGGGCAGGCCGAATACCTGAGCGCGGCCGCCACCGAAGGCAAGGCGGCGCTGGCGCAGGCCGCGCAGGTCTTTGGCGAGGCAGGCATTGCCACCGAGACCGTGCTGGTCGAGGCGCATTCCGTCTCCAAGGGCATCCTGGCCAAGGCCAGGGAGGTGGGCGCCGACCTGATCGTCATGGGCTCGCACGGCAAGCGCGGGCTGGAAAAGCTGGTGCTCGGCAGCGTCACCTCGCAGGTGCTCTCGCACGCGCACCTGCCGGTGCTGGTGGTGCGCGACTGAGGCCGCTCGTTCAGCCGCGTGCGTCGGCCACGGGCTCCTGCCCGTAGTCGGGCCGGGCCAGGTAGGCCAGCAGCCGGCGGGCCGCGTCCTCGGGCGTGCTCAGCAGGCCCTGGCGGTGCAGGTGCTCGAAATTGCCGCGATCCGGAAAGCCCGCCTCGGGGGCGCTGCGCAGCTGCAGCTGCATGCCGGTGGCGATCACGCCCGGGGCCAGCGAACAGACCTTGGCGCCATTCGGGTGGCGCGCCTCGTCCAGCGCCAGGCAGCGCGTGAAGTGGTCCATGCCGGCCTTGGCCGCGCAATAGGCCGACTGCGAGCCCATGGCCCGCCGCCCCAGGCCCGAGGACACGTTGAGGATCTTGCGTTCGGCCGGCCAGCCGTCGGTGGCGGCCAGGAAGGCGGCGCACAGCTGCATCGGGGTTTCCAGGTCCACCCGCAGGGCGCGCGCCAGGTCGGCCGGCTCGGCCTGCGACAGCGGCACGATCGCGGGAATCAGCCCGGCGTTGTTGATCAGGGTGGCGCTGCGCCAGGGGCTCGGGGCCTGCTGAACCAGCCATTGGCGCAGCGCCTCAGCCACGGCCGCGCCCTCCGCCAGGTCGACCTGCCACTCCACCAGCGTGCAGCCCCGGGCCTGGGCCGCCTTGGCCAGGCCCGGCGCGGTGCCGCGTGACAGGCCCAGCAGCAGGCGCCCGGGGGTCAGCAGTTCTTCGGCCAGGGCACGGCCGAGTCCGCGGGAATGGCCGGTCAGGATGGTGAGGTCGCGCAAGGTGTGCATGGCCGCATGATAGGCAACCTGCGCCCTCGCCTCAGAACGGCACGGGGTCCTGCAGGTCCAGGGCCTGGCCCGTGACCGGGTGCAGCAGCTGCAGCTGGCGGGCATGCAGGAGCAGCCGGGGTGCCGACGCGCCGCCGTCGGGCGCGTACAGCGCATCGCCCACGATGGCATGGCCCAGGGCCTGCAGGTGCACCCGCAACTGGTGGGTGCGGCCGGTCAGGGGTTCGAGCAGCAGGCGGCTGTGCGCGCCTTCGCGGCCCAGCAGCTGCCAGCGGGTGCGGCTGGGTTTGCCCAGCTCGGCGCTGACCTGCTGCCGGGGCCGGCGCGGCCAGTCCGGGCCCACCGGCAGGTCGATCTCGGCCCAGGTGCCTGGCGCCGGCTGCATAGGATGGCCGTGCACCACGGCCTCGTAGCGCTTGGCCACGCGCCGCTGCTCGAAGGCGTGACCGAGCGCGCGCTGCACCTGCGGGCTGCGGGCCATCAGCATCAGCCCGGAGGTCGCCATGTCCAGGCGGTGCACCACCCGCGCGTCCGGCCAGCGGGCCTGCACCCGGGCGCTCAGGCAGTCCTGCAGGTCCGGGCCGCGCCCCGGCACCGCCAGCAGGCCGGCGGGCTTGGAGACCGCCAGCAGGTGGTCGTCGAGGTAGATCACGGTGGGCAGGGACATGCGGTGCGCGATTATCGGCAGGCGGGTCGACCGGCACCTGCTGCTACAGTGCCGGCCCATGCCCGAGTCCCGCTTGTCACAGCTCCTGGCGCTTCACAGCTTCATGCGCATGTGGGGCGCGCGGGTGGCCAGCACGGCGGGCCAGCAGATGCTGATGGTGGCCGTGGGCTGGCAGATGTACGAGTTGACCGGCAGCGCCTGGGACCTGGGCCTGGTGGGGCTCTACCAGTTCGCGCCGGCGCTGCTGTTCACGCTGGTGGCCGGCCATGCGGCCGACCGGCTGCACCGCGGCCGCATCGTGGCGGTGTGCCTGCTGGGGCAGGCGCTGGCGGCCTGCGTGCTGGTGGCTGCCACGCAGGGCTGGGGCGACGGCCGCGCCTGGGTGTCGCGCGAGCTGCTGCTGGGCCTGTCGGTCTTGCTGGGGCTTGCCCGCGCCTTCCAGATGCCCGCGCAGCAGGCCCTGGCACCGCTGCTGGTGCCGGCTGCCTTGCTGCCCCGGGCCATGGCCTTCAATTCGGCCGGCTCGGAGGCGGCGGTCATCGGCGGGCCGGCCCTGGGCGGCCTGATCTTCGTGGCCGGCGCCGCTGCGGTGTACGGCAGCTGCCTGGCCTTGTTCCTTCTGGGCAGCTGGCTGATGTGGCGGGTGCGCTATGAGCACGCGCCGCCGCCGCGCGAACCGGTGACGCTGGCCTCGGTGCTGGCGGGCGCGCGCTTTGTCGCCCGCAGCCGCCTGCTGCTGGGCGCGATCTCGCTGGACTTGTTTGCCGTGCTGCTGGGCGGCGCCACGGCCTTGCTGCCGATCTTTGCCAAGGACATCCTGCACACCGGGCCCTGGGGGCTGGGCCTGCTGCGGGCCGCACCGGCGGTCGGGGCGCTGCTGATGTCGGTGGCGCTCACGCGCTGGCCGCTGGAGCGGCGCGTGGGCCACATTCTGCTGGGGGCGGTGGCGGTCTACGGCCTGAGCATGCTGGTCTTCGGCCTGTCCACCAGCCTGGTGCTGTCGCTGCTGGCGCTGGCCGTCTCGGGCGCGGCCGACATGGTCAGCGTGGTCATTCGCATGACGCTGGTGCAGCTGGAAACGCCCGACGAGATGCGCGGCCGCGTGAGCGCGGTCAACTCCATCTTCGTGGGCGCGTCCAACCAGCTCGGTGAATTCGAGTCCGGCGTCACGGCCGCATGGCTGGGGCCGGTGGGCTCGGTGCTGCTCGGCGGCCTGGGCACGCTGCTGGTGGCCGCTGCCTGGCTGCGGCTGTTTCCGGCTCTGGCCGGGCGCGACCGCCTGCAGGCCTGAGCCGCCGACGCAGGGCGCCTTAGCGTTCGCTGCGGCTGCGCGCGCGGTTCACGTCGACCGCCTGCACCTCGGCGGCCTGGTTGCCCCAGCTGCCCCGAATGTGGCTGAGCACGCTGGCGATCTCGGCGTCCGACAGGTCCATGACGAAGGGCGGCATGCCGTAGGGCCGGGGGTTGCCGGCCGTGGCCGGCGGGTAGCCACCGTAGAGCACCACCTGCACCAGGTTCACCGGCGAGGCCATCGTGACGGCGCGGTTGCCGGCCAGGGCCGGGTAGGCGCCGGCCACGCCTTCGCCGCGTTCGCCGTGGCACTGCGCGCAGTGCTGGCTGTAGAGCTGGCCGCCTTCCTCCGACAGCCGGGTGCGGGTCAGGGGCTTGGCTTCGAGCTCGCTGGGCCGTTCGGGCAAGGCGGTGAGGAACACGGCCATGGCGCGCAGGTCGGCCGCGCTCAGGTGCTGCGTGCTGTGCAGCACCACTTCAGCCATGGGCCCTTGCACCGTGCCGCGCGGCGAGGTGCCCACCTGCAGCAGCGCCACCACGTCCTCCAGCGGCCAGCGGCTCACGCCGGCTTCGGTCGGTGAGTTGAGCGAGGGCGCGTACCAGTTCTGCATGGGAATCAGGCCGCCGGCCAGGTCCAGCGGGCTGCTGGCGCCCAGCGCGTTGCGCGCCGAATGGCAGGCCGCGCAGTGGCCCAGGCCGCGCACCAGGTAGGCACCCCGGTTCCATTCGGCGCTGCGCGCAGGGTCGGGCTCAAAGCGTGCGGGGCTGAAGTAGAGCGCGCGCCAGACGGCCAGCGCCGGCTGGGTATTGAAGGGCCAGCGCACCTCGTGCGCGCGCGCCGGCTGGGCCGCCGGTTGCAGGCTTTGCAGGAAGGCAAAGAGCGCGTCGGCGTCCTCGCGGGTGACCTGGGTGTAGTTGGCATACGGAAAGGCCGGGTAGAGCAGGCGACCGTCGCGCGAGCGGCCATGGTGCAGCGCGCGCCAGAAGTCGCGCGCGCTCCAGCCGCCCAGGCCGTGCGTGGCGTCGGGCGTGAGGTTGCCGGCGTAGACCGTGCCAAACGGGGTGTCGATGCCGCGCCCGCCCGCATAAGGGGTGCCGCCGCGCTCGGTGTGGCAGGCCATGCAGTTGCCGGCGCGGGCCAGGTAGGCGCCGCGTTCGATCAGCGCGGGGTTCTTGAGGTCGGGCTGGGTGTCGACCAGGTCCGATTCGCCGCGCAGGTTCAGCCAGGCCACCAGCGCGGCGGACAGTACCAGCAGCAGCGCCAGGGCCAGCACGAGCCGGCGGGCAAGCCGGCGGGGTGGGCGCACCGCTGTCATCGCACCGCTCCTTGCGGCGCGGCCGCGGTGCCGCAGACCGGCACCCCGGCTGCGCTGGCGATGCGGGGCGCCGGCTTGCTGTCGGCGGGCACGCGCTGGCTGGCCAGCCAGCTGGAGACAGCCTCGATGTCCTCGGGCGTCATGCGCTCGACGACCTGGGCCATGCAATCGGGCGCGTGGGCGCGGCGCTTGCCGGCCTTCCAGGCGCCCAGCTGGGCGTTGAGGTAGTCGCGCGGCAGGCCCAGCAGTCCGGGCACGTTGGGCAGCACGCCGGTCATGCGCGGTCCGTGGCACTGCACGCAGGCCGGCAGCTGGCGCGCGCCATCGCCTTGCATCACCAGCACGCGGCCGCGCTCGACCAGGGCGCGCGAGCCGACGGCCGGCAGCGGTTCGGGGTAGGGCAGGTCCAGGGCCGCGAAGTGCAGGGCCATCTCGTAGAGGTAGGCGTCGGTCAGCGGTTCGAGCATCTGCGTCATCAGGCCATAGTGGCGCCGCCCGTCGCGAAAGTGCAGCAGCTGGTTGTAGAGGTAGCCCGCAGGCTTGCCCGCCAGCCGGGGGTAGTAGCCGTCGGGGGCGGCGCGGCCTTGCGCGCCGTGGCAATGGGTGCAGGCCAGGCTGCGCTGGGCCATGCTGTCTTCGAAGGGGCGGGGCGTTGGCGCTTGCGCGCCGGCCGTCGCGGCGGCGCACAGCAGCGCGGCGGCCAGCAGTCGGGAAAGTCGTGTCATGAAGGGCTTGGGTCTGTGGGCAGCAGCACCAGGTCGGATTCCGGGTGGGCGACGCAGGGCAGGATGTAGCCCTGGGCTTTTTCCTCGGCACTCAGGCCTGGCCATTCGATGCGGTAGCTGACGCGCCCGCTGAGCAGCTGGCGGATGCACACCCGGCAGGTGCCGTTGCGGCAGGCGCTGAGCATCTCGATCCCGGCGTCCAGCGCCGACTGCAGCAGGGGCCGGTCGCTGCGGGCCGCCAGCGGCGGCCCTGCCGGGCTGAGCCTGACCTGGTGCGCGGCGCCGGCCGTGCCAAGGGCGCAGGGGGAGGGGCAGTCGTCGGGCATGGCGCTGGAATTTAACCCATGGCGCTGTCGGCCACGGCCACCGCGCCCGGCGGGTGGGTGCGCCGGCGGTGTGCGGGCCTGCGCTGGCAGGAGCCCACCGCAAATGCGGCGACAATCGCGCCTCTTTCCCCTTCCAAATCCCCCTCCCTGAATGTCCAGTTATTCCGTTCGTCCGGCCACCGTGCGGGACGCCAAAGCCATTGCCCGCGTTCATGCCACCACGGCCCAGGCCGCCTACCGCGACCTGCTGGCCCAGGACACGCTGTCGGGGCCTTCGCTCGAGCAGCGCCAGGCCCACTGGCGCGAAGCCATCGAGTACAGCGAACCCCAGGTCCAGGTGGCCATGAGCGGGGACGAGATGGTGGGCTTCGTCGGCTTCGATCGTTCGCGCGACAAGGGCACGCCCTCGACCACGGGCGAAATCTGGGCCTTGTATGTGCTGCCCGATCATTGGAACCAGGGCGCGGGCACCGCGCTGTGGGACGCCGCCAATGACGGCCTCAAGGAAGAAGGCTGCACCAAGGTCACGGTGTGGGTGCCGGCGCGCAACGAACGTGCCCTGCGCTTTTTCGAGCACAGCGGCTTCAAGCGCGAGATGAACACGCTCAAGACCGTGAGCGTGGGCACCCACAAGGTCGAGGAGCTGCGCCTGCAGCGCGAGCTGGCCTGATCGTCCGTCCCTGGCATGGCCAGCAGCCTTCTTGCCCTGCTCGATGACATCGCCAGCGTGCTGGACGATGTCTCGGTGCTGACCAAGGTGGCGGCCAAGAAGACGGCGGGCGTGCTCGGCGACGACCTGGCGCTCAATGCCCAGCAGGTCTCGGGCGTGCAGGCTGATCGCGAATTGCCCGTGGTCTGGGCGGTGGCCAAGGGCTCGGCCGTCAACAAGCTCATCCTGGTGCCGGCCGCCCTGGCCATCAGCCAGTGGCTGCCCTGGGCGGTTGCGCCCTTGCTCATGGCGGGCGGGCTGTTCCTGTGCTTCGAGGGTTTCGAGAAACTCGCCCACCGCTTCCTGCACAGCCCGCGCGAGCGCCAGGCCGAGCATGCACGGCTGCTGCAGGCGCTCGAGCAGGCCGATGTCGCGCTCGACGCCTTCGAGCGCGACCGCATCCGCGGCGCGATCCGCACCGATTTCATCTTGTCGGCCGAGATCATCACCCTGGCCCTGGGCACGGTGCAGGGCCAGGCCTTTGCCACGCAGCTGGCGGTGCTGGCCAGCATTGCCGCGCTCATGACGGTGGGCGTGTATGGCCTGGTGGCCGGCATCGTCAAGCTCGATGACGCCGGCCTGCTCCTGAGCCGCCGCCGTGGCTGGGCGCGCCACCTGGGCCGGGGCATCCTGCGGGCCGCGCCCTGGCTGATGAAGGGCCTGTCGGTGGCGGGAACGGCCGCCATGTTCCTGGTCGGCGGCGGCATCTTGCTGCACGGCTTGCCGGCGCTGGGCCATGGGCTCGAGCAACTGGTCGAGTCCTGGCGGCAGGCCGCCGGTGGCGTGCTGGCGGCGGTGGGCGACCTGCTGCTGCAGGGGCTGGCCGGCGTGGTGGCCGGCGGCCTGGCCGTGCTGGCCTGGGCGGTGCTGCGGCGCCTTCGGCCGCCCGCGCCCTGACGCGCTGCGCGCATGAGGCCGCGTCCTGCCCACCCCCAGCTGCTGCTGGCCCCTATGGAGGGCCTGCTGGACTTCGTGCTGCGCGACGTGCTCACGCGCGTGGGCGGCTGGGACCGCTGCGTCTCGGAGTTCATCCGCATCACCGACCAGCTGCTGCCCGAGCGGGTGTTCCTGCGCATCATGCCCGAGCTGGCCCAGGGCGGCCGCACGGCGGCCGGTGTGCCGGTGCGCGGGCAGTTGCTGGGGTCGGACCCGGCCTGCATGGCCGACAACGCCGCCCGCCTGGCCGAGCTGGGTTCGCCCGGCGTGGACTTGAACTTCGGCTGCCCGGCCAAGGTGGTCAATCGCCACGGCGGCGGTGCGGTGCTGCTGCAGGATCCCGCGCAGTTGCAGCGCATCGTCGAGGCGGTGCGGCGGGCCGTGCCTGCGCAGGTGGTGGTCTCGGCCAAGATGCGCCTGGGCTACGAGGACGACCGCCGGGCCGAGGAGTGCGCCCGCGCGATCGAGGCCGGCGGCGCGGCCGAACTGGTGGTGCACGCCCGCACCAAGGCCGACGGCTACCGCCCGCCGGCCCATTGGCACCGCGTGGCCGATGTGCGTGCGGCCGTGCGCATCCCCGTGGTGGCCAACGGCGAGGTCTGGAGCGTCGACGATGCCCGGCGCTGCCTGCAGGCCTCGGGCAGCGGCGCGCTGATGATCGGCCGCGGCGCGGTGGTCGATCCGGGGCTGGCATGGGCGATCCGGCGCGACCTGGGCGCTGCCGATGCGGACGCGGCCAGGGATGCGCCGGTCGGCTGGGGCGAGCTGGTGCCGCACCTGCAGGTGTTCTGGGGCCATGTGTGCGAGCGCATCGAGCCGCGCGCACGCGCCGGACGCCTCAAGCAGTGGCTCAATTTCCTGCGCCGGCGCTATCCGCAGGCCGAGCAGGCCTACCAGGCGGTGCGCACCGTCAACGATGCAGCCGGCGTCTCGGCCTGGCTTCGCACGCTGGGCCCGGTGGGCGATCCCGTCAACCTTTGAAGGCTAAGATTCAGCCATGAACTGGCTGATCGTCGACTCCCTGGTGCCTGTGGTCTTGCTCATTGCGGCCGGTTTTGGAGCCGGTCGCCTGGGCTGGATCCGGCAGGCGTCGGTGAAGGACCTGGCCGACCTGGTGTTCCTGCTGCTGTCGCCGGCGCTGCTGTTTCGCGCCATGGGCCAGGTGCGGCTCGACCAGCTGGACCTGGCACCCCTGGCCGCCTACTTTGCGGCGGTGGCGCTGGTGTTTGCAGGCATGCTCCTGGTGGGCGGCTGGAACCGCCGGGGCGTGGTGATGGCGCTGGCCGGCACCTTTTCCAACACGGTGATGATCGGCATTGCGCTGGTCAGCCTGCTGTTCGGGCCGCAGGGCCTGGTGGTCATGCTGACGCTGGTGTCGGTGCACGCGCTGGTGCTGCTGACGGCGGCCACCCTGGTGCTGGAACTGGTGGTGCAGCGTGAGCGGGCCGGCGCATCGCCGGACGGCCTGCTGCGCACCACCTTGCGCGTGCTGCGATCGACGGTGCTGCACCCGGTGCCGCTGCCCATCTTGCTGGGCCTGGCCTATGGCCAGACCGGCTGGGCCATCCCGCCCCTGATCGACAAGCCCCTGGTGCTGCTGGGCCAGGCGTTTGCGCCGGTCGCCCTGGTGCTGGTGGGCGCCTCGCTGGCCTTCACCTCGGTGGGCACGCATTGGCGCGGCGCCCTGGGGCTGGCGCTGGTCAAGAACCTGGTGCATCCGCTGCTGGTGGGGCTGATGTGCCTGGCACTGGGCGTGCAGGGCCTGCCCATGACCGTGATGGTGGTGGCCGCCGCCTTGCCGATCGGCTCGAACGTGTTTTTGTTTTCGCAGCGCTACGGCGTGGCGCAGGAGCTGATCACGGCCAGCGTGTTCGTCTCCACCAGCCTGGCGCTGGTCACGCTGACGGCGGTGCTGCTCTTGCTGGCCTGAGGAGTCTTCGTGTCCCTGCTGCATGTCCTGCAATCGCTGCCCGTGCCGGCGCAGGCCGCCGGCTTGCTGGTGCTGTCCAACCTGTTCATGACCTTCGCCTGGTACGGCCACCTCAAGCACCTGCAGGCCTGGCCCTGGTATGCGGCGGCGCTGGTGAGCTGGGGCATTGCGCTGTTCGAGTACCTCCTGCAGGTGCCGGCCAACCGCATCGGCGCCACGGTCCTGAACGTGGGCCAGCTCAAGATCATGCAGGAGGTGATCACGCTGGCGGTCTTCGTGCCTTTTGCCGTGTTCTACCTGGGGCAGCCGCTCAAGCTCGATTACCTGTGGGCCGGCTTGTGCCTGCTGGGGGCGGTGTACTTCATCTTCCGCTCGGCCTGAGGCGCCGCATGTGGGGACCCACAAGGGGGCGTCGGGGTGGACAGGTACACTCCCGCGCTGATCCAAATTCCCGGTGCATACAAAGGAATCCGTCATGCTGTTTGGCAAGTTGCTGCCCCGCGAGGGCAATTTTTTTGAGCTGTTCGACCAGCATGCGGGCCGCATCGTGGAGGCGGCCCGCGCCTTCGAGCAGATGGTGGCCAATTACGGCGACATGGCCCAGCGCGAGTCCTTCAACCGCGCCGTGGACGACGCCGAGCACGCTGCCGACCGCATCACCCACGAGGTCAACCGCCTGCTGCACAAGACCTTCATCACGCCGATCGACCGCGAGCAGATCCACTCGCTGATCAACACCATGGACGACGTGGCCGACCTGATCCAGGATTCGGCCGAGACCAGGGCCTTGTACGACGTGCGCCACATGACCGACGAAATGCGCCGCCTGACGGACCTCAGCGTCAAGTGCTGCGAGCGCGTCAAGCATGCGGTCAGCCTGATCGGCGACCTGAGCAACGCGGCCACGGCCGAGGCGGCGCTCAAGACCTGCGAGGAGATCGACCGCCTCGAGTCGGACGCCGACCGCGTCATGCGTTCGGCCATGAGCAAGCTGTTCCGCGAGGAGCCCGATGTGCGCGAGGTGATCAAGCTCAAG
>JACCDV010338728.1_pt1 | contig 11767 bp, 20 predicted proteins | sample 7446131 | NCBI WGS metagenome assembly JACCDV01 (sample SAMN15323448, study PRJNA562643) | freshwater metagenome | isolation source: river surface water | place: USA:Blue River Watershed | collected 2017-08-17
ATGGCGGTCATGTCAAATCTTTGCTTAGACACAGTTTTCTCCTTGCTTACACACTAATATAGCATGTAAGAAAGCAATTATGCAATTCAAAAGATTAATACGTTGGTGCGGCTACTGCAGTCACTATGCCTTGCAGATTGTAGAAACTTATCCAATCAAAACCTTCATCTAGTGAAGGTTCCACATAAGAATCATACATAGCTTTCATTACAGAATCAGGTATAGTTTTACCTGCTCTACTTTTTAAGCGTAATACCCACTCAGACAAACTTATAGTATCTGTAGCCTTGGGAGGGATAATACACGAGCATTTAACTTTATAGCCTGCTTGCTGCATATGTTTAATAATTTTACTACGCTTAGCAATAGTAAGATTAGTCTGATCCCAAATAATATATTTTTTCTGTTCAATTGCTTTTTCAAGCAGTTCATTCATTGATTCGGTGGCGGCCTCAATGTTATCCTTAAACACTTTATCATAAGTGGTATTAAAGTGTTTTGCCACATCTTCAATAAACTGATCTGTGCTATATACAAATACATCTAGTCCGAATACGTCTTCGGATATTTCTTTACTATATTTGGCTACTGTGGACTTACCTGTAGCCGGCAGCCCTACCATTACTAAACACTCTGGTTTTTTCATGCGTTTACAATCTCCGATCTAAATCCGTCCATAACACTCAACACTTCTGAACACTGAACTACTGCATCCTCGTAAGTTTTGCAGTCGTTGATGATTTCATTGATGTACTCGTCAGTCCAACACTCTACTAGAATATCCCAACCATCTTCGGTGTAGTGGCAGGTTGCATGTTCACGCAGTCGTTCAGCCCAAGTTTTCATTCTTTGTTTCCAATCCGAACGGTTCCTAGAGTTTCTTTATTTTCCTTAAACTCAACTGTTAGTAGTAGAGAGTCCTCACTATCGGAGGAGTCATATACAAATATATCTGTGGTCTCAGGATACTCCTGAAGTAGTGTGTATATTTGAGTTAGTTCATCTACAGTAAGAAGCATCTTTCATTCCTTTCAAATATACAATACTACAAATGCAAGCTGCCAGCAAGTTCAATCTTCGTTGAACCGCTGGCAAAGGTTGTTAACATGTTCAATAGGCGCGTCTCCTACGTCGTGCCAAGGACTTATCTGAACGTGGTCATGAGCATACTTAGACAACCGTAGTCCTACACCGTCCCCGTCGCATAGCGCTACAAGTCGTCTGCGGCTTCTGAGTATTTTTAGCCAGCTTGCAGTAGTTGCATTTACTTCAGTGCTAAAAACAGCTAGTGCGCTAAACCCTAACCAAGTAACCTTACACGCATCAAACACCCCTTCACATAGAAATAGAGTATCGCTAAATGACCAACTCTCTATCCCCCAAACACCCACTCGTTCTCTAGCTAATCGCGTAAAATATCTACCCTCACGAGGGTCATTCTTAGCTTCTTTAGATGCATTGGGTCTGTAGTGCTGATAACCTACTAGCTGCCCACTGAGGTTCCATAGCGGAAAGGTTGCTACGTCTTCTCCTAGCCAAGCACGATGCAGATTCATACTAAAATATCTGTCATGCAAATGCTGAGCTACACGGTCCTGTCCCACAATCTCCATGATGTTAGTTCACCTTCTTCAAATTCGCAAAGTACCGGCTTGTTTACTAAATCGCTAACTTTAGTTACGTCTGCTTTTAGAAGTAAATGACCTAGATAGTTAACTAGATATGCAACTAACTCTTCATCGCCGTGCATATAGTTATGCCTAACACCATCAAAAGATACTACTGACCAGGCGCTGTCAGTCTGACCATTGTGTTGTGCTGCACCCATAGTAATCAACAGACCAAGTTCTGAATTATACTTACCGCCTAATGCGATTTCTACTGAGGTAATTCTACCTAATTTATGCTGTTTGTGCACTCCAAAGTTCCTCCTGCAGTTCATCCAAGTCTGCTAGCATGAGTTCCACTTCATAATCTTGGCCTGCTAACTGTGCATACTTAATCTCTTGACGAAGAACTTGAATGTCTTACTTAATTTCTTCAGTAGTTCGCATATTAATTCTCCTTCTATAACTCATACTAGCATGGAGCCTAGCAGCAGTGCAAATGAAAAAAGGCAGAGATTGCTCTCTGCCCAGTCACTTATTTTAAGTTACTTACCAGCTCTTGGGTTGCTGCAAGCTCTGGATCAGAAACCAGACCGTATGCTGCAAGCAGTCCTTCTGGACCAGCTACATCATCGCTTACAAAGAACTCTACATAATCTTTTAAGCCTGGGATAAGTTCAATGTGCGCGTTCTTGAGGTAGAAGTATAGAGGACGACTAACTGGATAGTCGCCGCTTGATATAGTTTCTACACTTGGTACTACGCCGTTGATTGTCGATACTTCTAGTTTATCTCTATTGTTCTGATAGAAGCTCAAACCAAACACACCAATCGCAGTTGGGTTAGCATCTAGGCGCGCGAGTGTTTCAGTGTAGTCGCCGTCAATGTCAACTGCTAAACCATCTTTGCGAACCGAATGGCAATCTTTCTTTTGTTCATCAGTAAGAGAATCAACACCGAGTGCCGTCTTACAACCTTCTTCCATGACCTTTACATCGAATACCTCTCTGGTGCCGTGCTTGGTTCCTGGAATAAATGCAAGGATTTCCACTGCTGGTAGGGCAGGATCAACGTCGCTCCATAGCTTTGCAGTGCTGCTTACGTGTAGCGCATTATACAGTTGTAGTGGAGTTAGATTGTCAATATTTAATTTATCTATGTTTGAGGCAAATACAATACCATCATATCCAATACGAATTTCGGTAACTTCACCCACAGTCGCTTCACATGCTGCCCACTCTTCTTCTTTCATCTTAGAAGAGCTATTTGCAATATCAACGGTATTTTCACCTACTCCTTCGCATAGTTTTTTACGACCGGCACCGGAACCACCACCTTCAACGACAGGAGTATCATAGCCAAAATTTTCACCGAACGATTCAGCAACAATAACTGCATAAGGTAAAACAGTAGACGAACCTGTTACTTGTATATTGTCTCTTGCAAAAGCAGAAGAGGCTGTTGCAATTAGTGCAACACTTAATATTAATGTTTTCATTTATATCTCCATGATTTAATAGGCTACTATTGGCCTGCTTTTAGTATATAACATTTTTGTTACAGTTTTGTGACAGCCTGATATTTTTATAAAAAATAAAAAAGGCAGAGATTGCTCTCTGCCAGACTAATTATTTCATATCCATAAACGGAACAGTGTCGCCAGGAATCATAGTAGTTGGCAGTTGGCCGTTCCAACGTTCTGCCTGAGTGAGAGCAATCAGGCCAGCGTTGTCACGTAGAGCTTCTGCCTTGGCTTTGATAGCGCTAGCTTCTGCCTCGCCCCGAATACGAGTTGCCTCTGCCTCTGCAGTAGCACGAGCGAGCTGAGCATCGGCTTCTGCCTGAGCTTGGATCACAGTGATCTCTGCAGTGACCTTTTCACGCTCAGCGTTCTGACGAACTTTCTGCACTTCGACTTCGGCAAGCATACGAGCTTCAATCGAGTTCTCATAAGCATCCGAGAAGTCAATGTTCTCGATCTGAACCGACTCAACGATGATCGGTCCTACAACAGCTTTCTGAATAGCCATCTGCACTTCTGCAGCGAGGCGCTCACGTTCCTGGATAGCAGTAGACGCATTGAATTTACCGAACACGTTTTTCACTTCTTCCAAAACCTGACGATCAAGCAGTCGAGAAACTACACCAGCTTCCCCACCGTATTCACGATAGATCGTCTCAACTTGATCCGCAGGGAGGCGATAGTTGACAGACAGGGTTAGACCTGCAGTTTGCTGGTCACGGCTATATGCAAGAACATTCTCATACATTTGTGCTTGTGACTGCACCGAGATGTCTACAACAGAGTCGATAACAGGCATCTTGAAACCCAGGCCAGGTTCTGAAGTTCCTACAACTGCACCGTTACGCAGCGCTACTCCACGATAGCCTTCATCTACAGTATACCACGACCCGCCAATAACAGTCAGAGCAACAAGCCCAACAACAGCAGCAATGGTTCCACCAACGATAGCATTCATTTTCATTTTCCTCAAATTTTCATTGTATTGTTTCAAAGCAGTTTGATATTCAGAAGTAGAGCTGTAGTCCCAACGATCAGGTTTTTTCATCTTCAGCCTCGATCACTTTTTCTAAAGTTTCTCCAGTCTCGGACGTAAACTTCTCGTACTTATAGTTTCTAGGTTTAGAAAGACGGATACGTGTAATAAACCAGTACACTCCCATAGCTAAAGTTGCAGATACAACTAGCATTCCAATAAACATTAACATTTTCATTTACTCGTGGTTATAGTCTTCTACTTCAGTTCCATTACGAGAAATTTTTACTCGAACATGGTCGTCATATACTGCTAGCATAATATCGTCAGGGATTAGAGCCATACACTCACAAAAAGCCGCAAACGCCTCTTCGATACGAGTAGCGTCCTGCATAGTGATTTTAAGCATCTGCTGCTCAATCTTATCAATTTCTTCTTGAGCACGTTCTACTGTATATGGCCACGGACGATACCAATCAGGTCTTGCTTCAGGTCCAAGGTTTTTCTTAACCTTTAACTCTTCAAACCAGCTAGTAGGGTCTGTAACGTATTTGCGTACTTCTTCTAGATTAGATAGAGCATTTCTATAATCTTCATTAGTATACAGATATGAGCCTTCTCCGTCTACGTCTTCCTCACCATCTAGCACATAGTAAATATCATGTCTGCTGAACGAGCAAGGTTCTCCATCATTAAAATATGGAGTATATTGTGACCAAAAAACATGGTCGATTTCTGGAGCCGCTCTAAATAGCTCTTGTGCGGATTGCTCGATTAGACACTGGCTATCAGATTTCATCTGAGCCATAGCCTCTGCAATCCGATCATTGAGCGTCTTAAAGTTTTGTTTAAGTTGTTCTAGGTTCACGGTCAGTCCTTACGAGAAGTTGAAATGAAATTCTTGCGAGAATACCATATTACCAGGCTGGTTACTGTCTAGCAACATGTGTTTTACAGAGTCTGGGAGCATACGACCAAAACGAGTTAAAAACTCTTCTCGCTCTAGCACTTCAACGCCTTGTGCCATGTATCCTCCAAACCTAACTACAAACTCTCGTTTAGCACGATACTTAGCAGTGTTTTTGGTTTCAGATTCGAATACGAACTTACCTTCTTCATCAAAATAGCTGTCCCTCACATAATCTTCTTTGTGAGGATATGCACGAGTAATGAGTAGGCAGATAGTACGGCCTTCTCCTGTAGCTGAGTAGTCTGCGGCTAGAAATTGATACTGTTCAGTCTGCATCTACACCCTCCCGTTTAGCAAAAGCGCGTTGACCCATTCCAAGCATCCAAGGTTCTGGGCTTAGCTTACCGAGCCAGTCTTGAATTGTGGGTATCTTACCTCCGCAATCTTCTTTAACATGGTCTTCTCCAATGTCTCGAATGCTAACCACTTTTCCATCGGAGTTAGTAAGGGTCGTGCCGAATAGTTGTTCAGCAAGAAAGATTCCAAAGGTGTTGTGTAGGATTGCTCGATGCCCGAAGTCTGCATATGCTGCTTTGGTCGAGTCAAACCAATCGTGGATAGGGAGGTAGTCTGCGACAACTCCCCCGTAACGCTTAACTGAATTTTTTGCATGGATGTACGGTTTCATTCTTTAATAGAATCCTTAAGCATTAGGATTCCTCGCATTAAGGTTTCAATCTCTTTAAAGTCTAGACGAATAGTTGCAACTCCATCATCAGTATTTTGACTAATACATACAAAAGCACCTGAACCTTCGTCCAGCAGGCTGATTCTAGTAGCCAACTCGGACAAAATTGGGGATTGGCCCTCTGGATGCATAGTAATTTCCGTCACTGTTAGTTTCATATTACAACTCCTTTAGCCATTTTAAATCTCACAGCCCAAGCAGCGGCACAATAAAAAGTATCGCCGGGTTCTAGCTGGAAATCGTTGAACCGAAAACGTTTCAGAACACGATCACCATTCCAACATGGATATGGAGGTATTTCGATATACCCACGTGATTTCAGCAGATTACGCACTTCTGCGAAGGCAGGGTGATCCTTGTGTGCTGCTGTAACTCCGTAATGACCTTCAAAGTCATAACGAATTAAGCAGTCTGTAACAAGATTTTCTGGAATGTCTACACGTGGATTTTCAACCTCCTTGCGTTCAGGAGCTGGATTATCTCTAAGATACTTGTGAATAACTTCGTTAGGAATGACATTATTCCACGACATGTCAGTCTCCTAGGATTAGTCGTATACAGAAATAAGTAAAGCTAGCTGCCAGCGCTGCTGAAACAACAGGCTGACTAATCGTATCTGTGAGCACTTGAAAGGAAGCAAACCCAGCTAGAGCAGCTTGTAGTGCGTAGTAAATCTTCAATTCATTTTCCTCGCGATTGCAGCTAGATCTTCGATATTAACCGGGTAGTAGTCAGTTTGCTCAACGCAAACGCAATGATACGGTCCTTTCGGACTCAGGTTCTGGTGAATATGCCCATGCACGTTGAGCATCTGCTTACCTTCACCTGCGCCGCGATACAGCCCGCTTTCATGTAGCGGAACGTGGCTAAGAATGATACCAAACTCAATAAACACACGCCACATTTCAACTTTAGCAAACCAACCGCCGCTGGCAAGCATCTTGATGTTGTCGTGATTGCCAACAATAAGGCGCTTCTGACCCATTAGGCGCGGCCAATGGCGCTTCATCCAACCTTCTTGGTCGTTACCCATAACTACGTCGCCAAGGTGATAAACCTTGTCGCCAGGCTTAATCATCGTATTCCAACGATGAATCATAACCTCGTTCATTTCTTCTACGCACGAAAACCCCGGACGAATAAGCTCACCAGACTCAGAGTCTGTGAACTTGAGAATATTCGCGTGGTTAAAGTGTGTGTCGCTTACTAGCCAAATATTACCTGACATCTTATTTCGTTTCCACTAGCTTGATTTCGTTTTCTGCTGCCATGTACCAATCGGGTGCGCTTGGAGCAGTATTATATGAGTTGAGTTTGTCCCGATACTGAGCTGCTGCTTCGTAAGTGTCAAAGTCCTCGTGTTCGTACCGTTGACCCCAGCCGCGCTCAGATTCTACAACAGTTACGCGATATTTAACTTTCATATTACATAAATCCCCATTTTTCTGCACAGATCGGACCAATACCGAGATCAATGCTTTGTTTGTTAGAAAGAACACGACCACAGCAAGCACATGAACCAGTACGACGACCATAACGGATGGCGGCATCGCGCGGGTTCTCTGCAATCACGCTGAGAGCAGTCTTATGCTCGTCAGTAGCTTCCCGAGTACCAAAAAAACGACCGTCTGCAACCTTACCGATATACTCATCACCCTCAGTCTTGACATACAGAGCGCCAGCATTATTACCAGTAGCCGGAGCAAGAGAAATCTTCAAACCTTCCGCACGGTAGATAGGGCGCTTATATCCATTCTCACGAGCGTGAGCAAACATATCAATAATCGGCTGAAGATTTACTTCTTTAGCTTCTGCCTCTCGCTGAGCACGGCGTTCTTCCATACGAACCAGCATAGCTTGGATAGCTGCTACTTGCTTTTCACTCCAAGCCTTACCAGCATTGTGCTGATCTGCCAGAGAACGAGCAAGGTCATTCCAGCCAGCCATTGCAAATACGCTAGCATAGATAGTGGTCTCGCGGTTCAACTGCTGTGCAGCTTCGATTGCGTCTTGTTTTTTCTTGGCGCGTTGTTGGCGAGCCTTCTCCAGCTTGCGCGGATCAGTCTTAAAGTAACCTTTACCACGACACGCAAAGCACTCACGCTTCTCTTGGTGAACGCGAACACCCTGAAACAAACCCGTGCCAGCACACTGGCCACACGGATAACGCTTCTCTGCTGACGCCTTAAGAGGGATAGGCGCAGTGTCTTCAGTCAGTGAATTAACAAAGCTGTCCCAGTCGCTCATCTCTCTCTCCTTCTTTATAATTATTTATAACACGAAGAAAACGAACTGAGCAAAAGAAAACAGGCGGTGTTTCCACCGCCTGCTTGTTCACTCTTGATTTGGGTCGTCGATTGGTGCGTACTGCTTCTTGGCCTTGGCCGCCTCCGCGGCCATCCTCTTGTTACGCTCATCGTTGAGTTTCCAAGCATGTGCCATCATACGTGCTTCTTCATTACGATCCATTACACACCTTCCCTTGCACGTTCACGGATGTTCTCAAAGGTATCTTCGATTAGAATAACACCGTTCTTGAACACCGGACGAAGCATGTTGGTTGCTTGGAACTCCCAGATGTAATCTTCTGGGACAGTGCGAATGTACTCGTTAATACCGAATCCAGCCTCTTTGACAAGAGCTAGACGACCTTCTTTTGAACGCTTACCATGATCAGTGATAGGATCTTTTGAGAAGCCTCTCCATACACCGTCAGCACCTTTGATGGCCGAAGCCTTCATCGCATACTTCAGAGTGTCACGGTTCCAGGCTTGCAGAAGACCGCCACCCATACCAAATGCAATATTCTCAGCCGAGAAGCCTGCTGCTTTCAGATTCTCTAGAATCTTGGGTAGCGAGTGTTCGTTGATACCATCGCCTTGAATAACACGAACAGCAGGGTTTAGAACTTTGTAACCTTTCGAGTTGATAGTGAAACCAAACTTTTCAGCGAGGATTTCAATGATTTCAACTGGGACAGTTTCTGGATCGCCTGAGTCAGGGCGTACCACCAAGGTGCCACCCATTGCAAGTACTTTATCTTTTAGAACACCGCCCCAAAGATCACGAGTTGCAGCATAGATGTCGAAGCTATCAGAGACACAAGCATACAACTTGCCTTCACCTGCAAACTGATTAATCATGTTGTCATAAGCATCAGTTTCGTGTGCACGACCCCAAGAAGTGATAGTCGAGTGTTCACTAGCTGGGATAGAGAAGCCAACAACCTCATCGGTGTTGTAGTACTCCATAACCCCAACAAGAGCTTCGGCAGTGTCAGTACCCATGAAGTTCACAAGGTGAGCCATGCCTCCAAGCGTTGCAGTTTCACTGGACGATGCGCCTCGCGGCGCTATTCAGGAGAGGTCGTTAAGCTCTCCCCGAGTATATTCCCCATATACTTTACTAACCATACTCTCTGAACAGCTAAATTTTTTAGCTACGTCTTTAAGCGGAATACCTTTAGCTCTTTCTTTAGCTATCAGTAGTCTTTCAGTAATATCAAACCTACGTCTTTTACGTAGGTTTTCTCCTGAAGCGCTTATGTTTAGAGTATCCCACATAGTATTAATAGCTACACCATACTTTTCGCTAAAGTCTTTTAGCGATAATGTAGACACGTTCCATTCTGCCAGAATTTCATCTGGATTATCGAAAGTTCTACTCTTAGCATGAGTATATCTAATATTGTCTGCAAGAGATAACCACTCTAAGTTATTTTTGTGATTATTAGCAGGGTTTTCGTCTTTGTGGTTAACTGTTAGTGCTTCACACCCATCAAAGTAATGAAAAGCTAGAGCTACAAGCCTATGCACTGAAAAAATTTTTCTTATGCCTTCAGAAGAGCATAAGCTTATGCGCTTATAGCCGCTTCTGAATTGTTGCTTAAGAAATTTTTTAGTTTTATCCGAGTATACTTCACCATCTTCTGTCACATAGTAACCGGGAAATGACTCGTAGCCAGGTATTTTGTATATAGGTTGCATAATTTCTCCAAATTCATGTCTTTGGAATAATTATACACACTCAGCTATCTTTGTCAAGATAGTTTAGACCATATCTTACAGAATTTTTAAAATAAATTCTGCCCTTGCGCTTCCTCTCACTTGAGAGTACTCTACTAGGTTCTACTAAAGTAGCCTTTCGATGGTCGTTGAACCTTACCCTATTCGGGTCTTGGCTGCTGATTATCCAATCCTTAATTTTTTGACATTCACGCTTAAGCTTGTTTCATCTTTACGTTGTAGTATTAAGGCTCTAAGGAAGTTCCAGCAATTCACAAGGTTAGGTGCCCGAGGTTAAGCACCAAAGTCATGTAGCTTGAAATTAATCTGAGCATCAACTGGGACGTCAGATGTTTCTTCAAGAGCACGCTTGATGATTTTCTTCATCTTGCGCGACTTCGTCGCAACCGTGGACGGATACCACACACCACGAAGAAGTGCGGTCTCAAGGTACGAGGTCAGCCACCACAAACGAGGATCGGTGTTTACCACCTGCACCTGAACGTTGTGTGTAGGCATAACAGTGCCTTCGGCAACAGCTTCAATAGTTACAGGAAGCATACCGTTGTATTCGTTGACAATGATTTCCCAACCCGAACGATTGAAAGGCAGGCCGTGCGCTTTCACGATCAGCTCTGCACGATCAACATCCTTCATTGTAATCGGGGTGGTCATGTAGTCTTTCATGAACGCTTGTAGCCCGAAGAATACACTTTCGTCTTCACCGCCACGAGACTCGATATACGAAGAGACGTATTCAGTACCTGCAGGGTATTGCACCCACTGGCTGAATTTATAGCTATCAGTACGAAGGATAGCTGAGATAAGATGTAGTACAGTTTTCATTTTAGAACTCCTCTAAAGTTAATGCCAGCTCTCTCTGAACTGGACTTTTTATTTCGGCGTCAGAAACGTATTACAAATGAGGCAGTTGAACCCATAGTAAATATCATGACCTCCGCCGTAGTCATAATCGTGTTGTTCTCGAATATCGCTGTGCGTATATTCTAATACAGATTTACACTTGTGGCAAGTAGTTTGTAGAGCGCCTACTGAAATTACTTTAACCATTTGTTACCACTCATCATAGCTTTTTTGTTGCTGAACAGATTGTAGTGCTTGAATTAGGCTGCTTACATTATTGATGGTAAGTACTTCATCAGGCGTAGACCACGGGTCTCCCCAGCTTTCTCCAGCTTTTGATAATGTGACCCCTCTCGATGTGGCAGTTACCTTAATACCATCAGAAGTAAATGCTACAATACTCATTTGTATTACCCAATGTTGATAAAGTTGTCAATGATGTGAAAGTGGTCTTCAAACATCAGCTCCTGCCTTACATCCTTAAAGGGAACCCAAAATGCTTTAGCAGCGTCGTCAGAGCCTTTCACTTTTGGTAGCTCACCAACACCTAGGTCGATGTAGAAAGCCTGAGTGATAGTACGACCACGAGTGGAGCGATTAGGAGCATCAAAAGTCTTAGACGCTTTGATTGATCCTTTCAGAACAGGGACCGGAACCTTGATCTTGGTTTCTTCTTTAAGTTCACGAATTGCTCCGTCAAGCATTGTTTCTTCTTGGTTCAGGAAACCTCCGGGCAGTGCCCAGAGTCCTTTACCAGGCATATCGCCACGCTCAACAAGTAGAAGGTGTCCAGATTGAACTACAACGGCATCGACAGTCATGAAGGTCGGCGGGAACGGTGCAGCTTTCCATGCTTCTTTGTACTTCTTGACCATCTGATATTCTTTGCAAAGAATGTCCCACGGCCCATTGATCTTGGCGTTCTGCATGATCACTTTGCACATCTCGCCATGCGCTTCTTTGGGCATCATCGTGGAGATGAAATGCGAACTTGTTCCGGCATCATTACCATCAAACATCAATGTCCGAATGTCGGTCGCGTTGATACCGTCAATATCGGGAACCTCGACGTGGTTTTTCCACCTCGGGAAGATGTTTAGGTAGTAGCTAGTGCTGTCCTTTGAGTGACCAATCAG
>JACCDV010736389.1_pt1 | contig 11767 bp, 12 predicted proteins | sample 7446131 | NCBI WGS metagenome assembly JACCDV01 (sample SAMN15323448, study PRJNA562643) | freshwater metagenome | isolation source: river surface water | place: USA:Blue River Watershed | collected 2017-08-17
GGTGAAATTCTTTTTAATGGTGTTGATACAACAAAATTAAAAGGAAGAGCTCTTCGTGAAATGCGTGCCAATATTGGTATGATCTTCCAGCACTTTAATTTAATTCCAAGAAAAACAGTTCTGCAAAACGTTTTATCTGGAAACCTATCACGTACTGGTATCATTAAATCAATTCTAGGAATGTATACTAAGGAAGATAAAGAGCGCGCGATGAAGTATATCGAAATCGTAGGCTTAAGAGGAAAAGAAAAGAATCGTGCAGATGCACTTTCTGGGGGACAGCAACAACGTGTTGCCATCGCTAGAGCGCTTATGCAAAATCCAAAAATCCTTTTAGCAGATGAACCAGTTGCTTCATTAGACCCTGCTACTTCTCACTCTGTTATGCAATATTTAAAAAAAGTAAATGAAGAGTTAGGAGTGACGGTTATTTGTAACCTTCACTTCCTTTCTCTTGTTCGCCAGTATGCTCATAGAGTAGTTGCACTTAAAGGCGGAGTTCTTATTTATGAAGGAAAACCTTCAGAAATTAACGAACAATGGTTTAAAACAATCTATGGTGAAGATGCCGTAGAAGTGACAATTAACTAAGTAAAGGAACCACGACCATGAGCGGACAAAACTATAAAGCACCTGAACATATTGCCATTACCTATACAAAATCATTTGTCTTAGATGTTTTAACTTGGGCCTATATTGCCTTAGTTTCTTATAAAATTATTTGGCAAAAAATTATTCTAAAAGAAAGATACCCAGATTTTTTCTGGTCTCAACCACTTTATTCATTCTATTTTGGTTTAGGCTTAGCGGTAGTTCTTATCTTTACCAATTTTTCTCTTGGTAAAGGTCTCTTTGGTATCATTAAGACTAAAGATGACGAAGTGGCGACAAAGAAGCCATTTGCTTACATTGGATACTTAGTTATCCTTTTAACTTTCATCACTAGCTATTACGTTTCACAAATCTCTTTAAAAGAATTTTTCTCGCCACAAGGTCTAGAAGGCGCGCAGAGAATTTTCACTGCACTTTTTAATCCTAATTGGGCCATTTTTGAAGAAGGTCTATTTGCCGCTGTTGAAACCATTTATATGGCCTTCATCGCAACTGCAGTAGCCATTCCAGTTGCTTTTGTTCTAGGTTTTTTTGCCGCTAGAAACTTAATGAACGGCAACAAAGTAACATTCACTGTCTACAATTTACTTAGAGCATGTTTTAACATCTCTCGTTCAATTGAGCCTTTAGTTTGGGCCATCATCTTCTCGGTATGGGTTGGTATTGGACCATTCGCTGGTATGTTAGCTCTTTTCATTCACTCAGTAGCATCATTAACAAAACAATACTCTGAACAAATTGAATCTATCGATGATGGTCCAATTGAAGCGATTACGGCCACAGGTGCACACCCAATCCAAATCGTTTGGTATGGAGTTGTTCCACAGATCGTTCTTCCTTATTTATCGTACACGATTTATCGTTGGGATATTAACGTTCGTATGGCCACAATCATCGGTCTAGTTGGTGGTGGTGGTATCGGTAACCTTCTTATGCAATACCAAGGTCAAGCACGTTGGAATGAAGTTGGGATGTTGGTTATCATTATTGCAGCAATCGTTTGGGCAATGGACTGGGCATCTTCTAGAATCAGAGAAGCCATTAAATAATTAACTGGAAAGTTATGAAAAAAATTCTTTTTGCTTTAACTCTCGGATTTCAAATTTTAACTTATAATCAAGTAAGAGCTGAAGAAACTTCAGCTCTCTTACTTGCCTGTAGTGACCTAAATCAACCAGATTTAAAAGAACTCACTGTTATTCGAAAGAGTCCAACAGAAGACGTTCTCTACCTCTATCTTTATGATTCAAACGGAAGACTTACAATTCTTGAGAAATCATTTGAAGACTACCGCGAAGGACTTTTTGTTCTCCCTAACTTTGTTAGTAGCGAACGACACCTTCAACGCGAAGAAGATGGATGGTACGTCTACATCTATTACCGCAACAAAGTTCTCACTCGCAGAGCTGATTGTATGGAAATGGTGTCGGACCTATAATTTTTGATTTCAAACGAGATTTCTATGGGCTTAATGTATTTACTACCGACCGAAGAAAACGAAAGTGAACGAATCAGCGTTGATTTAGAAAATAAAAAAGTCACCCTAAAATCCTACGGACTCCCATGGGTATTCTGGGGATATCTAAGTGCCGTTTTAGTAGTCATTTTTGCTATGTATTTGGCCATTTCAGGACCCATCGAAAAACTTCGTGCAGGAGATGACCAAATCAACCTGGCCTTAAGTTATATCGTTGAAATAAGCTTAATCCTCACACCGGTAGTTTTATTAGGATTCTTTTTTTATGAAAAGATACTTGAAAAAACTGGTAACACTCTTTCGATCACTCATCGAGTTTTATTTATCCAGATCTATAAAAAAACTCTTCAGTTAGAATCAAATGATCACTTAAGTGTGAATCATTTTATGGATTCTCCAAATGTAGCAAAAATGCAAAATAGACCAGAATTAAAAGGGTTTGAAAATAAAGGCTACTTTGAACTACATGCCCTAGTGAATGGAAAAACTGTCTTAATAGACCGCCATTCAAGAAAAGCTGACTTAGTAAAAATTAAAGAATTACTTTCAAGAGTATAGAAAAAAGCCACCTAACGGTGGCTTTTTTATTTCTTAGATTTATCTCTAAAAGATTTAAAATCATTTTTCGCGGTAGTGCTCTTCTCTTCGGAAGAATACTTTACGCCTGAATCCTCTCGTGAATCATCACGAGTCTGATCTTTATTAGGAGCTGGTTTTTTATCAAACTTTTTCGCTTTATCAAACTTGCGATCATTTTTCGTTTCGTGATTCACCATATTCTCAAGACCATCAGTAGAAAATAACTTTGGACGGCGATTACCATCTAAACGTTTTGGCTTTTTTGCTACTAATTCTTCACCATCTTTAGGTTTTTCCCAGTGCTTTTGCCAAGTTTCTTGAGTCTTATTTTTCTCTTCACGTTTTTGAAAACGTTCTTCTCTAATTTCTTGGACTTCTTCTGGCTTTCTCACTTTCGTAAGTTGTTTTTTCTTTTGAAAAGATGTGGCCTTATTTTTCATACGCACTTCATCGCTATCTTTGTCATGGGCAGAAATATCGATGGTCACGTCCCCCGTCAAACATGTCTGACAAGCAAGGCGTTCTTTCGTAATATGAAAAACATTTCCTAAAAGTTTTAACTCATTAAAAGGAGCTGGAGATAAATTATCTACTCCCGACACAACTTTAATCACACAATCAGAACATGTAGCGTGTCCACCACATGATGATTTTAGATAGATTCCCTTTTCGCGGCAGGCTTGAAGAATATTTTTATTTTCTTCAATCTCTATCACCTCTCCACTAGGGCGTAAGGTGAGCTTACTCATAACATTTCCCTTCGTCTTAAATATGACGATTTAATTTATCTTGAACCTTTTCAATGATTGAGCTCTTCAGTGGCTTCAATAAAAATGAAAGATCCAAACTTGCTTCACAATGTGCTTCTTTAAAAATCAGATCCAGTGTAAATCCTGAACCTTGAGCTTTTACGCACTTTTTAGCTTCGTCGTAATTTACATTCACTTTTACTGAAAATTTATCTAAAAATTCAGGAGTGATGTATGCCTTAACGATCTTAAAAGCCTCATCAGCATTGGTCGCTTTATTATAATTTACTTTAAAATCCATTTTTCAAAATTCCTTTTTTGAAATTAATTTTTGCCAGTAGAACCAAATCCACCAGTTCCTCTAGCGGTATTTGAGAGATCTCCCTCAAATTCAAAATAATGAGCTTGAATAACAGGTGCGATCACTAATTGAGCGATACGGTCCCCGTGCTTAATCACTTCATCATTTTTACCTAAGTTTCCTAGAATCACTTTTACTTCGCCACGATAATCAGAATCAATAGTTCCAGGGCTATTTAAAACCATTAGTCCTGTTTTAAAAGAAAGTCCTGAACGTGGTCTAACTTGAACTTCATAACCTTGTGGAATTTCCATTGAAAGACCAGTGGGAACGAGTACTCGCTCCCCTGGTTTAATGATTAATTCAGTTTTAGATTCAAGACTAGCACGCACATCTGCCCCCGCTGCCCCTTTTGTTTCATAGGTTGGAAGCGGAAATGATTGATCGTAGTGTGGAAGTTTTTTTATTTTTACTTCAACCATAAAATACCTTTTATGCTTTAACTTTTTTAGGAAGTGCCGCTACTGCTTTTGCAGAAAGTTTTAATCTTCCCATTTTATCCACTTCAAGGATTTTAACTTTGAAACGATCACCTTCAGAAATAAATTCATTTACGTCTGTTACGCGCTCATCAGAAATTTCTGAAACGTGAACAAGTCCTGATACGCCTTGAGCGATATCAACGAATGCTCCGTATTCTTTAATTGAAACGGCAACTACTTCATAAATTGCTCCCACTTCTGGGCCATTGATTTGAAGATTAATTAAATTAGAACATTGATCAAGAATATCTTTATCAACACCTAAAATTTTAACCATTCCTTCTTCTGTGATTTCAATTGTTACTTTGAAATCTTCTTGAAGTTTCTTAATATTTTTTCCACCAGGTCCAATTAAGGCTCCAATTTTATCAGTAGGAATCATTAAAGAAACGATTGTTGGAACACCAGCTTTAAAGCTTGGTCTATGAGTAGAAATCGTTTTCGCCATTTCACCAAGGATATGCATTCTACCTTTATTAGCATCAGCAATTGCATCTTCTACGATCTTGCGAGTGATACCAGTAATTTTGATATCCATTTGAATCGCAGTGATCCCTTCAGTTGTTCCTGCTACTTTAAAATCCATATCCCCTAAATGATCTTCATCACCTAAGATATCTGTTAATACTTTAAAGTTTGCTCCATCAGTTACTAATCCCATGGCAACACCTGCAACTGCTCCTTTAATAGGAACCCCTGCATCCATAAGTGCCATTGAACCAGAACAAACAGAACCCATTGAAGATGAACCATTTGATTCTAAAACTTCACACACAATACGAGTTGTGTAGCTGAAGTCTTGCTCACTTGGCATAACTGCTTTAAGAGCTCTTTCTGCTAAGTTTCCGTGACCTAATTCACGGCGACCAGCTCCTCTATTTCCTCTTGCTTCTCCAACTGAAAAAGCTGGGAAGTTATAGTGAAGGTAGAATTTATCGTAGTTTAAACCGTAAATGCGATCAGACATCTGATCCCCAGTTGATCCACCAATAGTAACTGTTGATAAAACTTGAGTTTCACCGCGAGTGAAAAGTGATGATCCGTGTGGAGTAGCAAGAATTGAAGTTTCTGTTTCAATTGGACGAACTTGGTTAAGTGCACGACCAGCAATACGTTTACCTTCAACTAAAATATCTGCTCTCATCATGTTATACATTAATTCATCAACTGCTTTGAAAGCTTCTTTACCAAAGCTTGCATCAGCAGTTAAACCAAAAGCTTCAGGAGCTGCTTGAAGTTCAGCTTTAACTTTTGCAGTTAAGGCACGAACGGCATCTTGTCTTTGAAGTTTATCGTTAATTGAAAGAGCTGCTCTAGCATCACTTGAAAATTTTGTCCCAACTTCTTGAGATAATTTTTTATTTGGCTCAGCAGAAGTATAAGTTCTTTTTGCTTTACCAATTTCTTTTTGCATTTTTTCAACAAGCTTACAGTATTCAATGATGGCATCATGGCCAAAAAAGATGGCGCCTAAAACGTCTTTTTCTGGAACGATTTTCGCTTCACCTTCAACCATTAGGATGGCGTCTTTAGAAGCCGCGATAGCGATTTCTAAATCTGACTCAGCCCATTGTGCAAGAGTTGGGTTTAAAACGTATTGACCGTTGATACGAGCTACTTTACAAGCTCCAATTGGTCCGTGGAAAGGGATGTCTGAAATAGAAAGAGCGGCAGAAGCTCCAAGACCTGCAAGAATTTCTGGATCTCCACCTTTTTCGTTATATGAAAGAACAGTACAAGTTACAACTGTATCGTACATATAATCACCCGGGAACATTGGGCGAAGAGGACGGTCAATTAAACGAGAAGTTAAAATCTCACCAGTTGAAGGGCGTGCTTCTCTTTTATTAAATCCACCTAAAAATTTTCCTGCAGAATAAAACTTTTCTGTATATTCAACTAAAAGTGGAAAGAAATCTTGTCCATCTTTTAAATCACGTGCAGAACAAACGGCCACAAGTACCTGTGTACCTTCACTTGTTACTAAAACAGATCCATCAGCTTGTTTTGCTAATCGGCCAGTTTCAACAACCACTTCTTTACCGCCATAGTTCATGCGGTATTCAATTTTCTTATTTAACATAAATAACTCCAAACGTTTCTTCTCTAAATGAAGAAACAAATATTAATATTTGATTGATTTGAATTTGATTTTTAATTAGGAGGTCAAGAGAGGATTTAAAAGATAAATCAAAATAAAAACATACCGCGTGGCTTTTATCTTCATCTATCCCTCAAATCCATACACTTTGAGAGTCTCCATGGAAAAATTTCTTTCGAATCAATCCCTATCTATAGTTTAAACAAAACAAAAAAAAAGGGGAACTTTTTTGTTCCCCTTTTTGTTTTTTTACTTTCTTAAGCCAAGCTTCTTAATTAGGCCTTGGTATTTAGCTGCATCTGTAGAAGCTAAATAAGAAAGAAGTCTCTTTCTTTGACCAATCATTTTCAAAAGACCACGGTTTGAGTGGTAGTCGTGCTTGTTTTTTTCAAAGTGAGGTGCAAGGTTGTTGATTCTTGTTGTAAGAAGCGCAACCTGAACTGCTGATGAACCTGTATCTGTTGGACCAGTTCCAAATTCAGTTCCGAAATCTTTGATAATTTGTGTTTTTTCTGCTTTAGAAATCATGTATTCCTCCAAACCAAAAACCAAGCATGGAAGTCACTTCCAAACCTAGTAAAAGGCGATTATTAATGGGGGCATACTAGCGCAGGTACTCTGACATGTAAACCTTTAAGTTCTTGATCAGACGTTCCTCGATTTGGCGAATACGCTCTCTTGAAACCCCGTACTCATCGGCAATTGACTGTAATGATTGAGGAACTTCAGATAAAAGGCGCTTTTCAAAGATCTCGCGATCGCGCTCTTTTAGGTCTTTTAAAAAGTTTTGGAGGTTTTCTTTTAAAATCTCAACGCTCTGCAACTCACTTAACTGATCATCAATTGAAAGCTCATTTTCATCAATCAGGTAATCTTGCAGCATCAAACCACCCTCGCTTGGACGGTAGTCAAGGCTTACATCCCCACTAGTTGACGACAATCGCCCTTCCATGGTCTGCACGGCCTTTTCAGAAACCCCTAGGTTCTCACCCACCAATTTAGCGTCTGGAGTGATCCCCATTTTAAGCAGACGGTCTTTTTCTTTTAAAAGATTAAAGAAAAGTTTTTTCTGCTCATTAGTCGTTCCAATTTTAACTAAACGGAAATTATCTAAAATAAACTTCAGAATATAAGAACGAATCCACCATGAAGCATAATAAGAAAGCTTCGCCCCTTTGGTGCTGTCGTATTTTGAAACGGCCTTCATTAAACCGATATTTCCCTCTTGAATGAGGTCCATCATGTTTTGCCAGGCGGTGCGATACTCCATGGCGATTTTAACAACCAAACGCAAATTGGCGAGCACCAATTTCTTGGCGACCTCCACATCTCCGGTGGTCTCTAGCTCTTTCACTAATTCTTTTTCTTCTTCTGGAGTCAGAAGTTTATATTGGGTGATTTGTTTTATGTATTGAGAGAGAGCATCTTCAGATTTAAAAGCAGTGGGAAGAAAATCAGCATTACCTTTATGAACTAATTCCGTTGAAGATTCCTCTGCATCATGAAAACTCGCGTGTTCACTATCGAGGAAAAAATCTTCGCCTTCATCATCAAGATTTTCTGGGTGCACATTATTTACTTTTGAAACATTAACAACTTCAATCACATCTTTTTTTGTAGATGATTTTTTAGTTGAGGGCGCGAGAAGATCTTTTTCTGAAAGAATCTCTGGCTCAACAACAGTTTGTTTCTTATCTTTTGACGACTTGGTCATTTTATATCCTATTTTATTTAACATAACGCTTTTAAAATGGGATGTCTCAGAAAAATGTCAATGCTAACATTAAGAAATAATTAATGGATTAGGTTACTTGGTTACTATTTTTGAACCTTCGAATTATTAAGCACATCACGCTGATGTTTAATACTTTTAAGCGCAAAGGCCCCATAACTTAGATGCAGTTTAACTTTTACAGTAGAAGTATTCATGAACTGGAAAGCCTTTGGTTCTTTTAATCCCACTTGCTCAACCAATTCTTGGGTAACAAATTGAGTTAAATCCCCTTTCCAAGGTAAAACGATAAATCGCTTTTTCAATTCTTCAATATGTTTTTCTAAGTTGGCATAAACCCGTTTTTGTCTATTTTCTGCTGAAATCTTATCGCGAGGATCTGAATGGATAAGCTCATTTCGCACATACAGAATTAATTGGGTGGGAATTTCAAATTCAAAACTCGATTGAATTTTTCCTAAGCGCTCAACACTTCGGTCAAACTCACCAAGATTAATATCAAAATATAAATCAAACCTAGAATCAAAAGGTTTAAAGCTTTCGTCATTTCGAACTAATTCAAAAGTCAGCGGCTCTTCATAATAAACTTCCCGCTTAACATTTTCCATTTGGTTTTTGGCCCAATTTAACCAAGTAGAATCCACTGAACTTCTAAAAACTTCTTCAAGATCAGAAAAGTTTTTAGCACGGGAAATAAAATCTGGAACTCCGGTAATTAAAGCAATCAGAGTTGAACTTAAAAAATTTTCTTCTTCAAATCCGCGAGCTTTCATTTTTTTTATTAAGCCCTCATCTTTTGTGGCCTTCAGATCATAGTCCCTAGATGAGATTTCTTCACAGTATAATTTTTTTAAGTCTTCAGATAAATTATCAGATCCAATCATGCGATAAACATTCAATTTAAACTTTTGTGGCGTCACTCGGCGACAAATGAGATTTTCACACCAAGTGTTTAGAACTTTATCAGTCTTTCTTTTTTGTAACGAGTTCGTGGCACTTTTCCATTCTAATTCTTGGCCCTCAAGTTGGCGGACAATAAAAGCAAAGAGCATAGGATTTTTTAATAATGGAGTCATTAAGCCATAATCTTCACTTGCCCCCGACCATGCACAGGCAGAACGAAAAAGCTCCGTAGCATATTTAAACTCCACTTCCATGGCATTTTTAGTGGGTTGCAAATCTTGAAGATTTTCGGCAAACAAGGGATTTCCAATAACTGAAGGAAGACGAAATTCTGAATCATTTTTAAAACGAAGAATAAAATTATTGCGTAAGGTTTTTTTAGAAATAATTGAAAGATTGTTAGAACAACTAGACTGAATAATTCCATCTACTAAATGAGTATAATCTTCGAGGGAAAATTCAAAATACTTTGCATACTGAGGCAAGGAGCGAGAAATGATATCCAAAGTAAAATACTGCATGGTCGAACCGATTGCTCTTTTTACTTGAGACTTTTCCCATAAAGAAGCATAACGAAGCTCATAGGGCTTTTTACATTGATTAACTAAGTTTTTTCCTTCTTCGTAAAAGCCGCGATATAAACTTAGCTTCTCGCGATACTCGCGATTAGAGAGACCTGAGAGATTTTCTTCACGTTTAAAAATATAGTCGAGTGGATCTTTTTCTTTAGAAAATTTATCGGAAAAATTACCTAAAAGTGCACTTTCTAGCGACACCAAAGCAAAGGAGTTTTTTGGAATAAAACCCAAAAAGACTAAAAAAGTTATGGTGACTGTTAAAAATGAAATTTTCATTACTAAAGGTATCGGCTGAATTACCGAAAATATTAGTAATGAAAATGACTTACCAACCTTCAACATATCCGAGCAAAACGCTTTTGTTGCTATTTATTTTAAAGCTAATGCTCACTTTCTCGCTGCAATCCCTTGAAGCGAGAGAAATCATCTTTGATGACGCCGATATTTTTGATGAATTAGTTGAAAATCAAATCGAAGAAGTGATGCAGTCACTAGAAGGTAATGCTCGTTCAGAAGATCTTCGCTCCTTAAAACTGGCAAAACTTGCACTGATCAATGGCAATATCAAAGAAGCACAATTTCATCTCAATCGAGTAAATGAATTTAAATCAAAAGTTGGTGTGATTAAAAAAAGATATCAAGCGATTATTTCATTTATAGATAATGACTATAAATCCAGTATCGATGCTCTCAATCAATTACAAAGCATGCGTGCAACTGATAGCGATCAATACTGTTTATTAAAACTCATTGCTCATATGGGATTAAATGATCAAAAAAATTTACAAAAAGAGCAATTAAAATGTCTCTTTGAAAGTGAACCAAAAAGCAAAAACGAACTCTTTTGGTTAAACTCAATGCTCAATCTCTATAACCAAAAAACCAGCTCCCTCAATCGCGACTTGTATTCAAACGCAGAAAAGATTTTAGGAGATCCTGAAATCGCCAAACTGTGGTTAAAAATTAATCTCTATTTAAATCGAGAAAATGACGCATTAAAAACGTTGATCAGCTTACCTGAATCGGCCTATGAATCCTATAAAGTAAGAGAGCTCGTCGCCTTCATGTACTATCGAACAAAAAATTATGAAAAGGCAATGAGCTTCATTGAAGATATTGATTCCGTAACGCAGAAAATATCAAAGGAAATATTAGAATTATAGATAAAGCTTATGAATTGGCCTTTGGTCATTTTAAATTGGCCTTACAAAAGAAAGCTGATTCTATCAATGCACTAGAAAAAGGAATTCCTCTAGCGTGGATTTTAGGTCAATGGGCCGATGGTGTTTCCATGTTAAATAATGTTTCGGGTGCTCAAATTGCCGATAACCGAACCAAAAAAGCCCTACAAACCGCGTTTCAAATTAGACTTAAAGAATATAAAAATGCTAAAAATAATTTACTACAACTAAGAAATGAATTCCAAAATGCTCCCCCATCAGAAGTTCTGATCATGGAAAGTTATTTAAGTATTATTGAATCTAATAAAAAAGAAATTGAAGATAAAACTGAGGCTTCATGTAAATCATTTGATGGAATGTCTTGTTATTTGGCCGGCCAAACCATTATGTGGAATAATCTAGGTCACTTTTTAAAAGAAGCCAAGGAAACTGAAATCACTGAATCCAAATCAGAATTCAGTGTTGATATGCTCAGAAACAAAAGTGACGAAAAACCTCTTGAAGAAGAAATTTTTATCGATCAACGTGACATCGAAGAACTTGATAGCGTCGATGCCTTTAAAAATGGATTAGTCGAATTCTAATTTTGATTATTGGCCATTTCAAATAATTTTTTTCGATCAACTTTGCCATTGGCCAGCACCGGAAACTCTTTCAGACAAGTTACGTAATGCGGATGTTTATAACGAGACAATTTATCGTTAAAAAATTCTTTAAGGGCACTTAAGTCAATGGTCTTATCGGTTTTTAAATAAATATGCCCCACCTCTCCCCAACGTTCATCTTTAACCGCAACCACAACTGCATCATGAACATCTGGTAAGGTCACCGCCACCTTTTCTATTTCACCTGGATAGACGTTTTCACCGCCAGAAATATACATATCTTTAATTCGACCAACCACATAGAAAAAATTCTCTTCATCGAATTGAACTAAATCTCCAGTACTGAAGAAATCTTTCCCATCAATAGTCTTTAAAGATTCACGGTATTTTTTTTCGTCGCGATAATA
>JACCDV010971264.1_pt1 | contig 11765 bp, 9 predicted proteins | sample 7446131 | NCBI WGS metagenome assembly JACCDV01 (sample SAMN15323448, study PRJNA562643) | freshwater metagenome | isolation source: river surface water | place: USA:Blue River Watershed | collected 2017-08-17
GCTTAAATGTTCGATAGCCAGAGCGTTGAAATGCTATAACTATAGTCATAATCTCACTCTCACATACGCCTGGACGACGTCTACGCTGGCAGATAGAAGATTCTGACAGCGAGGGAGCCAATAGTTTTTTTTGAAGTTCGATACAAAAATCATCGACAGCGCAAAAAAGTTCAATCACATTATTAACCACGGGCTCACTCCTTTTTTTAAGCGACTAAGAGTGTGAGCCTTTTTTTGTCATTAAATCAAGTATTTTAAAGTATTAAAACCTAGCCCGAACTCAGGTTATTGGGATTCTTTAAAACAGATCCAGACTGTCTTAGACTCTAGTGAGCTCGGAAAAGTTGTCCATGGTTCAATTGAATCTATTGTTGCAGAAAAAAATTTAAGTTACACAGTCAAAACCTCTCAGTGCCAAGCACGAGTGTGGTTAAAAGCAGAGACACCAAAGCATCCAGGGCCTATTTCTTATTCTGTTTGTAAAGTTTCAGATGTTATTTGTGATGAAGAATAAGTAGACAACTTTTCTTTAGAATAGTTTTACTGTAAGTGTGCTGCGAAGCTCTAGATTTCCTGAGTTATAAAGATAAGTATCGAAATCAAAATTTGTATTTTTTGTGAACTCATAGGCAAATCTAAGACGTCCATAAAGAGTATTGGCTACATTATAACGAGGAACATCTAAAAATTTTGTCCGTGCGACAGATATTTTTTTTGTCTCTCTTGCGTATTCCATTTGTGGAGTAAAATCTTGCTCTAAATAACCATTAAGCCCTGTGCTGAAGCCACGAAGGGAGCTTGGTTTCCATTTTGTTGTTAGAGCAACCTCTTGAGCTAGACTAGAAGATATTTGATCAACTTGCACAGTTTTTTTCTCATCATTCACATTCAGATTGAATGATTTCCCTATAGAATCAGGAATATCTTTGCGTTCTGTCATTGCTACGCCATCACTCAAAAGATCTACTTTGTTATGTTCTGTCCCCAACAAAACGCACAAGGCATGATTAAGTCCGAAACTAAAGTCCCCTGTCGTTAAGGTTAAACCTTGGTTAGAACCTAGACCTACTGTGATATTGCTTTTTCCTCCTATCTTTGGAAGCTCAACATTTAAAAAGGGTAAGAAATATACATAGTCTCCTGAATAAACATCATAGAATGTTTCAATAACCGTCCCTTTATCAATGACAGTTGCTGTATTTGAAGAGTTTACCAAACGGAATGTGATTTGAGCTTTCATAAAGTCATTGAAGAAAGTTGAACCTAGAGTATAACGAGCTTCCCATGTGTTTTTAAAACTATCCGTTGGGGCTTTTTCTTGAAGATTACGAAACAAGACAGATGAATATGCTTTTGAGAAGAGTCCTTCCGAAGAAGCTTTTTTTGTACTTTCTAACTCTTCTGCTTGAAGAATTGAGGTTAAAAGAAAATTAGCTATGATTCCAAACTCTACTAGTCTCTTGAGTATCTTCAAAAGATCACCCCTTTTTAGAGTGAAATAACACTAGAGATTTCTTGTATCCTTGATTTTTAGCTTAAGCTCTAATTTAAAGTTAAAGACAAGTCATGAATGATGTCAAGGCGTGGTAACTATTTTTTGCCTTGCTGATAAACTTTGGGTGGAAGAGTGTAGGTTTTTTTTGGTGCAAAGGATAAATTCTTTGTCATATCAAAAAGTTGGCTTTTTTTTATTTAAAAAAGAATCATCCTAATATAAGATAATACCTGTAATGCGAATTAAAAGTTAAACTTCCCTAGGCTTTAAATAAACCGTCTTGTTATGCTTTGAGCATACTCAAGACATGAAAGAAGTTCAACTTTTAATTCGCATCTCTAATCTTATTGCTTTCAGTTTTAGGAGAACACTTATGAAAAACTTTCAAATTTTTATTTTAATCTTTATTTTTTGTATATCTTGTAGACTAAACACTCCAGATATAGAAAATAATGGAAATCCTGAACCAGGAAACCAAAGTCCAGAAGAGTTTTTAAAATTGGTTTATAATGCTCTGGATAAAACAGCTTTTACTAATCAAGGACGAAATGCTGGAGAATATCAAACTCTTTATGGAAATATTCAAAGCGCCTATCCCGGTGCTCAGGGGCTTACACGAACAGACATCCCTAATAAATATGAGAAGCAAGAAACGTTACTAGCGTTCACATCTAAAGAAGCTTTCTCTGGTGATAATAGCCAGTCACTCTGGAAAGATAAGACGAAGGGAGGATGTTTTTACAAAAATAATTTCCCAAACAATGGAGAAAGAATTAAAAATAACAAGCCTGACCCTAAAGCCAAGAATGTTTACCGAATCATGTCTTACAATGTTCATAATTTCCATAGAACTTGCCCTGAAGATAATCAGAACACTTTTCCAACTGGCTATGAAAGAAAAAGTCTTGCACACGCATCTCAAGTATTTAAAGATGTTGATGCAGACCTTATCCTCTTACAAGAAATTGTACCGATGCCAGTTGATCCTAATAACAAACCGACTCTGCAAAATAATTTTACTGTGAATGTAAGTTTAGACAGTGTAGGTAAATATTTTGAAACAAATAATAACTTACTTGAATGGGTAGCAGTAAATGACCACGAGCTCTTCAAACCACCGCACGCACTAGCAAAAACAGGACTTGGAAAAGCTATTTTCTCTCAAAAAAAAGAGACGCTACTAAACCCTAATGCTCTTTTTTTAGGAGATGCTCGTTCACGTTCTGTTCTAAGATCTCTAGTCAAAATAAAAAATAAATATCTACTCGTTTATAATGTTCATCTGACTCATAATAACAAGGCTCAACACACACAAGAAATTAAAAATCTTGTTTTTATCATGGAAAAAGATAGAGAACTCTTTAAAAAAGATCATAACTTTGCAAAAATTCCTGCTCTTGTTATGGGGGACTTTAACACGGACTACTTTAAAAACACTAATAACTATCAAGAGCTAAAGAACAAAAAATACAAAAGTTTAAACGACAAAGAGTTCACAGGATTTAATCAAGGTGACAGACTTGATCTTGCTTTTGTATCAGAAGATTTTGAATCTTTTTTTGAAATTGTTTCTAAAGATAACAATGGAAAAAAAGGAGTACGAGTTCTACCAAGACTTGAAAGTGATCACTACCCTATTCTTCTTGAGATAAAAGAAAAGTAAGAACTCTTATTTTTTTTCACGCTTCCTCAAGTTTTGACATCTTGTAATCTTCATAACAAATGTCAGACTTTGGGTCCCAAAGGAATCTGTTTTTATCCGAGCTACTTTGTTCTGAGTGAGCTCTTACTGTGATTTCTTTTTCTTCTAAATTTTTTACAAACGTTTCAAGTGAAGAAAGAACTTCTGTAAAAGATTCCATTTGAAGAACTTTTTCTTTAATAGGAGCTGCAAAAGGCCAGCCTTTGAGGTACCAAAGAAGATGTTTTCTAAAACACACAAGAGCTACTTTTTCAGACTCGTAAGCAGCTCTGTGGTAAGTGATGTGATCTTTAAGCCACGTAAACCACTCTTCGAGTGATACACGTCTTTCTTTATTTCTAATAGACTCAAAAACCCATGGATTTCCAAGAGCTCCTCGACTCACCATAAAACCATCAACAAAAGAAGCTTCTGCCATGGACTCGCAGTCGCCTGATGAAAATAAGTTTCCGTTTCCAATAAGTGGGATAGAAAGCTTTTCTTTAACAAGTCTCAGAGCATGAAGATCAACAGGGTCTGAGTAGTTTTGGCTTCTTGTGCGCCCGTGCACAGTGACCCAGGCTGCTCCACCTTTTTCAATAGCTTCTGTGACTTCCATAAAGTTTCTTGAGTTTAGATCCCAACCTAGTCTTATTTTCACAGAAACAGGAACTCTCGAAGCAGCTACTGTTTTACTTGTGATCTGGTAGACTTCTTCAGGATCTCTTAAAAGTGCACTTCCAGAACCTACTTTCACAACTTTTTTCACAGGACAACCCATATTGATATCAAGAGTTTCAAAAGGGTAGTCACTCAAAATTTTTGCAGCTTCTGATATCTCATGACTGTTACGTCCTGTAATCTGCACTCCAAGGTTCTTCTCTTCAGGATGCCTGTAGAGCATCTTCAAAGTTTTCTCATTTTTGTGAATGAGAGCACAGCTTGAAAGCATTTCCACATACGTTAAGTCAGCGCCTCCTCTTTGGCACATAAGTCTAAAAGCAAAATCACTCACTCCAGCGAGAGGGGCTAGTATAATTGGCTTATTGATTGGCAAAGTATAACGATTTGATTTCATTGTGTTTTGCTTTCTTTGAGTCAATTCCGCGAGTGGGTTTTTTCAAGTTTATGGAAGGGAAGTTTTTTTTCTTTCCTCGTAAACCCTCTTTGACTTAACTTTTTGGCTTTAAAATAACTCTTAAATCACTACAATTAGTCCCTTAAATAGCTTCCAAACGCGGTTTTCATGAAACCAAGACTTTAGAAAGAAAGAATGGGGACGTTATGCTCGATATCAAGTTTATAAGAGAGAATCCTAAATTGCTACAAAAGGCCTGCAAAGACAAGAACTTTCTTGTTGATATCGACAAGCTCCTAGAACTTGATGCTTTTATTACCACAAAACAAAGAGAACTCGAATCTTTGCAACTTGAGAGAAATCAAAAATCAAAACAGATCCCACAAGCTAGTCCACAAGAAAGAGAAGTTCTTAAAGACGAAGTCACTGAAATTAAAAAACAAATGCTGGACCTTGAAAGACCACTTCGTGAAAAAAAAGAAGAGTTCGACGAACTCATGCTCTATGTTCCACAACCAGCTCGTGAAGATGTTCCTGTGGGAAAAGACGATTCTCATAACGTTGAAATTATGACTTACGGGAAAATCAGAGAGTTTGATTTTGAACCTAAAGATCATATCACTCTTGGAAAAGATCTTGATATTATCGATTTTGAAAGAGGAGCAAAACTTTCAGGAAGCAGGTCTTATGTTCTCAAAAAAGAAGGGACCATGCTTGAACATGCTGTTCTCCAATTTGCAATGGATATGATCGAGGAACGCGGGTTTACTCCTATGTCTGTTCCAATTCTTGTGAATGAAGATGTGATGAAGGGAACAGGTTACTTCCCTCTTGGTCGTGACCAAGCCTACTGTGTAGAAAAAGATAACATGGCTCTTATTGGAACTTCTGAGGTTCCTCTTTGTAGTTATCACGCTGATGAAATTCTTGATGAAAGTGTTCTTCCTCTTCGTTATATGGCAAAGACAGCTTGTTTTAGAAGAGAAGCTGGTACTTATGGAAAAGACACAAAAGGTCTCTACCGTGTTCATCAGTTTAACAAAGTAGAAATGGTTGTTATCGCTCGTCATGACAAGGAAGAAAGCGAGAGACTTCACGAAGAAATTCTAAAAAATGCAGAAGATCTTTTGAAAGCTCTTGAGCTTCCCTATAGAAAAGTTTATGTGTGCACAGGTGATCTCGGACAAGGTCAAGTGCGAAAACATGATCTAGAAACTTGGATGCCTTCAAGAAAAGCTTATTCTGAAACACATAGTTGCTCTACTTTCTATGATTACCAATCAAGACGTCTAAAAATGCGTTACAAAGACAAAGAAGACGGAAAAAATAAACTCACCTACACACTCAATAACACAGCTTGTGCAACACCTCGTATTTTGATCCCTCTTCTTGAGAATCACCAAGAAAAAGATGGTCGCGTGCGTATTCCAGAGTGTCTAAGAAAATATATGGGTGGCAGAACTCATATCGGTTAATTTGAGACAGAAGAAAGGTTTTGTATGCTTAAAGCTCAAAAATTAAAAGGCTTCCAAGACATTCATGGTGAAGCCATGGGTGTAAAAAGACACCTAGTCCGTGCAATTCGTGAAAAAGCTCGTCTTGCAAATTTTGTGACAGTAGACACCCCATGTCTTGAGTACACAGAAACTCTTCTTGGTGAAGGAGGAGAAACAGATAAACAAATATTTCGTTTTACAGATAACGGAGGAAGAGATGTTGCTCTTCGCTATGATCTAACAGTTCCTTTTGCTCGTTTTGTAGCAGAAAATTACGGAAAACTTCCGATGCCTTTTAAGCGTTTTCAAATGGGAAAAGCTTGGAGAGCAGAAAAACCACAAAAAGGACGCTACAGAGAATTTTCTCAAGCAGACTTTGATATCGTAGGTGTGAATAACGTCTTAGCTGATGTTGAAATTTTATCGATCTTTTTTGATCTTTTTTCAAAAGATGTGAAGTTACCATTTACCCTGCAGATTGGATATAGAGGCGTTGTGTCTTGTGTCATCAAAAAAATTTATGGAGGACTTGAATCAGAAAAAGAACAAAGACTCCTAATTAATCTCGATAAGCTTGCAAAAATTGGAAAAGAAAAAGTTTGTGAGCTTATGGCAGAAGAAACAGAAACAAAAAAAGAACAAGCAGAGCTTCTCTTGAAAGTCTTGCAACACTCAAAAGATTACTCCCTCCAAATAAAAGAGCTAAGAGAGTTCTTAAAAGGTGATACACATTCAGAAGAAGAATTATGTCGTCTCGAAGAAACACTCAATATTCTTTCTATCTGTTGTCAGTCAGACTACGGGAAATTTCAGCTTGATCTAAGTATTGTAAGAGGCCTTGCTTATTACACAGGAATTGTTTTCGAAACAGTCTTAGAAGATTTCAAAGATTACGGTTCTGTTTGCTCAGGTGGTCGTTATGATAATCTCTGTGGGCGTTTTCTTAAAGAAAGCCCATCCGGTATTGGTGGGTCTTTTGGGGTAGATCGTCTTGTAGCTGCTCTCTTATCTTCTGATAAAAAATTTGAAGAAGAAGAACAGAAAACTATTATGATTGCCCTTGCTAGTGAAGGAGCAAGGGATTACGCTTTTTTGATTCTAAAAATTTTGAGAGAAAATAAACTTTCTTCTGAAATTTATCTGAAAGAACAAAAACTAGCACAGCAGTTTAAGTATGCAAGTCGCATGAATTATCCTTTTGTTTTGACTGTAGGGGACGAAGAAAAACAAAAGAAAACTTTTAATCTTAAAAATATGCGCGAAGAAAAAGAAACAAGAGACATCCCTATCGAAAAACTTATTTCAGAGTTGAAAATTTGAATCTACTTTTATTCTCTTCTTTCCTTGAACCAATTCGCGCAAAGCATTATCCTAACTTTTTAGGTGCATTTTTCATAATTTTTCGCTCAAAAAAAAGGAAATAGCAACCATGGAAAGAAGAAATATAAAAGCTCCACGAGGCTCAAAACTTAACTGCAAAGGATGGGTTCAAGAAGCAGCTCTTCGTATGTTTTATAATAATCTTGATGCAGAAGTTGCAGAAAATCCTGAAGAGCTTGTGGTTTATGGAGGCACAGGAAAAGCTTGCCGCGATTGGAAAGCTTTTGAAGATATCACAGCTAGTTTGAAGTCTCTTGAAAACGATGAAACTCTTCTTATCCAGTCAGGTAAACCTGTTGGTATTCTAAAAAGTCATCCTCTTGCACCTCGTGTTCTCATTGCTAATTCTAATCTTGTGGGAAAGTGGGCTAACTGGGAACACTTCTATGAGCTCGAAAAAAAAGGCCTTATGATGTATGGGCAAATGACAGCGGGCTCTTGGATTTACATCGGTTCCCAAGGTATTGTGCAAGGAACCTATGAAACTTTTGCAGCTTGTGCTGCTAAACACTTTGGTGGAAGTCTTGCTGGTAAGCTTGTGTTTTCAGGAGGCCTTGGAGGGATGGGAGGAGCTCAGCCTCTAGCTGCAAAGATTGCAGGTGCTGTTTTCCTAGGTGTTGATGTGGATTCTACACGTATTAAAAAACGTATTGAAACAGGGTATCTCGATGTCATGGCAGAAAATCTGTCCCATGCTCTTACTCTTGCAGATAAAGCTCTTCGGAAAAAAGAAGCTCTCACAATTGGTCTCGAAGGAAATGTAGCAGATGTGCTAAGTGAACTTGTGATGACAAATAAAATCCCAGACGTTGTGACAGACCAAACTTCTGCCCACGACGAGCTACACGGTTATATACCAAGTGGCTTAACACTAGAAGAAGCAAAAGAACTACGAGAAGAAAACCCACAGGAGTACAAAAAAAGATCCTTTGCCACAATGGCTTATCATGTAGAAGCTATGCTTGCATGCCAAGAAAAAGGTGCTATCGTTTTTGACTACGGAAATAATCTAAGAGCAGGCGCAGAAAAAGGTGGTTGTAAAAACGCTTATGGTTTTGATGGGTTTGTGCCTCTTTTTATTCGTCCTCTTTTTTGTGAAGGAAAGGGGCCTTTCAGATGGGCAGCTCTATCTGGAGACCCTGAAGATATTCATGTGATTGACAGAGCTCTTATGGAAGCTTTTCCAGAAGACAAAATGCTTCAAAATTGGATGAAAGCTGCTCGGGAGGTAATTCAGTTTCAAGGTCTTCCTTGTCGTATTTGTTGGCTTGGGTACGGAGACAGAAAAAAAGCAGGCCTCATCATCAATGACCTTGTAGCTTCAGGCAAAGTGAAAGCTCCCATTGTGATTGGTCGTGATCATCTTGATTGTGGATCAGTAGCTTCACCGAATAGAGAAACGGAAAAAATGCTCGACGGAAGTGATGCTGTTGCAGACTGGCCTATTCTGAATGCTTTAATTAATAGCGTAAACGGTGCAAGCTGGGTGAGTTTTCATCATGGTGGTGGTGTTGGAATGGGCTATTCTCTTCATGCTGGTATGGTGATTGTAGCAGAAGGCACAAAAGAATCAGAAGAAAAACTGTGCCGTGTTCTTACAAGTGATCCAGCTATGGGTGTACTAAGACACGTAGATGCTGGTTATGAAAAAGCAAAAGAAGTTGCTTTAAAAAATAAAATTAAGATTCCATCTCTTGAACGCTAGAAGGATTTATGCAGTTTAAACATCTTATGATGGCTTTGTTTTGTGTCGGTTTATGGGGCCTAAACTTCCCTCTTATAAAAATGATTGCTCTTGAGATGCCTCCTGTTTTTTCAGCTTCTTTAAGACTTGGGCTTATGGGAATTGGCATTTTTTTTGTAAAAAAGCCTCGCGAATTTCGAAAACTTTTTCTTTTAGGCACTACACTATTTGGTATTACTCTTGGCTTCACTACAATAGCTATCAAACATGTAGACGCTACTGTGGTAGCTTTTATCAATGAACTTGAAGTACCACTCGCTGCTATTCTTGGAATTTTTTTCTTAGGCGAAAGTTTTGGAAAAAAACAGTTTACTGGGCTTATTTTATCTTTTTTTGGGATTGGTATTATTCTTTGGTCCCCAGAAGTCTCTTCTTCAGAGCTTTGGGCTATTGGTCTTCTTTTGGTTTCTGCTGTTTCATACGGTTTTTCTGCAATTTATGTTAAGTTCCTAAAACACACCGATGCTATTTCTTTAACTCTTTGGTGTGCTTTTTTTGCTGCTTGTGAACTTTTCTTGGGATCTTTTTTATTTGAAAGAGCAGAAATTCTTCAAATGACTATCCCTTCTATAAAAATCTGGAGCGCTCTTATTTGGTCATCCTGTGCTAATTTTATAGCTTTTTTTCTGTGGAATCGTTTGCTTCAACTCTACAGAGTGAATCAAGTTGTTCCATTCGCTATGCTTCTACCAGTTTTTTCTCTTTTCTTTTCTTATTTTCTTTTAGGAGAAATGACAGAGCCTCTAGCACTCTTTGGTGGAGGTCTCACTCTAGTGGGTGTGTGGATTCAGTCCAAAGCTTAAAGAGCATGAGAAAAAGAAATCCCAACTTCTTTATAGATGGGTGCATTTTTTTGAACCAAAACAGGGTGCGCAAAATTAAGTCCAAGGCTTTTTCTATCTCCAACACGAGCTGTCAAATTCCAGTTAAGCTTGTGGGTATATCGAGTAAGCCCCCTACCAGAAGAAAACTCTTGCCATCTTAGCTCTTCATCAAGACTCACACCAAGTTGTCCTAAGCCAAAGAAAGTATAAGAAAACCCAAGGGAGAGTCTGTTTACAAAATCAGGAGAAATACTCTCACTTTTATGAATTCTTAGGGTCATGATCTCTTTTACTAGTAAAGTCCAGTGAGCGTACTGAAGAGATGCAGAGAAATTTGGACTTACGTCCCAGTGACCACTTGAAAAAACAAGAAGTTGATCAGAGTCACTCGCACTAGAAGGAAAAGGAAACTTCACAGAAAAACCAGATTTGAGACTCAAGTGAAATGTATCGAAAAGATCTTTTTCAAACACAGATGCTAAAAAATGAAGAGACGGGTCTCCCACTCCATACCGCACGTTTTGTTTGCCAATATTTTTTTTAAAATCTAACTGCAAACCAAGAGAGAATTTTTTTCCAACAGAAAAAACAGAAGTCAACCCAACTGTTTCTATTTCTTTTGTCTCTCCATCAAGAGAATAGGACTTGCCAGCTCTGTCATAATAAAGAGGAGCTAGTTCATGAGAATATAAAATCCTGTATTTAAAAGTTTCTTCTGCTTCTAAATAAAGAAAATCACTTGATCCACAACCACAAGGGCAAGCAAAAGCAAAAGGACTTCCAACTAAAAAACAAAGGAGAAAAGCAATCAAACGACGGAGCATAAAAAGAAGTCCTGCTTAAAGTTCGAGCCTAAGATTTAGCATGTCAAATTTAAAGAGAAAAGCATAAGGAGGTTTTGACTTATCAAGTGGAACTGCTAAATCTCCTCTATATGTGGTCTCCTTCTGTGTTGATGACAGTTTTTTCAGTTCAATTCGTTGTGCTCCGTTAAAACAGCAAGAAGGACCTTCATATGTTGCAGTTGGAGGATTTTTACTAAAAGAGTTTGAAACAACAACTTGAATCATATCTATACCGTCTCTATTATTTTTAGGATCAGTTACAAGACTAAACTTAGTGCTACTCTCTTGACCAAAAGAAACACTAACTTTTCCTGTGCTACCTTCATACAGATAACTATCAGTGCTTTGATCCCATTTGAACTCAGAGTCGTTAGATCCGCAGGCTACAAACAAAAAAAGACTTAAAAAAGATAACAATTTCGACATGATGAAATCCTTTCAAAGGAAGAGAACTAAAAAAATCCCTCAGACGATATCCTGAAAGGGGCTTGAATGCAAGAAACACATGGGTGCTAGGTTGTGTGTAGATTATTTTTTAAAAAAAACCTAAAAAAAGGGTTTCCCCTCTATTCTTTGATTCTGGAAAATAGTAAGGTCCGCCTAGATTTAATCTTTTGAGAGGCAGTCTAGTCAAGATTCCTCTCGTCACTCATAATTTATAAGGACATCTATGAAAATCATTAAATCCCTAGTAACTCTTCTGTTTTTAAGCTGTAGCACCCTGGTCCTTGCTTCGCAAGATCACCTCTTTGATTCATCTAGAGTTGTTGTTTTGAGAAATCTTCAAAATAGCCCTAACCTTAATGGCAAAGTTGCTTTAGTCCTTAAAAGAGAAGATGGCTCTGATATGACTCAAGGTAATCGAATCGGAGTACTTATCTACACTGGCTCAAGAGATCTAAACAGAGCTTTCAAAAAAGCTTGGATTTCCCCTATGAACACTACCGAATTTTCTAGAGCTCAAAGAAACATAAGAGTGCTTGACCAAGGATTTTTTGCTGATAATGGTTCTTATGATCTAAGTAAAACTCTCGCAGAAATAATGATGCCAGTAGCTACAAGAGAAATCACTGATGAAGCTACTATTTTTGCCAAAGAGCAACAGGCTAGACTACTTGCTTTTCATATTATGCTAAATTATGGCATGGATGAAACTGAAAGAAACAGAAGCTTAAGTACTATCTGTGAGGATGTCCAAAGGTCACAAGGATTTTATAACAAC
>JACCDV010152758.1_pt1 | contig 11764 bp, 11 predicted proteins | sample 7446131 | NCBI WGS metagenome assembly JACCDV01 (sample SAMN15323448, study PRJNA562643) | freshwater metagenome | isolation source: river surface water | place: USA:Blue River Watershed | collected 2017-08-17
AAACTAACCGCAGGGGTTTGTAATAGATGTTCAGACAATTTGATCGCCATCTGATTGCGTCTTTTGTCTCCAAGTTTAATATTAGTCCATGTTTTTCTCACCCACTCGAGCGATTGTTCAATAAGCATTTTTACCTCCACAGCAATTTATGAAGAAAAATATGCATTAAATGGTTTTTAAATTGTGGGTAACTTCAAGGACTTTAGTCGTGGCATGACAGCGTCTTTTTCTTGCATGTTAAATGAAAATTTAGTTAAAGTTTGATTGTTTGTCAAAATTACCGTAGGGCACACGGAAAGGGTTTCGTAAAAATCCATAGCCTTGGAAACTGATACCGATACAAAATCAAAGTAATCCTGTAAATTTGCAGGTTGTCGGGGAATTAAAGGAAGCTCCTAATCGTGAGAAAAGGAATCCCGCGGCTTTAGTCGTAGGAGTTGTCAAACTTCGCACAGTTGCGGATACGGTATTTTTTCTCTGTATGATTAGTCATTGCTGATCCTCCGTTTTTTGTGTGGTAACGAAAAATTTTTAAGGGCAAGGAAAACCCTCATCAGCAGCTATTCATCCAGCAAGACCTTTCGCTAAACTATATAAGCTAGAAATTTCAATTAGTGAGTTTTTATGAAACATCAATTACCCAAGCTTCCTTATGATTTAAATGATTTAGATCCTTTTGTATCAGAAGAGCAACTCGATTTTCACTACAACAAACATCATGCTGCGTATTTCAATAATTTGAATAAATTGATTGATGGAAAAAAAGAGGAAGAGATGAGTTTGAGAGAACTGGTTGAGGGTTATCAAGGACCTATTTTTAATAATGCAGCTCAAGCTTGGAATCACACATTTTTCTGGCACTGTCTTTCTCCCTCTGGTGGAGGTGCACCGAAAGGGGAGCTGCTGATGGCAATCAATCGTGATTTCGGCTCTTTCGATGAGTTTAAAAAGAAATTTTCGGATTCCGCAGTTGCACTTTTTGGTTCAGGTTGGGCTTGGCTTGCTAAAGATCGATCTGGAAAACTTGAGATTATGCCATTATCTAATGCCGATACACCAATCAAACATGGTAAAGAACCTATTTTGACTTTAGATGTATGGGAACATGCCTATTATATCGACTATAGAAATCGTCGAGCTGATTTTACTCAAAAGTTCTGGGAAGTGACTAATTGGCATTTCGTACAGGATAAATTCCTTAATCGATAATTAGCGCGTTATTACTTCAGCTTCAAGGGGTGGTGTCGTTCTGAAAGCCCCTTTTTGCACCATTTCAGCCATTAAAGTCAACAGTAGGAAACATTGATGGCTTAACGATGAAAACGGTGTCCAGATAGTTGAAACGATGAAAAGCGATATTAAAAATTTCTGAGTGATGTTCTCTAAATTTAACATTTTGTTGTTGAATTCTTCTTCAGAAATTTTTAATAGAGTTCTAAATTTTTCGTTTGTTAGCGATGATAGAAATAAGCCGTAATTGATTAAAGCCAATGAGTAGGTTATAAATTCAGTAACTGAAAAAATAGCCGAAAATAAACAAACAGAAAATGTTTTCAATCTAGATAAAATTAATTGTTTTGTTGTCATTTCTTGCTTTTCTTGCTCCGTTTGATCAATACAAGCTTGATGAATTTTTCGACCAAAATAGGTTGAATCTAAAAATGAGTGGCTATTTTGAGGCATTGCTAAAGATCCAATGTCATATTTTCTAGCTGTATATAAATCATTTTCTTCATCATGATCAGGTTTGAATGCGTTAGGAAGTGCGCTTAAAGCTAGTAATGCACAACTTGAAACTGGATTTGTTGCAATTAAAGAGACCCTTGAAGCTAATAAAAATCGTTCGATGCCTGTTTGTAAGTCTTGCTGATACGATTTTGGAGATAATCTAAAACAAATATAAAGGCGAAATATATCAACTAGTCTTGCTACTGCTTCCATACTGGATGTTAAACCAAAAAGTTCCATTCCTAAAGCACCTACGAATCGAGTCATCATTCTTTCTGAATAGTTTCCTGATTTTAATTCTGCTTTTCTGATTTGATCCCTACAAAAATTGATTCCAGCACCACAATAAATTGTGTTTAATGCACTTGGTTCATTAGTATAAAGAGCGCAAGACATAGTTAATACCATCTTTAAATTTTATGAATTAATTATATCAGCTTTATTATAAATTAACAATTATCATTCATTATTTTATTAATTAATAAAAAATTTAATATCATGTTTTTAGAACCGATTTCTCATTTCTTTAATTATTTATTAGCTACGTTTACTAAAAACTTTTTAAATAATAGCGCTATTTTACAAATACTAGGTTCTTTGGCTTCATTTTTAGTAGCATTTCTTAGCTCTAGGCCTGTTTTACTAAAATTAGAAACAATAAAAGTTTTTTCAAAATGTAAAAAATTTTTTCAAGGGCGTATGATGGCTCTTGTAGTTGTATCTCTTTGGATGATTTTAGAGACTTTAATTGTCTTGATCGGTGTTCAAACTGAGATCGGGGTACATGTTTCAAGGCCGATTTTAAGTTTTTTAGCAACTTGGCTTTGCATTAAAATATTATCCTATTTTATCAAAGATCCTGCTTATTCTAAGTTAGTTACAATAGGTCTTTGGAGCCTTTCTACCTTGTTGATTTTAGGTCTTTTTAATCCCATAGTTCACTTGCTGCGCCAGCTTTCTATTACGATCGGCACATTTCATTTATCCCTTTGGATGTTAATAAAGGCTTCCATTACTCTTTTAGTTGTGATTTGGATTGCACTTGCATTGTCTAGATGGGCTGAAAACAAAATTCACTCGAATCGCCATATTGAACCTTCTTCAAAAGTTTTGTTATCCAAATTCACAAAAATGTCTTTTGTTGCATTTGCAGTGTTGCTTGGGCTTTCTAATATTGGTTTTGATCTTTCAATTTTTACACTTTTTGGAGGAGCGATCGGGGTCGGGATCGGTTTCGGATTACAAAAAGTGGTTTCTAATTTAATTTGTGGGATTGTTTTACTTTTAGATCGAACTGTAAAACCAGGAGATGTGATTGCTATCGGTTCTAATAATTTTGGTATCGTCAATCGTCTAGGAGCAAGATGCGTTTCTGTCAGAACATTAGCTGGTGAAGAGCATCTGATACCGAATGAAGAGATGATTACATCTAAAATTGAAAACTGGTCCTATACAGATCCCAATCTGAGGGTTGATGTGTTAGTCAGGGTTTCTTTTAATGAAGATGTGGATCTCGCTTTGAGGTTACTGAGACAAGCAGCTTTTAATGTGAGGAGAATTTTAATTGACCCAAGACCTATTTCTTTGATTCAAAACATCTCAGAGTATGCTGTAGAGCTTAGCTTAAAGGTGTGGATTGAAGATCCGCATTTAGGCTTAAGCGAGGTAAAAAGTGAACTTTATTTCAATATTTTAAGGCTTTTCAAACAGCACAAAATTACAATTCCATATCCGCATCAAAACATTTTTTTGAATGATTCAAAAGAGGCATTTTCGTTAGAAAAAAGTATCCAGGAAGTGTAGGGGGACCATTAAAGCAATCCCCCTAAAATGCTTTTCTTTAGGATTCTTCGTGAATTTGAATTTGTTGAGGCTTAGACGCTTTGGCTTTTTCAAAAATTACACTTAAAATTCCATTTTTAAGCTTAGCTTTTGGATGAGAAGATTCGTCGACTTTGCTTGGAAGTGGGATTCTGTACGAAAAAGATTTAGAAGAAACTGTGTGATATTTGAATTCCTTTTTATCATCTTGATTTTCTTTTTTTGACTCTCCTTTGACCCAAAGAATCCCCTTTTCAAAAGAAATTTGAATCTCTTCAGAATTCAATCCAGGTAGTGCCAATTCAACAAAAACGTGATCTTTATTTTCATAAAGTGAGATGCCAGAAAAATGATGAGGCTTTTCTTCATTAATTTCTTCTAATGAGGAAAAAAAATTTCTTAGGTCATTAAATTCTCTAAAAAGACTTGGATAGTGATTCATAAAATATCTCCTATTTGGTGTGATTAGATATTTTAAATGTATCAGATTTAAAAATTAAGATCTAGCACTCAACAGCTTTGATTGCTAATTTTTTTGAGTTCGTCTTCCTAAAATATTTATTTTCAATAATTAAAATAAATTTTTAATCCAACCAGAGATTTTTAATGAGCTTGATTTTTGTAAATATGCTTGTTCAATCTTAAGAATGAGTTCATCACTTTTAAGGCCGTGAGAACTGAGCATTAAGGCTAGTGTATCTGAATTAATTTGAGTATTTAAGCTGAGATCTTTCAAATCTTTTTCATGTGAAGTAAAAGCGATTGTTTCTGAAGAGCTGCCTTGATTTATTAAAACGAGATTTTTTTCAAATTCTTCATACGTTTTATTTAAATAGGAGAAAATTGCCAAAGATTCTCCGATTTTTTTTAGTAAAGATTCATTTTCACAAGGATTTTTATCTATATCAGTCAATAGTGTGCTTAAAGAGGTGTGTTCTATCGATCGATTCTCGCCTAAACGATTCGCGGAATAAAAAAGTAAGCTATCATCGACATCTGTTTCAGTGAAAAACTCGTAGAGATAATTGCTAGAAGGCGTTTCATCGCCTTCTATGAAATCGTAGAGGCCTTTTATTGCTCCACTGAAGGTTCTGAAAGTTCTAATAGCTTTTCCAAATTCTAACATGTCAAGGCCCAGTTTATTCCCCAACATATAAAATTCGATGATTTTCTGCGTATCTTCCTTAGGAACCAAAATCGGTTCAATGAGCTGCGATTGTTTAAACACATTGATAGGGGAAATATAGTATTCGATCAGCTTATAAAGGTCTTTGAATAAAATTATATCAGAAATGACTGAGACGAAAAAATTCGTAAGTACATTATAAAAATCTTTCGGGATTTTGCTGAGGGTAGATACGATTTCGTCGATTTCAATTTTAAAGAAAATGGAGTGCAATCTTTCCATCAGGTATAGGTTAAAGCTTTTATCCATATTTGGCAAAAATAGCAAATCTGGTCCTATCCATTTTATGTAATTGGAATACTTTTTAAATTTTGAAGGCAATCTGCATATTAAAAATTCCAGCGTTGCAAAATAGATATTCATACTGAAACTAGACAGCATTAAATAAGTAATACATTTTTTAGAAAGCGGATTTCGGAAAATGATGGAACAGATAAATACCGAGCTTGCACATTTAATTGCTTCAAAAACGATCTGATTGATGGTCCTTATATTTTGAATAAGTACATAGTTAGTGAGGTTTGTCGGTTTTTCGAAATAGGTGGTCATTTTAATTGAGTTTCGCTCAACAGCAGGTGCAGCTTGATAAGATTCAATTGTTGGTCTAATTTGTGTGCAACAATACATAAAATCTCGAAATTGTTTCTAACATTATAAACAAAGTTGAGATTTAAAACAAAATAAATATTACTTTAATTAAAATAATACTAATTATTTGATTTTTTATTGAATAACCAGGAAAACGGGAAAGTAATTGCTTTAAATACCGCCTTAGGCCCTGTTAAAACTATATTTGAAACTCCTCCTAGTTTATACAAAATAGATACTTCCGCTAGAGTGTGATTTGTGATAATTTTTAGGGTTTCATCAATCAAATAACCATTTTTAGGTTGTAAATTTGTTAGATCGATTGATTTAATCATGGGAAGTTCTTTAACTGGGCGATCTTTACCTTTGATGATGACACGAATATTTTCCAGTCTACAATGGTTAATTTTTATTGTTTTGCTTAAATGGCGGTACCACTCTTTAGGTTCATTTAATCTTTTTAATAGAATGGTCCAATTAGTGTCATTTTGACGCAGACTATAAAATTCGATATATACAATAACATCTCTCAATATAATTTCATTAATTTCTATATTCGGTTTAAATAAGTTAAGAGTAGAGGTGTTAATTTCGATTTCTTTAGCTGTAAATGCTTCTTTAAGAAATGACCCTTCAATGTTATTGATCGACAATTGTTCAATTTTTGTTTGATCAAATGAAAAAGAGACTTTTTCTATTTTGGCTGGCTCACCCATTTCTGCTTCAATTACATTAGCGATATAATTAGGGCAGTTGGCATACAAAATCCAAACGATTACTGAGACTGTAATCAAATATAGGGTAGAGTTTTTCAAAATAGCCACCGAAAAAATAATCAACTATCAATTTTTGTTATTATAGAGACTTAAATTCTTAGGCAAGAGGAAGTTCTAAAAGAGCAATATTAATACTGCTCTTTTAGAACTTAGAAGCTAGTAGTCAGATTGGGAAAGAGCAGGTTTGCTAACCTCTTCTTTTTTCTCATCAGTGATTATAGCTTCAGTCGTTAGAAGAAGTGCCGCTACTGACGCTGCAAGCTCAATTGTAAGTCTAACAACTTTGGTAGGGTCTATAATCCCTTTTTCAAACATATTGCCATAAGTATTTGTATAAGCATCCCATCCTTCAAATCGGTTTAATCCAGAAACTTTTTGAACGATGATAGAACCTTCAAATCCAGCATTTTCAGCAATTTGTCTTAACGGGGCTGTAATAGCCTTGGTGATAATTTCCACTCCCACTTTTTGATCGCCTGAAAGAGTCGAACTTAACGTTTGAAGTTTTGGAATCAACATAATAAACGTCGTTCCGCCTCCTGGTAGTATTCCTTCTTCTACAGCAGCTTTAGTTGCATGCTGAGCGTCATCTACCCGATCTTTTTTCTCTTTCATTTCAACTTCAGTTGCCGCACCTACTCGAATAATTGCAACACCCCCAGCAAGTTTTGCTAGACGCTCTTGAAGTTTCTCTCGGTCGTAGTCAGAAGTGGACTCCTGAATCATATTTTTGATGAGTTCAACTCTGTTGGAAATGGCTTTTTTATCTCCTAGACCCTCAATGATCGTTGTATCTTCTTTGCCAATCACAACTTTTTTGGCTTTTCCTAGCATTTCTAGATTGACTTTTTCTAATTGGTAGCCAAGCTCTTCACTCACATATGTCGCACCTGTCAAAATTGCAATATCTTCAAGCATCGCTTTTCTTCTATCGCCAAATCCTGGAGCTTTTACAGCACATACTTTTAATCCAGCGCGAATTTTGTTGAAGACTAAAGTTGTTAAAGCTTCGCCATCTACATCTTCTGCAATAATTAAAAGTGGTCTACCGGTTTCTGCCGCAGCTTGTAAAACTGGTAATAACTCTTTGATATTAGAGATTTTTTTCTCACAAACTAAGATATAGGCATCTTCTAAGACAGCTTCTTGAGTTTCAGAATTCGTCATGAAATAAGCAGAGAGGTAACCTCTATCAAAATTCATTCCTTCTACAACATCAAGTGTTGTTTCAAATCCTTTTCCTTCTTCGATCGATATCGTTCCGTCTTTTCCAACTTTTTCCATCGCTTTAGCTATGATTTCACCTATTTCTTTGTCTCCATTAGCAGAAATAGTGGCAACTTGTGCAATTTCATTGCGATCTTGGATTGGTTTACTTAGGGTTTTAATCTCTTCAGTCAATAGTTTGACAGCTTTTTCTATCCCTCTTTTAATTTCAATCGGATTTGCACCCGCTGTTACGTTTTTTAAACCTTCTTGATAGATCGCTTCAGCTAAAACAGTTGCAGTTGTAGTTCCATCACCTGCTTTATCTGCAGTTTTGCTGGCTACTTCTTTGACCATTTGAGCACCTAAATTTTCGTGCTTATCTTCCAGTTCGATCTCTTTAGCAACTGAAACGCCGTCCTTAGTAATATGTGGTGCACCGTAAGAGCGGTCTAAAATCACATTACGCCCTTTTGGACCTAAAGTGACTTTTACAGCTGAGGCTAGAGTTTTTACACCTTTAAGAATTTTTTGACGCGCATCTTCTTTGAATTTGATATCTTTAGCAGTCATGGGTTTTTCTCCTTAAATCTAAAGTTAAGCTTCTACAATAGCGATAATATCTTCTGATTTTAAAATGATGAATTCTTCATCATTTACCGTCACTTCCTGACCTGAATATTTGTCCATTAAGATTGTATCACCTACTTGAACCTCTATTTTGATATAATCGCCATCTTTATTCGTTTTCCCTGGTCCGATTGCAACTACCTTCGCTGTCTCTTGTTTCTTTTTTGCAGAGTCAGGCAAAAGTATGCCCCCTTTGGAGGTTTCTTGCTCTTGCAATCTTTTCACAACCACACGGTTTCCAATTGGTTTAAGTGTCACTTTGTTTGCGGTTTCTAAAGCCATTTTGACGACTCCTATAATGTTAAAAATTTATAACGATGCAAATAAAAAATACTACACAGCACCTTTTTCCGCAACAAATTTAGCAGACTTGATCTTGTTTTGCTAAATTAAACAATAATTGAACTTTTTTGAGTGCTTAGACTATGTTTAGACGATCATTTAATGAGGAGAATTTCATGGCTAAACTCAGAAGCGAAATCGATCAAAATTATTCTTGGGATTTAACCCCTTTTTACCGTGATATGGCTCATTGGAATCAGGATTTTGAGTTGTTATCCAAAGAAGAAAAGCATCATTTCCCAACGGTCAATTTTTTTAAAACAGATGTCAAAGGTCAAATGATCCCTCTTTTGGAAGCTTATTTCGATCATCTTAGGAAACTGGATAAACTTTATACATATGCTCATCTTAAAAATGATGAAGATTTGGCTAATCAGCAAAATCAAGAAATATATAAAAAAGCGCAGTCTTTAATTAATCGATTTCATACCGAAACTTCTTGGATTGAGCCTGCAATTTTAAGTTTGAAAGAGTCGGAATTAGACGAAATTTTAGATCATGATTTAGCAGCTCCGTTTGAGGTATATTTAAAAAAGTTAGTGAGGATGAAAAAGCATGTTTTATCTCCTAATGAAGAAAAAATTTTAGCTTTAGCTTCAGCCCCGTTCGGCTCAGTAAACAAGGCTTTTTCTTTAATTAATAATGCTGATTTAAAATTTGATCCAGCAATTGATGAAAATGGTAATGCGCATGAATTGACCCATGGTACTTATTCATTACATTTAAAATCTTATGATCGTGTTTTAAGAAAATCAGCTTTTGAAAATATACATCAAAAGTTTATGGATTTTGAAAATACGATTGCGGAATTGCTTTCAGGTTGCGCTATGCAGCATGATTTTAATGCCAAATCAAGAGGTTACGTAAATTGTTTAAACGCGGCTTTATTTACAAATCAAATCGATACTGAAGTTTATCACAATCTTTTGAAAACAACATGTGAGCATTTAAAACCGTTACATCGATATTTGAGATTGAGAAAAGAGCGATTAAAATTGAAGGAACTACATGTCTACGACTTATTTGTTCCGATTGTAGAAGAGATCAAAATTGAATTTTCCTATGAAAATGCATGTGATTTGGTCTTAGAGTCATTAAGGCCTCTCGGAGAGCAGTATCAATCGATTTTGAGTGTTGGTTTAAAAGAACAAAGATGGATTGACGTTTATGAAAATAAAGGAAAAAGATCTGGAGCCTATTCTAGCGGTTGTTACGACAGTTATCCTTACATGCTCTTAAATTATCAGGGAATGTTTTCTGATGTCATGACACTATCCCATGAAATTGGGCATAGTATGCATTCTTATTTTTCTAATCAAAATCAACCTTATCAAAATTCAAGTTATTCAATTTTTGTAGCTGAAGTAGCTTCGACATTTAACGAAGAATTAACTTTTAGAACCATACTTTCTCATGCAAAAACCCCAAAAGAGCGGATTTATATTTTAAGTCAAAAAATTGATTCCATTCGGTCTACTCTTTTTAGACAAACACTTTTTGCTGAGTTTGAATTAAAATTGCATGAGATGGTTGAAAAACAGGTGCCAATTACGCCATCTGCACTAAAAGAACTGTATTTAGAGCTGAATAAAAAGTATTACGGAGATGAGTTGATACTTGACCCGCTTCTCGCTTTAGAATGTTTACGCATTCCCCATTTTTATTATAATTTTTATGTGTATCAATATGCGACAGGAATTAGCGCAGCTTATGCGTTGGCAGAAAAGGTATTGAATCACGAACCGAAAGCTTTGGAATCATATTTGAAATTTTTATCCTCAGGTTCTTCAAAATTTCCATTGGAGCTTTTAAAAGAGGCAGGTGTCGATATGAAATCACCAGAGCCTGTAATACGATTAATCAAAAGATTCGATTATTTAGTCGATTTACTTGAAAAAGAATTTAAACAAATTGATTGATTAAAATAATCATGAAAGGTTATCTATTAACCCACAATAACAGAGTGTAAGTATGCAAGCAGAAAACTTGAAGATCAAAGATTTCTTTATTGTTATGAATGAAAAAGGGCTTCATACACGCCCTGCCACTGAACTTGTGAAGTGTACCTCTACTTTCAAATCGAATATTTCTCTTACTTATCAAGATTTGACGGTGAATGGGAAATCCCTTCTTGGCATTTTGATGTTAGCAGCCTCGAGAGGTTCTAAAATTAAAATTGAAGCTGAAGGGGAGGATGCTCAAGTCGCTGTTAAAGCTTTAGTGGATTTAGCCTCTAATAAGTTTTATATCAATTATTAAATTTCAATTTTTGGATCGCTTTTTTTTCATCAAAAAATGCGATCCAAATTTCTGTAGCCAATCTTATAAAAATACCAGTTTCTAAAACTCCAGGGATCATCTTAATCTTTTGATTTAAACTGATTGCATTTTCAAAAGGAAATATGACGTCGCCATCAAAAATATGGTTTCCATTATCTGTTATGAAAATTGAGCCAGAAGAATTCAACCGTAATTGCCCTTGAATGCCGATTTGGTTCAAATGGTGGATAGTTGAAGTTTGGCCGAATGGTAAAATTTCAATAGGCAGTTTAATTTGTTTAGGGGAGTAGGTCATTTTAGTTTCATCGGTTAAGATAATAACCTTTTTTGAACATGAAATTAAAATTTTTTCTCTTGTTAAAGCTCCTCCTCCTCCTTTAATCATGACGCCGTTTTGATCAAAATAGTCTGCTCCGTCAACTGTTACATCAAGCGTTTTAAAATTATAATCCTCTAATTTTTGAAAAGGGGTGTTTTGCATTAGATCACGCGATTTTTCAGATGAAAAAGCTAATTCAAGATGAAGATCATTATGTTTGGCTTTAAGAGCTTCAATAAAATAGTAGACAGTAGAGCCTGTACCGATGCCGATTTTGAGTCCATTTTGAATGGTTTCAGCAGCCGCGTACCCAGCTTTTTTTTTAGCAAATTCCTGCTGATTCAATTCCATAACCACCTTTTTTCTTTATTTAGCCAAAATTTTAAAAGGAGATCAAGTTTTAGTTGCATGAATAATCCGATTTCACATTCTAGTAATTCTATTTCGAACAACTTTTCAATTGAGGAACTGGTAGTGTAACATCTTTTCTGTAAAATTAAAAAATTCAAAACTGAAAGTTTGAATGAAAAAGGTTGAGATCACATTCCCTTAGTCTACAAACAAAACAAATCAAGAAGAAATTAATCAAATTCTATAGAGCTTGCTCTTGGTTCTTTTAAATATGTGTATTTCGATGCTCAATATGAAAAAGTGCGTTATGAAGGGTCTTTTGCCGATCAATTTGAAAAATCCAGACTAAGGGGAAATAGATCTCAAAATTTAGAGAAAACCTGTTGCTTAATCAAATGGGCAAAAATCAAGATTAAAGCGACATCACGAGGTGCCTTTGAGTTTCACACCTGTTTTAACTCCCTTGACATCCCAATAGTGGAATCTAAAGAAGATTTTTTAGTCATGCTAGAAAGTACTTTGAGTGGCACAAGCTAC
>JACCDV010460462.1_pt1 | contig 11764 bp, 12 predicted proteins | sample 7446131 | NCBI WGS metagenome assembly JACCDV01 (sample SAMN15323448, study PRJNA562643) | freshwater metagenome | isolation source: river surface water | place: USA:Blue River Watershed | collected 2017-08-17
CGGCGATATGGATTTGCCATCTGAAGTTTTGGAAATGGATTCACCAGACATACTCATCATTCCCGTCGGTGGCGAAGGCACGTTGAATGCCGCCGAGGCTGAGAAGCTTGCGGTGAAATTAGAGGCGAAGATTGTGATTCCAATTCTCTACGACGATAAGTCACTGAAAACCTTCCTCAAGGAGGCGGGTGCAGAGGGTACGAAGCCTGTCGACAAACTCACACTCAAGCCACGTGACCTTGCGGGGAAGCAGGGAGAAGTGGTCGTGCTTGGCGCGTAGTGGTGCATAATAGAGAGGTATGGTCGTACAGCGAACACTCAATAAGATCGAAGAACTGAAAGACCGACCACATCACGAACGACGAGCGATCGCCATGTACTGGGCGGTTGGCGTGATGCTTCTGTTGTTTCTGCTGTGGGGATTCTTTGCAGTGCGAAGCGTTGGCAAAACTGCAGCGAATCTTACGAATCAGCAGAATACGCCACAGATTTCTGCACAAACAGCGTCTGCTGCCGGAGTTATCGGCACGGAAAACAACCGAGCATCAGAGCCTCGAGTGGCAAGTTCGACCAATGGCCGCGTGGAACTTGTCCCTGCATCAGAAATACGGCCATAAGTAAGGCTTTTTCTGACATTCTTTTACTGGCATTCAGCTTCATTTTTGATACAATTCCCGGACTATGGCGCGCGCAAAGAAAGACGAAACTCCACAGGATAAAGGTGGAGAGGCAGTGGCTTCGGCCAATGTAGTAGCTCGATCAATTACACAAGAAATGCGTGAGTCGTATCTCGACTACGCAATGACCGTTATTACCGGCCGCGCGCTTCCTGATGTGCGCGATGGTTTTAAGCCAGTGCACCGCCGCATCATGTACGCGATGCAGGAAGCGGGTCTTACCGCTTCTGCAAAGACTCGTAAGTCTGCAACGGTAGTGGGCGATGTGCTCGGTAAATACCACCCGCACGGCGACGCGTCAGTGTACGACGCGATGGTAAAGATGGCACAAGACTTTTCGATGCGGTACCCGCTTGTGATCGGCCAAGGTAACTTCGGCTCCATCGACGGCGATGGTGCGGCAGCATACCGATACACAGAGGCAAAAATGTCGCGCATCGGAGGTGAAATGCTCCGCGATATAGATAAAGAGACCGTTGATTTCCGTCCGAACTACGACAACACCAAGCAGGAGCCAACAGTGCTTCCAACCACGATCCCGAATCTGTTGCTCAACGGCACGCTCGGTATCGCGGTGGGTATGGCATCGAACATCGCTCCGCACAATTTGCGAGAAGTGGGGGGAGCGGCAGTGCATTTGATCGAAAACCCTGATGCAACGACTGAAGACCTGCTTCAGTTCGTGCAGGGACCGGATTTCCCAACAGGCTGCATCGCTTTCAATAAGAAAGACATCACAGCAGCGTACACAACGGGTCGTGGACCGGTTGTGGTGCGAGGAAATGCAGAGATCGTAGAAGGAAAGAAGGGTGACTACCAGATCGTGGTTACATCGATCCCATATCGCGTCGTAAAATCCGACCTCATCATCAAGATCGCCGATCTGGTGCAAGAGAAAAAGCTTGAGGGCATCCGCGACATTCGCGATGAATCCACGAAGGATATTCGCATCGTGATCGAGCTCAAGAATAATGCGAATGCGCAGACGGTACTCAACTATCTCTACAAGCACACACAGCTCGAGGACACGTTCCACTACAACATGGTGGCGCTTGTTGATGGTGTGCCGCAAACGCTTTCTCTCAAGGCGATGCTCGAATACTACATTGCACACCGCAAAGATGTAGTAACTCGCCGCACCAAGTACGACCTCAAGATCGCAGAGGCTCGAGAACACATCTTGATCGGCCTTAAAAAGGCACTCGATCATCTCGACGAGATCATTGCGCTCATTCGCAAATCAAAGACCGTAGACGATGCGCGCTCCGGCTTGATGACGAAGTTCAAGTTCTCTGAAATTCAGGCGCAAGCGATCCTTGATCTTCGCCTGCAGAAGCTTGCTGCGCTTGAGCGACAGAAGATCGAAGACGAGCTCAAAGAAGTGCAGGCGCTCATTGAGTACCTACGCGCACTCCTCAAGAGCGAGAAAAAGCTCATGGATGTGATCAAGAAAGAGATCAACGAAGTTGTGGAGAAGTATGGCGATGATCGACGCACCAAGATCGTAAAGGGTGGTGCAACGATCCTTTCAGCAGAGGATCTTGTGGCGGATGACGATTCCGTGCTTGTGCTCACGAGTGGTGGCTACATCAAGCGCACGAACCCAGGTGAATACCGACGCCAAAAGCGTGGCGGTGTGGGCGTGGTGGACTTGGACACAAAGGAAGAAGACTTTGTAACACAGTTCCTTACTGCGTCGGCTCATAGCGACCTTCTCTTCTTCTCCGATCGCGGGAAGGCGTACCAGCTCAAGATGTACGAGCTCCCAGAAGGAAAGCGTGCCACAAAGGGTAAGTCGATCATGAACTTTCTTTCGCTTGAACAAGGCGAATCGATCACATCGATCCTCGCAATGCCCAAGGAAAAGAAGGCGGCAGACGATCTCTCGCTTCTGATGGCAACTCGTAACGGCACGGTAAAGCGTGTAGCAGCAAGCAACTTCAAGGAGGTGCGACGCTCTGGTCTGATCGCGATTGGATTGGATAAGGGCGACTCACTCATCTCTGCAGAATTTGTGCGCAAGGGTGATGATGCGCTCTTGGTAACCGCAAAGGGGCAATCGATTCGATTTGCGACAGACGATGTGCGCGAAATGGGACGACAAGCAGCGGGCGTGCGTGGCATGAAGCTTGGTGGAGGCGACTCTATTGTGGGCGCTGGCGTAATTCCAAAGAATGCAAAAGACGCTGAGCTTCTTGTGATTTCTTCGACAGGCTACGGTAAGAAGACAAAACTTTCTGAGTACAAAACGCAGGGGCGAGGGGGATCGGGTATCAAAACGATGTCGATCACGGCAAAAACAAAGCAGCTCGTTGGTGGCTATGTGCTCATTAAGGACGGTGAGCTCGTTGCGATGTCGAAGAAGTCGCAGACGATCCGAACCGGCCTCGACGAGATCCCGACACTCTCTCGTGCAACACAGGGCGTGCGGGTGATGAAAATGCGCGACGGTGATGAAGTGGCATCGTTCGTTGTGTTTGAAGCCGAAGAGGGAGACGGCAAAGAATAGTCCCCACAATCAAGAAGTATCAAGCTATACCGCCACATCGTGGCGGTATACTTATTTGTAATTATGACTCCGCTTCAGACGGCGAATTTTGCGCATCCTCCGCGAAATGTGGTGGCAATGGAAATTGAACCCGGCATGACTGTGGCCGATTTCGGAGCGGGATCAGGGGCATATGTGCTCGCGATCGCTGAGCGACTCGCACATTCCGGACACGTGTACGCGATCGATGTGCAGCAAGAATTGCTCCGACGCATCAAGAACGAATCGCACAAGCGCGGATACAAAAACGTGGAAATTGTGTGGTCGGATCTCGATCGTCCGCATGGATCCAAACTTGCCGACCATTTCTGCGACCGAGTGCTCATTTCGAATTTGCTGTTTCAAGTTGAAGATAAGGCAACGCTTCTTCAGGAGGCGTATCGCATTTTGCGACCGCATGGATTGTTGATCATTGTTGATTGGAGTGAATCGTTTGGTGGTATGGGCCCACACAAGAAGGACGTCGTGAATAAAGATCAGGCGATCAAACTCGCGAAGCATGCGGGGTTTGAGTCGTTGCGCGATTTTGACGCAGGAGCGCACCATTACGGGCTTATTTGTTTGCGACCACGCATATGAACAAGGCTGGTGGCATGTCGATGTTTCAGGTGATATTGCTTTGTGTTTTTGGTGCATGCGCAATTGCCGGCATGCTTATCTTTGCGCTTGCGGTGGGGAGGGGAAATAGCGATAACATCGGGCAAGTAACTATTTGGGGTACGCTCGACGAGAATCAGTTCGTAGAGGTGCTACGTTCTGCGCAGGATGTAGACCAGAGTCTGCTTGGTGTGCAGTACATTCAAAAAGATGCTGACTCGTACCTTGGTGAGATCACCGACGCGCTCGCAAGTGGCAAAGGGCCAGATCTCTTTATTTTGCGACAAGACTTCGCGCTCTCACAAGAATCGCGCGTAATACCGATATCGTTCTTGGAGTTACCGCGTACTGACTTTGAGGCGCGTTTCGTGGATGGCACGACCCCGTTCGTAACACCAGAATACATTTTGGGGGTACCGTTCATGATCGATCCGTTGGTGTTGTACTGGAATAAAGACATGCTCAACACAGCGGGATACGCGCGTGCGCCACAGTACTGGGATGAGGTGCAGGAAATGGCGACCAGGATCACTAAGCGTACTGAAACAGGTAGTGTGATCACCGCAACGATCCCATTTGGTCAGTTCCGCAATGTAAACAACGCAAAAGAGATACTCTCGATGCTGGTGATGCAGGCGGGTGGAGAGATCACCATGCGAAACTCTGATGGTGCGCTTGAGGCAGCGCTGGCTCCACAGCAGGCAAATGTGGCGCAAGCCTCGCTTGCCGCGCTGCGATTCTTTACTGAATTTGCAGACCCAGCAAAACCAAGTTATTCGTGGAATGCATCATTGCCAGAGGCTCGTAAAGCATTTGTGGGAAGTAACCTCGCGCTCTATATCGGCCTTGCGAGTGAAAAGCCGCTCATTACGGCGGCGAATCCGAATCTTAATTTTGGCACCGCTCCAGTTCCGCAGCGACGAAGTGCCGCGACAGCCATTAATGCCGGATACACCTATGCATTTGCGGTTCCGCGTACAAGTAAGAATCCAAATGGTGCGCGTGCAGTCGCCTACAAACTTGCCGGTCCGGACATCGCCCTTGCACTCTCGCAGCAATACAATATTCCATCCGCCCGTCGCGATATTCTCTCGAAACCATTTACATCTGACTTGAATGAATTCAATAAACAAGCGATCTTGGTGCGTTCGTGGGTAGACCCAGATCCTGCTAAAACAAGCGAGATTTTCCGCGCTATGATTGAAGACACGGTCTCGGGATCGTTCCTCTTGGGAGAGGCTGTGCAACGAGCAGATCGACAGATCGCAACGCTGCTTGACGCGTATAACCAGAATAAGACCGACCAACAAATACAATGATGACTATTAAAGTGATTGCTACGCATATTATCGCCACTGTGGTGATTTTGTTGATGGCGACGGATGTGGCGTTTGCACAGTTGCGCAATCCGCTCAACGATAATTTCAGTAGCATTCCACAATTCGTCTCGGGTGCATTGAAGGTGATGGTAATGGTGGCGCTCCCGATCATTACACTCTTTATGGTGTATTCGGGATTCTTGTTCGTGTTTGCGCAAGGAAATCAGGAGCAGCTCGCGAAAGCAAAAACGAATTTTGTGTATGTGATCATTGGATCGATCTTGATCCTTGGGGCATGGGTGTTTGCATCGCTTATTGGCGGTACGATCTCGCAGCTCACCCGCTAGTATGAAGGGGTTCATTCGAATGGTGCCGGCTGCAGTGCTCCTGCTTCCGACTATCGCGCTTGCCGCACCAAATACACTCAAAGAGCTTGTGGCACTGATCGTGGGCGTGCTGAATGCCGCCACCACCACACTGATTGCGCTTGCGCTCGTGGCGTTTTTGTTTGGTGCAGCCTACAACATGCTGAAGGCGGGGGAGCGAGGATCAGGTGCACTCCGACAGTTTCTAGTGTGGGGCATCATCATTCTCTTTGTGATGGTATCTATTTGGGGGATTCTCAATATTTTGCAGCAAACACTATTTGGATATAGCGGCAACCGCCAAGGTGCAGCCGAAACGGGAGTGGGGTCCGGAGCGAATCCGTACTAATGCATATGGAGGGACTTCAAACGATCATCGGACTCTTCAATATTGTGGCAGGCCTCATGCTTGTGTCCTCGATCTTGCTCATGGTGGGTGGTCTGGGGGTTTGGTACGTGCGCCTTGGCACGTTTCCCACGTATCGTGATGACGCTATTGTGATCATGCGATGGGGAGTCTCAATTTTGTTCGTGCTTGTAGTGCTTTTGGGTGTAGCACAGTACGTGCAAACACATATGAGTATCGCGATGCTTGCGATCGGCGTGGTTATTGTGGCAGCCATCGCATATTTTGTGGCAAGCACGATGATGGCTGGTGGTGGAGGAGAGGAAGAGCACCATTAAGCTCGTTCTCGCGCTATCCACATTGGCTTGGATTTCCCCTTGTTAGAAACCCCACAGGGGCTACGATTAAGGAACTAGCACTAACGTTATTCCAATTTTTATGCGCTCAAAGCTCTATAAGTCATACTTGCATTTCACTGCGACGACAGCATCGATCGCGTTTGTTGGTCTTCCTGCGATCGTAGCTGCTCAGCAGACGGCAGCACAGGGCCTCTTGGGTACACTCGCGCTTGCGAACCGCATTCTCAATGGCTTGGTTGGTCTTCTCATCCTCGTTGCGATTCTCGCGTTCTTCTGGGGCTTGATCAAGTACCTCTTCTCAGGGGGCGGCGAAGACAAGTCTGAAGGCTTGAAGATGATGTTCTACGGCGTTATTGCGATCTTCGTGATGGTTTCTATCTGGGGTATTATTCGACTCCTCCAGAACACCTTCGGCGTTACGCAGAACACCTCGATCACTCCGGACGGCATTCGCTCCTTCTAAGCTAGCGCTCACATTGCGAGCGTATGCAGACTGCATCCACCATTGTAGATCGGCTGGTTGATCTCATCATCAACCCGCTGATCTTATTGGTATTTGCATGCGGGTTCTTCCTCTTTATGTGGGGTCTCGTGAAGTTCCTGTGGAATTCACGAGAAGGAGAGATCAACGATAACGGAAAGAGTCATATGCTCTGGGGTATCGTGGGCATGTTCATCATGGTCTCCGTATACGGGATCCTCAACATCATCACCGGTACCTTTGGTATCGATAACCAGTCGGCTACTGATACCTCGAATTTGAATAGCATTAGCAATATACAGTTTAAATAATTGTCCACATTCGCTCTATGAAGAGCGTTGTGTTCGTCTGTGACAGGGCTACCATTTGAGTACCTATTCATAAATAAATTAGCATGAAATATCTCATTCGTTATTCAGCTGCAGTTGCGGCATTCGCACTGCCTACAATTGCTTTTGCGCAGGGTGCAAATGTTTCGCAAGGTCTTGAAGGCACGATGTCTGTCGTCAGTAGACTGGTGAACGGTGTTGTGGGTCTTCTGATCGTGCTTGCGCTCGTCGCATTCTTTTGGGGGGTCATTCGATATATGTTTGGTGGTGCTGCAGACAAGAGTCAAGGGATCAAATTTATGATTTCTGGTGTCATTGTAATCTTCGTGATGGTTTCGATCTGGGGGATCGTGGCACTGCTTCAAAATACATTTGGGGTTGGTGGTAATCAGCGTGTTCAATTCAACCCAAACCCACCGCAAGGCATGGATCCTAGAAACGGAATTCCTGGAAACTAAAACAAAAGAACCGGAATATATTCCGGTTCTTTTGTTTTGTGTGGGCAAGGGGGGACTCGAACCCCCAATCCTTACGGAACCAGTTCCTAAGACTGGCGCGTATACCAATTCCGCCACTTGCCCAGATATATGACTAACGCGGGACACTATAGCACCAAATCCTGGGTTCGTTGACAACACTTTCACATCATGTTAGTCTTCATGTACCAGAAGTTCTCGTATTCTATCGTCTTGAGCTCGCTCGAGACCGCCCCGTAGTCGAATTGTGGGGTTGAGAGGTCTCAAGAACGCTGGATTAACTACTTAGCGCCGCTTTGCGGCACTACTACATGTATCGACAGTATTCACGACCGGGAAGCGGATCTCGCTCCCGATTCGGCGGACGCCAGGGCGGCCGCGCAAATTATCCACGATCACGCGCGCCAAAGGCGCAGCATGGTCAGTACATCGACCCAGCTCGCTTTGTAAACAAGGCAACTGTAACGGAGGTGCAGGAGGTATTCGTACCCCAGCACAACTTCTCGGATTTCGACGTAGCAGAAAGCTTGAAAAAGAACATTGCAAAGAAAGGCTACGTAACACCGACTCCAATTCAGGATCGTGCAATTCCGCACGTGATCTTGGGCGAAGATGTGCTCGGTATCGCAGATACGGGCACCGGCAAGACTGCAGCGTTTCTCATTCCACTCATCAACAAAGTATTGAATGATCGATCGCAGAAAGTTTTGATCATGGTTCCTACTCGCGAACTCGCAACTCAGATCGAAGACGAATACTGGGGATTCGCAGAATTCATGCGCATGGGTGCGGTAACCGTTGTAGGCGGGGCCAACATCAATAAGCAGATCCAGACACTCCGTCGCAATCCAAACTTTGTGATCGGTACGCCAGGACGCTTGAAGGATCTCATGAGCCAGGGCGAACTCGATCTCTCGGATTTCAGCACTGTGGTGCTCGACGAGGCTGATCGCATGCTCGACATGGGATTCATTCAGGATATGCGCTTTATTCTTGCGCACATGCCAAAGGAGCGCCACACGCTCTTCTTTACTGCAACACTTTCGCGCGACATCGAGCGATTGGTGCACGACTTCTTGAACAATCCAGTGCAGATCAAGGTGAAGACTCGCGACACGGCAGCGTCTGTGGATCAGGATGTGGTGCGAGTTGCAGGTCGCGATAAGCTCGACGTGCTACAAGAATTGCTTCAGCAGCCTGAATTTGAACGCGTGATAATCTTCGGTCGCACCAAGCATGGTGTGGAGAAGCTTGCCAACATGCTTTCAAAGAATGGATTCAAGGCAGAATCGATCCACGGCAACAAAACGCAGAACAAGCGTGATCGTGCACTCACCGCATTCAAAAAGGGACAAGCGACTATCCTGGTAGCTACAGACGTCGCTGCGCGAGGTATCGACGTATCTGGTGTCTCACACGTGATCAATTTTGATCAGCCAGCCACGTACGACGACTACGTACACCGAATCGGCCGAACCGGCCGTGCAGGTAAGGCTGGAAAGGCACTTACATTCGTAGGGTAAAAAACAAAGAAGGCCCGCGCGAGAAATCGAGCGGGCCTTTTTGCATGAGCGGCTAGATGCCGTTCAGGCAATGCTTTTTGGAGTACTCATCGGAGAGTCGTGCGGCAGTCGCGGCCTCTGATTGGGCAGAGAACGAATTGCCTTGTGCGGCATACGCCTTGCAGCGGCCATGGTACGCCGCAGCGTACTTTGGATTCGCTGTTGTTACCGCGTTGTACTGCGAGATCGCGTCGCTGTAGAAGCCCTTCAGCACGAACGCGTCGCCGAGCGATATGAGCGTACTGAGCGACGTGGGATCAAGCTGGAGCGCGATCTTCAGATCAATGATGGCCTTGTCGAGGATGTCATTGACCGAAAGTTTTGCCGCCTTACGAACCTGATACGTGGCCACGATCGCGTTGCCGCGGTGCTTTCGCGCCGAGGCGTACTGCGAGTCGAGTTCGATCGCTTGATCAAGATCCACGAATGCTCGCTTGTAGTATTCGAGGATCGCACGCGCAGTCGATTCCGAGAGTCCGTATCGCTCATCAGGCCAGAGGCGCTTGCGCTCCTCGTTGCCTTCGTAGAGATGCGAGAAACCGCGGTAGCTATAGGGCACCGCGTTCCGGCCGTCTTGCGCGATCGCATCCGCAAGCGTGCTGCGCGCCGATGAAAAATCTTTGCGAGCAAGCTCCTGGTACGCACGCTGTGTCAGATTGATCGATGCGCCGGTCACGACCGGAGTCGTGTTGGTTTGTGGCGGTAGGGCAACGGGCGTGAACGTGGGCTGCACCGACGCGACTTGCACCGGCTGTGCGTTGGGTTGCACGAAGTAGAACTTGCCGCGAATCGGCGACATGTTCACCCACGGCTGCTGAGCATTTTGGGTGTAGTCGATCGTGTTCACCCCGACGTCGTTGAAGAGCGCGAAGATGTCGAGCCCGGGCCTCAGGATGAAGTCGAGCAACACCTTCGTGTACGGACTCAACGGATTGCCATCGCGCGCGGTGTTACCGGGTTGCGTGGCGAATGCGATGAGTGTGCCTTCGGGTGCCTGCATTTGCGCCAAGCCGTCAGAACCAGCTTTCCCGTTGCGAACGAACGGATTGTTGCGACACGCGTCGAGGATCACAATCTTCAGCTTCGCCTTCGATTCGGCGAGCTGATACATGATCATGTCCATGCTCACGTTCTGCGTCATGAATTCCGCTCGCGACGAAGAACTTTCGTCGATCGGCATCAGGTAGTTGGTACCGCCGACTTGTGCGCCGTGTCCGGAGTAATAGAACAACGCGATATCGGCACCCACAGCAGCACGGCCAAGCAAGCCGACGGAATAATCCATATCTCGCTTGGTGAGATTGACCTGTGGGCCGTTGCCCACGAGTGCAAACCCGGCCTTGCGGAGCGCGTCGCCGAGCTGGCGCGAGTCGTTGGGCGGTCCGTTGAGCGTACTTTGCGTGTGGTACCCGCCGTTGCCGATCACGAGCGCAACCTTTTTCTGCGCCTGAGCTGGGTGGCTCAGTACCGTAAAGACTCCAAAAAGTAAAAGAGCGAATAGCCGCATTCCAACCTCCATTGCGTGCTCGAGTAACAGCCGACGTTCGGCAATTACATGAAGCACGCAGAGGGGAAACGCGACTAGGCACGTATCGTGCCACAAAGTTCCGCTTTTTCAAGACTTAGGCGATGTTGGCGGAAGGCTCTGGATCAGCAGGCATTCCTTTGATGAGTGTGGCCACTTCGTGCCAGAGCGACGTGTGATCGGCCATCTGTTTTTCTGCCAAGTCCCAGTCGAACTGCCCGCGAACGTATTTGCGGCTATCCTGAATGCCTTCTTCGTGCGGTAGGTTCGACATACCGATCTCGTCGCCGTAATACATGATGGGCGAGCCAGGGAGTGAATAGAGGAGTTTAAACGCACGACGCATGCCCTCGCGGTCGCCGCGATACACGTGACCGAGTCGTACTGATGCGGCATCACCCTCGCGCTTTTTAAAGTGGAAGAGCCCGTCGGGGTCCAGGAACGCGACAAGCGCTGCACGAATACCAGGCTCGATGGTGGTGAGCGAAATTTCGTCGTGGTTGCGCAAAAAAATCGCCCATGCGCAGTTATCAGGAATAGAAGCAGATACATCGATCATCTTTTGCACCTCGAGCATTTCGTTCTTTTGGAGCGCGAGCCACATTTGTTCCATGAGGTTGAAGTGGTACGCCATATGGCATTCGTCGCCATCGCCAAAGAACTGTTTGGTTTCTTCGATCGACTGATGCGCCTCGGCAAGCAGTATTACTTCCGGATACTCGGCTTCCAGTCGAGCGCGGATCCGCTTCAGCACCGCATGTGTCTCGGGAAGCGCTCGGCAATCCGTACCTTCTCGCTTGATGAGGTGTGGCGCAGCATCGAGTCGAAAGCCATCTACTCCCATGTCGGCCCAGAATTTCATGACGGAGAACATTTCCTCGAACACCTCGTCGTTGTCCCAATTTAAGTCTGGTTGCTGCGCATAGAACTTGGTGTAGTAAAAATCATTCGTCTGCGCGTTTGGACTCCAAATAGAATCATTCACATCTGGCATCGCGGGAAGTGAGAGGGGGAATTCGGTACCGGTTTCAGACCAGAGGTAGTAGTGGCGCTTTGGATTGTCTTTTGAGCTGCGCGCCTCGATGAACCATGGATGTTGATCGCTCGTGTGATTGAGTACGAGGTCTGTGATGATGCGAATCCCGCGCGAATGCGCTTCGCGCACCATGGCTCCAAAATC
>JACCDV010627526.1_pt1 | contig 11761 bp, 12 predicted proteins | sample 7446131 | NCBI WGS metagenome assembly JACCDV01 (sample SAMN15323448, study PRJNA562643) | freshwater metagenome | isolation source: river surface water | place: USA:Blue River Watershed | collected 2017-08-17
ATAAAAGTTTGTTTATAAAAACCAATGTTGTATATAACGAAAAACAATTATATGAAATCAATTAGATATAAAGCTTTATTTAATATTCATAAAACTAATAATATCAAATTTCAAGTTCTAATATACGATTAGCAAAATAGATTGATAATTTTAAGATATATAAATCTTATTTATCTATTCTTAAAGATTGTTAGTTATAAGATAGTAATATAATAAGATATATTTATATAAAAATAAGATAAAATATTGAGTTTATTTATTCTTTTAGATAAAGACGCATAATATTTAAACTTAAGGATAAATAACATAGTATTAATTTAAATATTAATTTTCTATTTTTAGCAAGCAATATATTTTACTTGTTTTAATAACAGTTTCACCAAAATACTCTTTCAATGGCTCAAATCTAATTCTTTCATCATATTTATTCATTATTTAATTATCTGTTTTGTAAATATATTTTGGTATAAATCCATCTTAAATTTTCTAAGCGAAAATCTCATTACCTGCAAATCTATCTAAAATTTCAATTTATTTTTCAATTTTAGGAATTTTCTTTTTTTTCTCCAATTTCATACTAGGATTTCAAGTTGGAACCTCTTTAGCTTATTATTAATTATTCAATAAAATATCGTCTTAAACCTTAAATTACATGTTTTATAAGGAGTTTTAATCTATTTATTGTTGAAACTGATTTTCACCGAAATCATATTTAAGTTATAAATCTTTTAGCTTTTATGAGGAAAATACAAAAGAGCTAAAGTTTTTACTTTTATCAGGAATATCATTTCCAGACATCTATCATTCTGATTTATTAACTTTTTGATTTTTAATCATTTCAGAAAAGTTTAAATTAAAATAAGGATATGATTATAAACTACTAGAAACATCATTTCTAACATTTTCAACCTCATTTGAAAAATTTAGATCTAAAGATATCTCCATTATAATCACTATTTTTAGTATATATTTGTAAAGGTTATAATTTTATAAATATTAAAATGGCGAGCTCTTTGGATATTTTATAAAATTTATAAAAAAATTCCTTTGAAGATTTCCTATGGTCGGAATCAAATATCAATAATTAATAATTGGAAAATGATTGAATTAGTTATTTAGAATTAATAAAAGATTTAAATAAAAACTTGTATAATTAATTTATTAATTTAATTATTTTCTTTTATTATATAAAATGGCAACCAATAGTATAACAATAGAACAATAGTTAGTGAATTCCTAAAATTAGAAATAGAAACCTGAAAATATATAGAAAGGCAACTCTATTTTTAGTTCTATTATTCTACTTTATATGGCTGCTATGGGAACTGGTATTTTAACAGTGCAACAATTTTTTTTCAATAATGGAGTTTTATAAGGAATTATATTATTGATTTTAATTGGATCTTTTTACTTCCTTTCTTCAGATATTTTGATTCAAGGATATGCAAAAACTCCTTAGGCCAAGAGTTTAAATGATTTGTTTGTAATAAATCTTGGAGAAAAATGGAGAACTATTTACAACACTGTGTTTTTAATATATACAAGTTTTGGTATAATATCAGCTCTTGTTACAATAAATAAGACTTTCTTTTAAAGTCTTTAATCTATATAGACTAAATATGAATTCTTAAAAAATCTTGAATTTTTAAAATAAAATTATGAAGACATTCCTTCTTATTTTATATTATTTTTTAGTTGTTTATTAATTCTTACCGCTTTACCAGAAAAGATTGAAATTCTATAAAGATTTTCAAAAATATCATTTGTTGTTTATACCTCTATAATATTACTAGTTATTGCCTAAACACCCAGCTACTATAAGCATAACCTAAAAATCAATAAAGATTTCAAACTTAAAATGCATGGTGATAATCTTGAATAATTTCTAAAATCTTTTGGTATTGGAATTTTCTCTTATAATTGCTTAACCAACTTTTATACTATATCTGGTAGTATGGAATGACCAACTGTTAAATGATAAAGAAAAGTTTATTTTACAGTATTTATAATAATCTTTTTTGCGATTTCAATAACAGGAATATGTGGATATATAACTTTTGGAAACAACAATGAAAATAAGCTTGATTTAATAATTTTTTGAGAAAGCATCAATGAAACAGATTATTTAATGCAAGCTGCATGATTTGCTTTATTATTTTCTTTATTGATTTTTGGAGGATTAAAAATTAATCCAATTAAAACCTTAATATTTTAATTAGCAAACATTTAGAAAAACTCATTTAATAATTTAATTGTTACTGTTTTTTATTGCTTAGGAATTGGATTGATAGCAAATTATGTTAAAATCGTAAAAGATTTAGTTGCATTAATTGGTTCATCAATTGGATTTCTTCTGATTTTTATATTTCCAGGCTTTCTTTCTTTTAAAATAAACTATTGTGAGACTCAAATTAAGAGATATTTAATGAAGACTTATTTAGTAATAATGAGTATTCTTATGATGATGCTAACATACAGAGCTTTAATGAATCTTTTGATTAATTCAAAAATAATACAAAATAAATAATTAATTAATCAATATATGTCTTTGATTTTTATATAATTTTAAATGAAAGATCTATTTGAATTAGTCGTGTATAATTAAAATGAAAAAGAGCTTAGTAGGTATGTTTAGAAATCTGTTGGATTTTTTTAATTTTAAAAAGGTAAATTAGTAAAAATATCGAATTTATTAGAAGTTGATTAGAATTAGTTCTTTTTTGAGATTATTTAAGATTGTGATCTTTTTTATGTTATTTAAAGAAATTACGTAATGCAAATTAGAAATAAATGAATTTATCAACCAAGATTTTTCGATAATTTGCTCGGGCTCAAAGTTAATGATTATCCTTGGAAATTATCTCCTGGAGATATGATTGTAAGTTGTAAAAAGGTTTTCTTGGTTGGAGGTTTTTCATATGATAATGATATTGACATTATCAAATATTAAGAGGTTGAGAATACATCATAATTAACAGAGCTTAATAAATAGTCATTTTTTCAAGACCCAATTTATAAAGCAGAAGAATGCTATATTTGTTAGATGAAAACAGGTAATCTTTTTGCAGCTTGTGATTGCTCTTATGTTCATAATGATTGTATGAAGAAAAAGTATTAAAACTAAGAACAAATATTAGTTAATTAAAAATGTATACAGTTGACTATACCGAATTTTTATTGCAAATAATGTCTTAAATTCTATCAATGGCAATCAAAGTCAAATACAACAAGAAAACTCTTAGTGAATAAACCAAAATAAGTTCCTGAGGATAATTTTCTAATCTTAGTTCAGTACTAATATAAAACTACAGAAGAAAATTCCATTATATTATATTTTTTAGACTTAACAAAAAGAAATTTAGAATTTCTGAACTTATTTTATGTCAGAACTTGTCTTTTACCAAATAATGTTAAAGTTCCTTCAATTTATACTTAGAATAAAAACACTCTTATTTATTCCTTTGGTTAAAAGTAATTTGATTTTATAGAGACTAAATAGGTTCAATTTTACTTAAATAAGTTTCATATTAGTTTTCAGGTCGTTGAGTAATAATTCTTACAAATATAATGATGGATGGAGGATTTGATAATCCTAAAGGAAAAGTTAATAAAATGAATGAAAATGAAAAACAGTCTAAAGACATTATCATTCCTTTGTTAAACAGATGAATACTATAAGCTGTGAAAACAATCGAAGATGAAAACATTAAAATTGACGGTATTTCTTGTTAGAATTTTATTTGCATTGGATAAATAATTGATTGTGCTGTGCATAATAATCAGTTCATATTAAGTGTTGATGATGGAACAGAAGTAATAAAAATTATGTGTTTAAAAGTATTCAACTAAGAAAGACCCAAAGTCTTAGAGAAAATAAAATTAGAAAATAACCCTTATGTGCAGGTTATTTATTAAGTAGGAATTCTTAATAAAGATAAAAAAGATATTGCTGTTTTTCATGGAATTCATTTTAAGGAAATTCAAGATCATAACCAAATTATGTTTCATTTATTAAACTGTATATAAAGTCATCAATCAAGATAAAACACAAGTAAGAACATCGAAAGTACAGCTAGAAAAAACACATTGAGTCCAACTGATGATATTTCTGCTAATGATTTATAGGTTGCTTAGCGTATTTTGCTTGATCTCAAAAAAGATGGATTTCGATGTGTTTCCAAAGATGCATTAATAAAATGACTTTTTAGTAGCGATTTAAAACCACAAGTAATTTCTGATGTTTTTAAATTTCTTTTGAATAAATAAATGATTTGTCCAATATCAACACTAGAAAATGAATATACAATTAATGTTTAATAATATTTATTTTTTTATATAATTCAATTAATTAAAATTGAAACTAATTTTATAATGAGTAAAAAATATGAGATTTTTTCAAACAGATTTGCCATAGCAGGAACAGAAGAACAATTATTAATAAATTTTTTTGAATAAACTTTTTATTTAAATAGTACTTAGCTTAGTATATATTAAAGTTAACCTTAAACATATTGTCAATATTTGAAAGAGTTAAAAATATCTGATGATGTAATGTCAAAAATTGAATAAAAAAAGTATAATGAATAAAAAGAGTTTGTTTGTGGAGGTTTAATTGTATACACAGTTTAAATTTTAAAATTTAATATTTTTAATTTGCTATTGATTCCGTTATAAAATGTTATATAAGATTGTATGTTTAATTTTTCTTTAATAGCAGATAGCAAAGCATTAATTTATACAAAAGAGATTAAATGTTAGGAAGATTTTAAAAATACTATTGATTTCTATGAAAAATATAATTCAGAAATCAATTAATTAGAAAATAAATATTTAATCTATAAATCCTTAATAAAGAATAAAAACTTCTAAGAATAAGTTGGACTAACATTTTTTGAACCAAAAGATGAAGAAAATGAAATTTTAGGTTAAAAGATTAAAATATTTTTAGTTTTCATAGAAGAAAGTCATATTGATAAAGAATTATTAAAAAGAAAGTAAATTGATTTTTGTATAATTAAAAGAACATCTATTACTGATGGTATTATTGATTTAATAACAATGCTAATTGATTACATCTATTCTGATATTAGCAAATAAGAAATTAAAAAATCATTATAAAATTTCTTTTAAAAAGTTCAAAAAAAGAAGTAATTTTTTATATAAATTATAATGTCTTAAGAAGCAATTATGATTTTAATAGATAATAGCTGTTATTCTAGAAATGGAGATTGCTACCCAACTAGATATTAAGCTTAGTTAGAAACTATTAGTCAAATAATAAGAGCTAAAAATAATGGAAATCCTTAAACAACATTTGGTTTGATATCATTAGCTGGAGATGCTTGTTAGGTATAAACAACATTGGTAAATAACCCAAGCTAAATATATTCCAAATATAGCTAAATCACATAAGGAGGAAATATCAAGCTTTCTTAAGGCTTGCAAATAGCCTAATTAGTTCTTAAACACAGAATTGAGAAAAAGTAAAAAGAAAGAATCATAGTTTTTATTGCAAGTGAAATTACAGAGAATAATGATAACTTTATTTAGACTATGAAGTTTTTAAGAAAAAATCAAGTTTCTGTTGATTTTATCAATATTTGTTCTGATAGAAATTATGAACTTATAAAAAAACTTTCTGAGATTATGAACGATGAAGATTCAACTTTTGTTAATTATGTTCCTAACTCGATACTTTTATAAAACCAAGTTTCTGCTTCTAAGATAATATCAAGTTAATAATAAACTGGTGTTGATTAGGAGTTTATGGATGAGGAATTATAGATGGTTTTAAGAATATCTCTTGAGGAAGAGTAAAAAAGAATAGAAGAACTATAAAAGAAATAATCCTAAGAAAATCAACCATTAATTGAAGAAAAAGAAGTTAAATTAGATGTAAAAGAAGAATAGTAAGAATAAAAAGACTATTTAAAAGATCCTCAGTTTTTAAAGGAAATAATGAAAGATTTAGATTTAGATAAAAAAGAATAATAAAAATTATAATGATTTTTCCAAACGATTATTAAAAGCCAGAAATTATATCTAAAAAATACATTAATGGAAATGCATTGTGTATTGGATTAGAAAATGTTGGCAAATCATATTTATTAGAATAGATTAAAGATGTTTAATCAAACGTATATAAAACCTTAGGATTTTATAAGATAAATTTATAAATTGAAAATTAATAAATTCAAATTTATGACTTTTCTGGGGAAGAACAATATTAGCATTTATGGACATCAGAAATATTTAATTTTAGTGGAATTATATACATCATTGATTTATCAAACATAAATACAATAAATTAAGCATTAAAATAATTTAATAAAATATTAAAAATTGATTAATTTTTTTATTTACCTTTATTAATAGTAAATAATGGTAAAAAGTAAGATTTAGAAAGTTATATCGAATTATTATGATTAGATTAATAGCATTAAAGATAATGGTTAATATGTAATTTAGATAATAAAATTGAAAATTTTAAATTAGGTTTAAGTTGGCTTTTTAGTAATTTTAATTAAATTTTTAAATGATAATTTTGTATTTTTAACAAAAAGGGATTTTTGTTTCTTAGCTAAAATAAGGGATAAAAGGGATCATTGAATCTTAGCATCCAACATAAATAATGTTATATAATCTCCAATATTTTTCTCTTACTCTTTTTGCAGCATGAAATAAACCTTGATATACATAAAGTAGCATTTCTCCTGGACCAATAGCTGTTCTCAGGTTTTCAAAACACTCATAAACATTGTTTTATATTTAAGTGACAGGTTCGAATAGGTTGCTGTGAGTATAGTTATGTAAATGAATTAAAACTTATTCTTTTTATTATCCATATAATCCCATTGATACATTCCTTAAGCACTATGCGGCAATTTATCAATGTAAAACATTCGAAGACATTAAACCATGCTCTAATAAAGTTACTAAACTATCTATATAATCAACAGAGGATTTTCCTATAAATTCAAATACAAAACTTAATGTTTTCAAAATAACTGTTTAAACATGAGATAAGGGAACCTTATATTCATTCATAATCGCAGGTAGAATTGTAAATGCTCCACAAGTTTAGCCAATTATTGCTATTGCTAAAGAAGATGATATACGACTTGATCTATCTTAAATCTTTAAATTATTTATTAAAATTAAAAGAATGTCGGAAGGGCCAACAATTTTAGCAATATGTCCAAAAGTCTTTATAGCGTGATTTTTTAATTTTTTATTTTTAGAGAAAAAGAGATCTAATAAATCCATTGCTATTTTTACCCATTCTTTAGGTTCAATTTCTTCTTCAATATTTTCGTATTCTTAAGCTAATGTTTCAATGCACTAAACAATGCTCATTTAAACTTATGGGTTTTAATTTCTGATAATTGGCGAAAGATTTAATAAGAATTGATTAACTGAAGGTTGAATCTCATCTAATTTTATGAATTTTATTAAAATTTATAAAGAGTTTAAAACTTCTGATAAAACTACAGGAAATTCTTCATTCAAAGCTTCATTTAAAAATAAAGATATTTTTTTAAGAAAATGAAATTATTCACAGATATAAAATATTTCAATCATTTTTCCTAATAAATAGAAATTCTGTTTTCTTTATTAAAATTCAGATGATTTTGATTTTATAGTAAAATTTAGATAAATTTAACCTAAATATTTTTAACTTGATTTTGCTAATATTTTTAATATAGTAACAGTATCATCAATAAGTTAGTTATAATCTTCTTAACAACTTTAATAAATTGCAAAGAAGCATGAATCAATAATCAAATCGAGTATTTAATTATCAAAAATAACTTCTGAATTTTATATAATTTATTTAATACATGAAATCGATGCTAGTTTTAAGTAAAAAGAGTTTTCTTTAATAAAAGGAATAATTTTAAGAACACAATTTTAAACATCAAAATATTTAGTTATAATCTAAGTAGATTTTATAACTAATTATTAAATTGCCTTATTAATAAGAAAAATTTCATCCCAATATAAGTTCCAAAATTATTCATAAATATTTTATTCTAAAGTTTATTAAGAAATCAGCTCTTTAGTAATCAGAGAGATAAAAACTTATAAAAGCGTTTTTTAAATACTTTCATTTCTATTTGATAAATTCTATATAAAAATATCTATCAAAGCATTTACATATTTTTCATTATTTTTAATGTAATAATTGTCTAGTGATTTTGATAAAACTTTAATACTTGCAATAAGGAGTTTTTCTTTATGAGTTTTTATGTTCTTTGATATAAAAATTAAAATATCATTTAAAATATCACTATTAATATCTTGAATAAAATCTAACATTAAATATAATGATTAGCAAGCTGATATTTGATTTATAATCAACTCATCTTTTATTAATAATGCAATTAACTCTAAAAAATCTTAATAAAATTGCTTTATTAATCAATTTAGAAACTTTACGGAATAATATAATATTTTTGCTCCAGTATTTCTTATTAAAGAGTTTTATTAGGTTCTGCAAATAGCTTTTAAGAAAGGCAATATTTTATTTACACCAATACTAATTCCTATTATTGCAAAGATTGTACCAATATTCTCTCATTTTTAATGATCTTAACTTCCTAATTAATCTCATAATACAGAGATTATTGGATTTTGTCCTACATTCTTTGCTAAATGTGATATAAACTCTCATATTTCTAATCTTAATAAAAAATTCTCTTATGAAACCATGGATAAAACAATCTCTATGATTTTATTAAGAAAAGGTGAAATTTCAGATGGAAATTTTTTAATAATTTTCTCAATTGCTTTTAGTAAATAATGCTAATCTGAAATATCTGTTTTTGAATCAAAAAATATTCCTATAATTTTCATTATCAAAAACTCTAAATCTTATTGTTATAGCCAATATGTAATCTTATTATATCCCTCTTTTCTTAGCTATGAATTCCCATTCTTTATTTATATTATAATCAAAAGACAAAATTTCTCTCTTGATTAAGACTTATTCAAATCTTCTTATTCAAAAAGACTTTAAAAATACTTTAGATCGGATTAGCTCATTTATGGAACAATTTCATTTTAATATTTCATCTCTGGCATTTTATATTCATTTTCCTCTATTTTCTCAACTTTGGAATAATTTGCATTTTGTGGTATCTAAATAATCTAAAAGTCTTCTAAAGGAAAAATCTTATTTAATTCCTCTTCAATCATTTTAAATTCATCATGAAACGCTCTTTATTAACTTACAGTTGTTATTTCTTCTTTAAAATCATTCATTAATTATAAATTTATATTTTTTATAAACCGATACGATGTCTACAATCCAAGACCTTTCTAAAGCCGAAAGAGACTTATTAAGACTTATTCACTCCAAATGTCATATTGGATCTAAGAACTACAACACTTAGATGAGAAAATACATTTCTAAATTTGCTAAAGATGGAACCACTATTTTTGATATTAAGCAAACCTATGAGAAGATCAAACTTGCTGCCAGAGTAATTGCTGGTATTCCATAAATCTAAGATGTTTATGCTATTTCCTCAAGAGCTTATGGATAAAGAGCTGTTATGAAGTTCTCCAAATTCACTGGATGCTCTGTTAACAATTCTACCAAATGGACTCCTGGTTCTTTAACCAATTATGAGACAAAGCAATACAAAGAGCCAAAATTGATTATTGTTGCTGACCCACACGCTGATTTTAAAGCTATTAAAGAATCATCATACGTTAATGTCCCAGTTATTGCTTTATGCGATTCTCACCATTCTTTAAAATTCGTAGATATTGCCATCCCTTGCAACACTTCAACTACACAAAGTGTTTCTATGGTATTTTGGATGATTGCCAGAGAGATCAATGTTTTATTAGGAAAAGTTAATCAAGAGGATGATGAATGGTCCACATGCAAAGAAGCAATGGTTGACCTTTTCTACAACAAACAAACTATTAAAGAAAGATAAGAAAGAAAATATGATTAAAAACCTGAAGAGTTAAACTAAGAGCAAGTTTAAGAAAATGAAGAAGAGAATCAAGAGACAAATGTCAATTAATAACATTATAAATATTTTACTTTTTATAATGGCAAAGTTCTTTTGTGAATATTGCGGTGTTTATCTTTCACAATCAAGCCCAAAAGGAAGAAAGCAACATTTGACAGGTTGAAAGCACGTGATAAACAAAGTCGAATATTACTCGAAATTGCTAACAGAAGCAGAGAGAGAAAAAACTTTTTAAATTGCTTAAGAATATAGAAGAAGACACAAAATTGCTTCAGAATAAAAATGTTATGAGATGTGATTGACTCGAGAAAGTTTCTACAAGTCACCCGTCCCTTATCAATATATGATAGTTTGTGAACAGGTTTTTACAAAACTGCCTTCGGCTATCATTTGTTTTATAGAGACTTTTTTGATAAATTTTCTCTTTTTGTTTTTAATGGTTTTTATATTTATTAAAATTGTCTTTTTAGCTATTGTTCTTATATAGTTAGAAGATTCATTAAAAGCTATATTTTTTATTCTTATGTTTTTATCGTTTTCTGCATCTCTTCCATTGTTGGTTCATGTTTCTTTACTTAGCTTGTATTTATTACAGGAAGTTTGGACTTGGCTACAGATGACTTTCTAACAGATTAAACAATTTCCTTTTAAATATCCTATGTACTTTAAAGACGTTTCTTTATCTCCATTAAAACGATTTCAATCGCACCTTCTTATTGTTTTATTATTTTCTCTATACTTTACTAAGAAACTCAAATATCCAATTTGCTGTGAAGGATTCTTTATAAAACTTCCCAATTTTATCTCTTTTTATCAATGGAGCCATATGATTAAAGATTAATTGCACTCATTTCCTTATGAAAAAATTTCCTTAAAATTTCTTAAAGAAAAACACCATCTGAAAAATCTCTTTAAATTAATGTCTTCTTAAATGGAAGATTAAACGAATCAATCCATTTGTAAATATCAGAATTCATTGTTAAAATTATAAGGATTAAATTATATTTTTTATAAACGATGAAATACTTAGCTTCATATTGCTTATTATCTCTTGCTGGAAAAACTAACATCAATGAAAATGACATTTCTAAGGTTTTAAAAGAAATAGGCGCAGAGTCCAACGCCGAAACTGCCAAAGTTGTTGTTGAATAAGTTGCTGGTAAAAACATTGTTGAATTATGTATTTAAGGATAATCAAAAATCTCTTCAATTTCTGTTTCTACTGGATCTGCCCCTGCTGCAGTTGCCACTAAAACTGAGGCCAAAGTTGAGGAAAAATAAAAGACTGTTGAGGAGGAGGAAAATGTAGATATTGGAGATCTCTTTGGTTAATGAATTTAAATAGATTTATTTTTATAATTTTCAATGTTTAAATTTCAACTGCTTTATATTTATTTATTTTAATCCTTCTTAATGCAACATGAATGCAATAAAGATATTATGATGAATTTCGAAGGTAAATATCTAAGCAAGTCTTTTGTTTAGGTTGATAGGGGTTTATGTGGCAAAATATTCAACTCTTGTTGCACTTTTTAATCATAAAGAAATTTTCTATAAAAATGGGATAATTTTTAATATTGAAATATTTCACTATAAAGCTTAAAGTTAAAAAAATATATTAACGTAATAATTAATCTTTGAGAATTTATATTAAAATAAAAATTAAATTTTTGAATTTTTTTTAGAATCAAAAAGATTTGTATTGATTGAAGCTTTAAAAGCAATAAAATCTGTAACAAATATAAAACTATTTGATATTTTGATTTTTTCTC
>JACCDV010371666.1_pt1 | contig 11759 bp, 15 predicted proteins | sample 7446131 | NCBI WGS metagenome assembly JACCDV01 (sample SAMN15323448, study PRJNA562643) | freshwater metagenome | isolation source: river surface water | place: USA:Blue River Watershed | collected 2017-08-17
GATACCGCGTTTAGCGCATAATCTTTTTTGGTCAAAAACTTAGAAGTAAACTTATTGAGAATTGTTATGGTCGATATCCCTCGAGCTTTAAGCGCTTCGCGCACTTTTTTCCCGTCAAGACGAACAAAAAAATCCTCTCCCGAACTACCACCGCTAATGCTGAGTGCTTGATTTCCAAACAGTGTGTTTAGAATTTCGTCCCCTGAAACACCACTACCCTGTGCAGACGAACCTTGATCCTGTTCCGTTCCAGCACTATCTCCATTTGCAGAACTTGAACTTCCGTTTTGATTAATAGCAATTGTCACCGTTACGCCGTCAGTGGCGGAACCTCCACCTGTAGATCCTCCACTCGATTCGCTCCCGGAACTTCCCCCGTCAGTACCTCCACTACCACTTCCAGAGAGGTTGCTGTCAGGAGCACCGATAGGCGCGGGGCCTGTGTAATCAATGTCCACTGAGTTAGTGTCGTTGCTGTAGGAAATAGCGTGTGCCGACAGCGCAAGGACAAACGGAAAAGAAATTCCGACGATGAGAACAACGATTGCGAGAAGGAGTCGCATGACACTACCGTACCATGCGAAGTATCGTTAGTTACTGAATCACCACAGGAAACGATACGGAAGCATCGTTTTCTGGCTCACCCGACGGATTATCCTTCTTCAACATGACGATTGCCTGACCAGAATATGGCGCCGATAGTTCAACAAGCGCCGTGAATGGCACAAAATCTTCCGTCATCCAATCACCGTCTGCCTGTGCAATTGCTTGGCCGATAATGGCGCCACTACTGTCACGAACTTCAATCGGGAAAGACGCTTCGAAGTACCAATACCCCCGCGCAGACCCCTTAATTGAAAACGTTTGTCCGACCGACTCGCCCGGCTGTGGAGACGCAACGAGAATAATATCTTGAGATGCATTTACGTACGCCGACGTCCCACCACTCAGCGCCCCCTCTTCCACGGTAGGAGCATTTGCGACGCCTGCTACGACCGCATACCCGCCGACCAAAACTACCAAAACCAATACTGCGATAACTAATTTTTTATTGCTCATAGTGCTCGTGTGGTTACGATTACATAATTACACAAAATAAAAAGCGGCGAAAACGCCGCTTTTGTATTACTTATCCCCCTCTTTCTTGTTCGCAATATCATCGAGAATTTTCTGTGGGTCTTTCTCGACGCTCTTCATCGCTTCATCTAATGCTGGGTCGGTGCCCTGAGGCATCGGCTGATTCTGATCTTCTGGTTCTGTATCCATATGCGACTAGTATACAAGCTCCTTATGAGCCCGCAAAGGTAATCCCCTCAGGCAACTCAAACTGTGATGCGTCCACGGTCCATGGTGTGCAGTTGTACGCATACTGCTGATTTATATCAATTCCCTGCTGGCTAAACGCTGTTGTACCATCAGGCGTGCCAATCGTTGCGGCCGACTTGAAGCCTTGGGGCGAAAGTGACGTCCAGACGTATACAGATCCATCTTTCTGAATCATATGACTATCGATATCCTGATTGAGCTGAGGTACCGCGCTAACGAAGTCTCCTCGAAGCGTCTGTCCTGAAACGTAGACCGTGCCAGAAGACTCAGAAACTTCATTCTTTACATTAAAGGTGCACTGCCAATCACCGCCCCGATTCAAAAGGTCGGCGAGGGAGCCAGTAATTGCACCATCACTACTTCCACTACTTTGACCAGCTACAGTATTCTGCGATGACGCTTGAGGTGTTGGGGCGCCTCCCTGATTCATCATTAAAAACGCTGCCGCTCCTCCAAGAACGACGACAGCAACTATTATTCCAACTACTTTCATCGACATATGCTATCTGTTGTAAGTAATGCTCTCAGAATACCATGTCCATCAATCGAGTTTAAGCGACCGCGTCGGACGCATGACCGCTTGTGGATCTCGCTTCCATTCATCAGATACATCCGCGTACAGTTCAAGCTCGTTTCCGTCAGGGTCAAGAATGTAGAGAGAGTGCGTAACCGTATGGTCTGACATACCGACAATCGTAACGCCTTTTTCTTTTAATTCGCGATACACCGTTTTTAATTCTTCTGTGGAATCACCAACCTTAAACCCTATGTGATACAGCCCCGGCTCCATAGTTTTGTCCCGTGGCTCGCGCCCTACTTCAAGTAACAGTAATTCGTGATGTGTCCGACCAGAGGAATATGCCGCGAGTCCCGCATCCCGTGCGATTTCTCGAAACCCAAGAATGTCTCGATAAAAATGTGAAGAGCGTTCTATATTTGTGACATACAGGACCACATGCCCAAGTTCGTGTATCTTCATGTATCCTACGCGCGCTTCCTATCGAGCACAAAGAGCATCACAATGATGACGAAAACGAGTGCTGAGAACGCGACGAGCGGAAACGTAATGTAGTCGAATTCATAAATAAATCGTTTTGCGCAATCTCCAACACCTGAGGCTGGGCACGGCAACACACTCTCTCCACCTACTTGGATGTAGTGATGGTACAGCGCGATGACCGCACCACAGACCGAAAGCGCAATCGAATACCACGCAGCTTGAACATCTTTCAAAAACAGCGCGACACCGAGCACAACGACCTGCGAGTAAATAAACACTCGTTGCATCCAGCAGAGCCCGCACGGAATGATGCCGTATATTTCCGAGTACACGAGACTCATGACGGTAGAGCCGAGCATCAGAAGAAAACTCGCCGCCACGCCCCATGAGCCGACGAGGTCTGCAAGCGGTTTGAGTGCGGGCTTTTTTCTAAAGAAGTACAGAACGAGAAGGAATACGGAGGCTACCTGTAGGCCTACCGTCCCGACCGCGACCAAATAATTTAATTCGAGGACGCTCATGGTTTTGCCTACTCAGTTGGAAGTGCGCAGTTCGTTTTCTCAGCCAATGTAACAAGAGATACTTCTCCAGTCTGACGGGTACCATCTGGGAAATCCCACGTTGGATAATTCTTTACGTCTTTAGTCTTACATTGATCAAGTTGGCCATTTCCGTCAGGTGTCGAACATTCTACGTATGGCAATAGTTTTGCCGAGCCGCCAAACAATTTCTTTTGCGCTTGGCAGTGCGGACACCAGAACGCACCATAGAATATAGTTCCAGAATCTTTTAGGCATTGAGCGAATGAATCAAGTTTGTCCGAACCTGAAGTTGGACTTTGTGACGATCCGAAAAAAACGATAACGCCGGCAATGACTGCCAAAACGACGACGCCGATTATGATTGCGGGGGTATTTTGTTGCATCGGTACAGTATACCGTTGCCCTGAAGTGTCTGGGAAGTCCTACTCAACCGGCGTGCGGGGCGTCTTACCCATGCCTTTTGACACCCTATACATCGCAAACAGAAGCGCGGCGCCCGCGACGTATTGTGAAACTGCGAGAACTGTCCCGTACAAGAAGTAATCTATAAGAACGGCCGTGAGAGGAAATGCGAGCTCAACTATAGTAGAAACCGACGCGGGCGTCTGCTTAAGTCCTCGATAGTAGACCCAGAGCGCGAACATACCTGTCGAGAGGGCTATGATTAATAGCGTTACGAACTGCCCTCCCGTCACTGCTGTTAACGTTGGCGTGGCACCAAGTGCGACCACGAATAGGAGCGCGAACGGCACGGTGAGTAGGAATCGCAAACCCGTGATGAACGTATGTGAGTGACCAAGAAGCGTGAAGCGAGAAAATGCGGTCGACGAACCCCACGCAACAGCTGCCAAGAGCGCATACAAACCGGCAAGCAAATATCCGCTATCACCGACATTAACGACACCGTTCGGGAACGTGACATAGAAACCAGCGACAAGTGCGACGGAAGCCCACAAAAAGTAGTTCTTAGTAATTTTCTCCTTAAGCACTAGCGCAGCAGTGATGACGGTAAAAATGGGCTGCAATTTCTGAATGAGGAATACAACTGAAAACGGGATGAAGTTAATCTTGAGGAGCGCGGTGGTGAAAAAGAGCGTGCCGAGAACTCCTGAGAGAAGCGCAACTAAACTAATTGCTCCCCACTCTTTCTTTGTTAATTTTTCTTTTTTCCAGTTACTGATGATGAATGGCAAAAGAATAATGAGACCAATGAGATGTTCAAAAAAAACTATCGTCGCAGGCGTCAGTGAGTACAACTCGCGTCGCAACACACCATCAATGCCCCACAGAACGGCGGCAACGAAAATAAGCAACGGCCCAATACTTAAAAAGTTTTTAATCATGAAGCGATCTAGATAATAAAAAACACCCCATTCTTTCAGGGGTGCGCAACACAGCGAAAATTATGATGAATCATAATTTTCGCTGTGTTCCCTCTTTCATCCCGACTATACGGTCGCCTGTGGAATTTAACCACATCATGTCCAGCTCTAGTTCTTGCTAACAAAAACTGGAGCTGGGCTCGCGGGGTATACCGCCGATTAGGATTTTCACCTGACCCTGAAGGAACTCGGTTAGTATATCAGGAACGGCGGACTTTAAGACCCGTGTCGTTTTCCAAAAAACCAAAAAAAGCGCCACTCCCGACATACCAGAGCGTGTGAATGGCTACCGCGTAATAGACACCGCCCTCTACATTCAAAATGAGAAACGGAAGAACAAACCCTCCAAGGGTCGCAAAGATTGAAAAATAGAGCGCCCAAATGACGCGGGTCGAGAGAAACATGTGTAAGTGTGACAAGAAAAATACTCCGGCAAATATCGGTACGAGCGTATCAAACGGAATACCCGAGCGAGCCATGAGTAAAATCAATATACCCGCGACGAGTTGTTGAAACAGAACATCTCCAGTTTTTGACAACAGATATTTATCATCAATCAGCAGAAACTGCTGATCGGGATTCGCTTTTGCAAGTCGATCGGGCTCCTTATCAAATAACTGCAGACGACCATATATCCACGGATTCAGAACCGTGAGTACCACGAGACATACAAAAATACTAAGTACGGAACTAACGAAGAAGAGCTCCTTCGTGTAATCCCAAAACAAGACGGCGACGGCGAGTCCCATAAACACGAAATACAAAAATGTGAGCGCTGGATTCTTTGTAAACGATAGGTGCAGCTTGCGGTTAACTACGTATATAAACGTCAACCTGTTAATGAGGAGAATGCCGAACAGCAGTATGACTTCAACCCAGAGACTCATGCCTCTATTTTAAAGCATTTTTATGACGTGGTACGTCGTGCTTTTGCTCGTTCGTTATCGGTGAGGTATTGCTTTCGCAAACGAACTGACGACGGTGTTATTTCCAAAAATTCATCTTCTCCCATAACTTCAAGTCCTCGTTCAATCGACAACAGCCATGGAGGTGTAATGTTTATTGCTTCATCTGAGCCTGAAGCTCGCATGTTGGTCAATTGCTTACCCTTTGTTGGGTTGACCATCATCTCTTCGCCCTTTGAGGTATTGCCAATGATCATTCCTTCATAGACTTCCGTCGTTGGGCCAATGTAGAGCGTACCGCGATCCTGCAAGTTCCAGAGCGAGAATCCGAGAGCTTTTCCTGTCTCCATTGAAACCATAGACCCTGTCAATCGTTTCTTTATCTCTCCAGAGAAATGCTTGAAGGCGATGAAGCGCGACGAAAGAATTCCCTCTCCCTTAGTGTCGATAACGAACTGGTTCTTGTAGCCGAGGAGACCTCGCGTTGGGCCTTCAAAAATAAGTCGTACCTGATTTTCATGCACGGTCATGTTCTGCATGACAAAGCCACGAAGTCCCAAACGCTCGATAATTGCACCTTGATATTCCGATGGTGTATCGATGACTACTTCCTCAAATGGTTCCGTTTTTACGCCATTTTCCTCATGAAAAATAACTTTTGGTTGCGACACCATAAGCTCAAATCCCTCTCGTCGCATGTTCTCAAGCAAAATAGAAATGTGAAGTTCTCCTCGACCCGAAACCTTAAATGACTCAGACGAATCGAAATCAACTTTAAGGCCGACGTTAACCTCGAGCTCTTTCTCCAACCGCTCTCGGATTTGGCGTGTCGTGACGAACTTTCCTTCCTTGCCCGCGAACGGACTTGAGTTCGGATAAAAGTTGAGCACAATTGTTGGCTCATCAATCGCAATTGCAGGAAGTGGGTTCATGCTTTCATCGTTCGTAATCGTTTCGCCGATGTAAATGTCAGGAAGACCCGCTATGAGTACGATGTCACCGGAAGACGCTGAGTCAGTTTCCTCCCGTTTCAATCCTTTGAAGCTAAACATTTTTACAATTTTTCCCGTTCGCGTTTCTCCTGTTGGTTTCTTGATGAACACTGAAGATCCCGTTTTAAGCGTTCCCTGATAGATGCGTCCAACTGCCATGCGGCCCAAGAAATTGTCGTAGGCGAGGTTAAACGGTTGCAGGAGAAGTGGCGCATCGACTGGCGCCGAAGATGCTGACGGTACATGCTCAAGAATAGTATCTAAAAGTGGCATGAGGTCAGACGACTCATCCGTCAATTTTTTCTTTGCAATTCCCTGCTTCCCAATTGCGTAGACGACCGGGAAATTAGACTGCTCATCGTTCGCACCCAACTCCAAGAAGAGCTCCAACACTTGCTCTTCTGCGCGATCAGGGTCAGCAGCAGGTTTATCAATTTTGTTTATGACGACGATTGGTTTCAATCCGAGTTCTAGCGACTTCTTCAACACGAATCGTGTTTGTGGCATTGGCCCTTCCTGAGCGTCGACAACTAAAAGAACGGTGTCGATTGAGCGAAGCACACGCTCGACTTCGCTTCCGAAGTCAGCGTGACCAGGTGTGTCTACAATGTTTATTTTGGTGTCTCTGTAGGTAACCGCAGCATTCTTAGCGTAAATGGTGATGCCGCGCTCTTGCTCGAGTTTGTTTGAGTCCATCGAAACACCCTCCTCGCCAACGCCCGTCTGTTTCAGCAGTGCATCAGTAAGAGTCGTTTTGCCGTGGTCGACGTGGGCAATAATTGCGATATTTCGAATTTCCATAGAATGAAAAAAGCTCCGCTCGGAGCTCTTCTAAAATACCTTAAAAAATAAGGGTTTGCAAGCCATTAATTGACTTTTGTTGTCTAATACGGTATAATGTGTAAATGGGTTTTGAACGAAAAACATTGCTCGGAATGGTTGCGCTTGCTACGGCCTCCTGCGCAACACCTTCATCGGTGAATCAATTTGACTCAAACCGAACCGCACAGGTTCGAGAAGTTGCTAGCCTGACAAGGGACACCACGATACCCGTATGGCGAGCGAGCAACGGTTCCGGCGTTGAGTTAGCTGTGATCATTGAGGGGTCAACTATGTACGAGGTGATGACAGGAAGCGGCAACCTTTCTATAAGTACGTGCGTAACCGACGCTGAGGTGATCTCAGAAACGCCTCACTGTGCTGGAGATCAGGAATCGATATTTGATGGTGATATGGATGGTAATGCGGACGTCTATGCGGCTCGCATTGGAGATCAAGTTCATTACATGGATGGAACCGCGCAAGGAGTACAGCAACGCTACCACCAACGACTTGATGAGTTAACTCGTATACGAGAAAGTCGCATACGCCCTCGAGTTTAAATTCGATAGGAATCGAGATTGCTCTGAATTCTAGAAGTTAAATCCGAAGAATCGGATACGCTAAACGCTTCGCCGGAAAGTTTTTCGTATATCTCGATGTAACGACGGGACAGTTCAAGAACCAAATCTTCTGGAGCTTCTGGGAGCACAGCGTCGTTATATGGGTCACAATTTTGTTTAAACCAGATGCGCAAGAATTCTTTATCAAACGCTTTCGGCTCCTCTCCTTTCTCGAGCTGCGTTTCATAACTCTCCTTCAGCCAATAGCGAGAATTGTCTGGCGTGTGCACCTCATCAATCAGAATCACTTTCCCGTCATGAAGTCCGAATTCATATTTGGTATCGACGAGAATAAATCCTTTTTCCGCAGCGTGCTTTTGCCCGTATGCAAAAAGTGCGAGCGCTGCTTTTTGCATCTCCTCCCACTCCGCTTCCGTTGCAAGCCCGCGGGGAACCACTTCATCTAGTCGGAGGTTTTCATCATGTCCCGCTTTCGTGGTCGGCGTTATTACAGGACGAGGAAGTGGCATGTTCTTCGTCATCCCGTCGGGAAGCGTTAAACCACCAAACTCGCGTTTCCCTTTTTGATAGTTCGTCCAAATTGAAGTGTCGGTAACCCCCGTTAAATATCCTCGAACCACGACTTCGACTAAAAACGGCTTCGCTTTTTTTGCGACAACGACATTTGGATCAGGAACGGCAATCACCTGATTTGGAATAATGTGCTCCGTATTCTTAAACCAAAAAGCTGAGATGAGGTTCAATACCGCACCCTTGTGCGGAATGTGAGCAATGATGCGGTCAAACGATGAGTGACGGTCAGTGGTCACCAATATCATTCGCTCCTCCTGCTCATATATATCTCTGACCTTCCCTCGCGTCAGCGTGCCGAGACCTTGAAAATTTGTTTCCTTTATTACGTGCATAAAGACTTAAATTGTTTCATATCTATACTTTACAGTCTCCGCACTAGATGCTGTGTCTTTACTTCTGAGCCGCGCTACACGACTTTTTACCAGCCATTCCCATATCGCGTCTGAATAGGTATTTGTGCCACCTGAGCTTAAATGAAGACCGCGTTCAGATAAAAACTTTATCAACTCCTTATATGCTGCCTTTCCATACCCCTTACCTCTTTCAGTTTCTATAAAAACGATATAGGGGGGCATATCGAGTCCTACATTACTTGGAATACTCACTGTCATCTCACCAACAGAAACCCGTTTAGGGCCAAGGATATTAAACTTTACTACTCCATCTGGGCGAGGTGGGGTTGTAGTGTCTTGTTCGAGACTTACTGCGGGGAGTTTTTGCTTTGGGTTCAATCGTTTCTCGTAGTCAGCCGATGTTAGTGGAATGCTTGGCTCTCTCCCCACAAATACGTCTCTGGATTTTCTTCCCCACAACATAAAGAATTTATGCCCCAGGAGGATTCAAAGTAATATTCTCTGGCTCAAATACAACTTCGCGCTTCCCGTCTTCGACAACACCAACATCCATCATCGTGTATCCCGCTTCAGTGCCAAGTTTTACTACGCGGTCCGCTTCGTTTGCTGGAACATAGATGTAATATCCTGCACCCCAATTGAATGTCTTCAAACAATCAGTGAGCGAGAGGCCTAGTGCTTCTCGGAAATACTGCATGAGTGGAGGCACCGAAAGCCACGAATGAATTCGATAGGTAAACGGACGCTTATCGAAAGCAAGCTTTCCGACTCCATCGCCCGTCGCAGGAAGTAGCGCGTGAATATCAACCTCGTTATCAAGCAATGATTCAATCAGCGCTACATAGGAGTGTGTTGGAATAAGTGCTTCTTCCCCCAACATACTTCCACTTGGAAGCTTGGTCATAAATTTCTCGGGTAGCTCCATCGCTTTTTTAATGACCAAAGAAACACCGTTTGAATGTATACCCGAAGATGCCGCTGCGATGATGTGGTCACCCGCTGAAAGTTTTTTGCCTGATATCAAGCGCGACTTTGGCGCTATGATGCCGTTTACCGCACCTGAAAGTATTGGCGCAACCTGAACAGGTGCCTCAGGCTTTACCAAATATTTAAGCGCTGCGGTTTCACCTGCAGGCAATGCCATTCCTGTTTCCTCACAGACTGCATAAATTCCATTTGCAAAATCCTGCACCTTTTTTTCATCTGTAAACCAATCAGTATTTCCGACATCAATGTGATCGGTGAAAACAACAGGAAGCGCGCCTTGCGCGATGACATCGTTAACGCACATGAGCGCCGTGTCTTTCGCAATCCCGTCATAGTATGTTTTCCCTGTTCCTGAAAATTGATACATCCATTCTGCTATCCAGTTTTTATTACCTAGTCCTTCCTGAGTCTGGCACCACATGTGCTCCAAAGGTCCTCGGTATTCATACACCGCGCCATGCGAGTGCATAACATCGGTATTAATAAAAACTGAGCGCTTATTGGGAAACGCTACGGTCCTTTTTCCGACCGCTATCATCGCCTGCTTGAACGGCTCAAGTACTGAATAGTCAACTCCTGCTTTTGCGTACTCGCTCTCACTCATACCAAACCTTTTTCTTCGAGGTATTTTTTAAATCCGCCTTCTTCGAGAGCCTCAACTTTCTTCAAAACTTCCCCCTCGATGCTCTTCTTATACTCAGCAACTTTTCCTCGAATGCCTTCGTCATATGTACCAAGTATTGAAGCGGCCAAAATGCCGGCATTCTTCGCTCCGTTTATCGCAACCGTCGCGACTGGAACACCGGGTGGCATTTGCGCGATAGAAAATAGAGAATCAATCCCCGCTGCGGTTTTCGTCGAAACAGGTACTCCAATCACTGGAAGTGCGGTCATCGCCGCTGCCATCCCCGGAAGATGTGCGGCGCCACCTGCGCCAGCGATGATGACTTTAATACCCCGTTCAGCGGCAGTTTTTGCGTATTCAACGAGTCGGTCAGGAGTTCGATGCGCCGAAACAACGGTGACTTCTGTTGAAACACTAAAGGTTTCAAGCACTTCTGCGGCATCCTTCATCACAGGGAGGTCCGAATCTGAACCCATAATGATGGCGACGAGGGGCTTCATGACCAGAGTAGGTTTAAAAATCCGTGGTACCCGCGCAGAGACGCCTGTTTTTGGCGCGAGAGGCCAAGCTGGAGCCGGAAATGTATTAGAAATACATAGAGGGCGAAGCGAGTGCCTCGGAGCCCAAAAGCGGGCATCGTAGGCAGGGGGAGATTTTTAAACATGCTCATATACTAACACGATGCCGTATTTTTTCCGCCTTTTCGTGTGCCTCTTCTTCGGTCAAACCAGTCACGGTCACATGCCCCATTTTTCTGCCCTCTCGTGTCTCATGTTTGCCGTAGAGGTGCACAAATGTATTCGGCTCGCCCCCTACTTCTTCAAATCCTTTTGGTTCGGCGGGTCCATTTCTTTTGCCAAGAATATTGAGCATGACAGCAGCAGGCACTTTCATGTCTGTCTTTCCTAAAGGCATGCCAGTCACGGCACGCACATGCTGTTCAAACTGAGATGTTTCGCACGATTCAATAGTCAGGTGTCCAGAGTTGTGAACACGTGGGGCTATTTCATTTACAACCACACTTTCACCTAAAAACATTTCGATTGCAAACACCCCTGCCCCGCTCAAATGTTCCATCACATTTCGCGCTAATTGTTCCGCCTCAGCGCGCACGTTTTCAGAAACACCCGCTGGCATCGTGACCGTATCGCAAATGTGATCAACGTGGACAGTTTCAACAAGCGGGAAAAGCGCGATGTCGCCCATGTTACTTCGTGCTGCAACTACAGCAAGCTCTTTTGTAAACGGCACAAACTTTTCCGCATACAATTCTCTTCCTACTAATTTCTGAAATGCGTCGTCTATACCAGACTCCGTTTCGACAAGCGCATTCCCTTTGCCGTCATATGAATCACGCTTTGCTTTCAAAACGAACGGGTAGCCGAAGCGGCTACCCGCCTCTTTCGCATCATCGATACTCTTTATCTCCAGAAAATCCGCAGTCGCAATGCCATGCGTTTTAAGAAAAACTTTCTGCGCATACTTATCTTTAATTATCGAAAGTGTGTCGGGCGCTGGGTTTACAGGCTTTTGTTTCGCAACGGTCGCAAGTGCCTCATTGTCAGCCGATTCAATCTCAAACGTCAGAAAGTCCACCTTCTCCGAAAGTTCTCTGATTTTTTCAGCATCGGTAAATGAGCCAAGTATCTGCTCATCCGCCACCTGCCCTCC
>JACCDV010908668.1_pt1 | contig 11757 bp, 5 predicted proteins | sample 7446131 | NCBI WGS metagenome assembly JACCDV01 (sample SAMN15323448, study PRJNA562643) | freshwater metagenome | isolation source: river surface water | place: USA:Blue River Watershed | collected 2017-08-17
ATCCGACAATCTTCTTAGGTTTGCCCACTTGAATGTCCTAATTGTTAAGTTCTTTAATGAGCTTAGATGTTGTCTACAGTCTTTAGTCAGGTGTTAGCTTAGTGTACGGTGCAATTCTTTTCATTACTTAGAAATTATTCTTCTGCTCGTCACTCATGCCTGTAAGGGATACAAACTAAGGCACAAGAAATATTCTCGTTTCTTCTTCAACTAACTCTCCATTCGACTTCATCTTTTTTTCAACTTTCTGTATGACTTCAATTAAGGGCTGATTCATTTCTTTAACTTTGAGTCCATATGCCTGCTTGTAATATTAAGCATATGTTATCATTTTACCATCGCTTGCTTGGCAAAACTATGAGTTGGGAGTCTTAGTAAAATCAAATCTTTCAATAGCGTAGGTCTTTATTTTTCCGTATCTTGTTATCACTATCTTCCCTAGAAGCGAAGATTCAACCGAATTCTTAGGCAATCGATTAATTTCCTATAGCAAGTTAGCAGAACGGAAAATTTTAGAGCATACATCGATTTGTAACGATACTCCTGATTTCAAGGGACAAAGGGTAAATTTAAATCCTCGAATTATATTAAGACCAATCTCTTAAACTTTGGTTTATGATTTATCAAAGAACTTTCCACGAGTAACTTAATTCATCTTTTTATCTCTGATTGCACTTTTGATTTTGTTGTTGAATATTTGAAAGACCATTTTTGAGCCATCTGAACTTTGTAGGAGGCTTGAGATATCTAAGACCTTAGTCTGCTTGACCATAACTTAGTACTTATATGTGTTTTCTTTGAGCTCGAACTGAGTATTGACAAACATAGCTGTAATGAGAGGTTTAGTTCCCCAAAGCATTTGACCTGATGCGGTCACTAGCCCAATCTTTTATTTCAACTGATTCCTCATGCTCTTGACCAAGCGATAGAGTAGATCAGTAGAATCACTAGGAATTGATGGCTCACACTCGAATGCAAATTGGTATATTAGTGTGGATTTGGATGCGATTTGAATATCAAAGAAATTGGTGACCAGTGTTTTCTTTTGAGAATTGGGTAATTTAACAGGGAGGTTGTATTGCCTTCTTGGTAGTTCTTGGAAAGGGCGTTAGTCTTCCATATGGAATCAATATAGCAACCCTTCCATACTCTTTCCATAAATAGTAGAATATCCTAGTATTATCAACAAAATTAATATCAATGGTATTTGATTATTATCAATCTTCTATCTTTATTCAATGCAAGGGCAAATATCAAAAAAGTACTAACAGTAGAACAACTAATAAATACTCGGAAAATTCATATTTCATTAAAAACTGCAACGGGCAAATGATACTCATGTCCATTTGCAGCAAAGTAATAGAAAGGTAAATTGTGAGATAGATAGGTCTTGATAATTCATACGGGTGGAACAATCGGTATGTTTAAGGACAACAAAGACTAGAAAAGCAAATTTGAACCAAAGAAGAATGAGTTTAAATAATTTTTACTGAGTCATCCTTACTTTCATGATGAGAAGGAAACTTATTTTATTGCCCAAGATGGATTTACCATCACGCCTTAGACTATCTTCAAGAAAAAGATATGGTATAAATATATGGAACTGGACTAGCTTATTGACTCAACCAACATGACCATCAGCCGCATCAACATAATTCTGAAGGCAATCGAATAAGAATATGAGCGTAGTGAGTATGTTACTTAGATTATGATGCTTTTGTTGTGCTCCATGGGACTGATACAATGAGTTTTACAGCCAGCAGCCTTTCCTTTATGATATAAAACCTAAAGAAGACAATCATTTTGACTGGTTCCCAAGGTAACGCCTGTATTATTTAGTCCCTATTGGATAAGCCCGTAATGACGCTGTTAATAATCTACTTTGCGCGATCACCATAGCTGGTCACTACCATATTCCTTAGGTATTGCTACTATTCGACAATACCCTGATGAGAGGGAACAGGACTACAAAGACATCTGCCTCTTCATTTAATTCTTTTAATAGCCCCAATTACTATCCAATTGGCACCTTAGGACTTAAGATATAAATCAAATGGTAGCTTGTCCGTAGCTGTAAAGCTGACCAGCCAACCAAATTTCATATGTTGAAGAGTGAAGTAGGTCATTTGAAGCTAACTCCCTTCGGAACTCCTGTTCAACAAAAGCACAAATATTTAGTCATCGAATCATATGGCGTTGGAAATGTGCCAACTGAGGGTCCTTTTTATGAGTGGCTCTTATAAAACAGTAAAAAAGACCCAAAAGACCGCATTTTAATTGTCAATATCAGTCAAGTCTACCAAAGTGTTATACTCAATATCTACGCCACTGGAGATATGGCTGTAAAACTAGGCCTGATTTCGGGAAGCGATATGACTTGCGAAGCTGCAGTTGCTAAACTATCTTATCTAGCAAGTCAAAATCTACCTGAGGAAAAGATTAGATAACTAATGGTTAAAAATTTGAGAGGGGAGCTCACTTAAATGGAAGATCGGCAAATCCTGAAGAAAGATAACTATGTATTAAGCTGCATTACAATGCTTTAAAAATATTTTTTGAACCAGTCCTAAAAATTTAGATAAATCTTACTTTACTCTGTTTATCCAAAACTTGTAAGTGAAAGGGCAAACCAGGCTGGGGTAAACCATCTTGAATAAAATGGATTGGATGTGAATTATCGCTTTTCAGATGGAGACACATTGCTGCATCGATTTATGAAAGATAAGTTTAAGCATAATGATTATGAACATTTTCTCAAGTTTTTATTGGATAGAAAGATCGATGTTAATGCGAAAGACAACAAAGGAGCCACAGCTCTATTCTATGCTCTTTAAAATAGGTATTTCCAATTGTATTTAGGCATTTAACCTAAGCCAAAATGATCAGCGGGGAGCCATATTTGGCTAAAGTTGAAGTCTCTCCTTCCCGTTTCTTTAGAGCCATAAGGAATAATGAAGAGTAGCTCTTGCAACTGATGTATTAGGCAGGAGACCGGTTTACCTATGTGAATGAATAAGGTCGAAATTGTTTAGTTTACTGTGTTCTCACAAATAATAAAGACATCTTTAATTTCTTCAAGGACAATCTGGATTTGGATGATAAGGTTTATAATAAAAAAGATGTCTATGGCAAAAATGCCTAGACCTATATCAAATAAAAAGGATGGACCCTGGATTAATAGGAAAAATATGAATAAGAAAGTTGATTGTTGTTTTGATAGAATAAAGGTAAATTTGATCAATCTCTCTAATTTCTATTGACCATTACTCTTAAACGATGGTCATGAATTATATCTGTCTTTGTGATGACTATTGATCTTAGATTTTTTATCTTTATCGATTCCCCGTCAATCTGCATATATGTTATTTCATCTCCAGTTGGTCTTTTCATTAGAATCTCAAAGGGTCCCTTTCCTTGCATTGCTTTTGCTCCTGAACGAGTAATTCTTTCAAGCGCCAGATTCAACTCTGACTTAAACTGTACAAACTAAAGTAGTCCATCATCAACTTTCTGCTAAGCAAATGAATTTTTGGGTTTGATGCTTGAAATTGTATTGGTTTTCCAAACTTTTCTTAATCCTGCCATGTAGCTTGTGCAATTGAGGCAAACCATACCACAATAGCCTGGCTTAAAAGGATATACTTTATTTTGTTACTCATTCATTATTCGGTCATCTAGCATATTGCTCCTCTTTTCAGTCGAAGATTATATCTCGTTTTCTTCAATATTACCAATATGCGTTTCAGTGACTGACTGTACAGTTTGCTATAACTTTTTCATAGGTCGGAAAAAATTCAAAAATCCAATTAGTCCATATGCGACTTTATTAAGAAAGGCATTTGGAGTTCTATGGCGCTCAACAGTATAAACAACGCGAGCATCTAACCCCATTCCGACATAATTGGAGAACATTTTTTTGAAACTATTCTCCGATCTTTCGATTTCCCTTTGGTCCTTCGTGTCGTAAATCTTACCATTCTCAAAGGTTTATACCTTTACATCCCACATATCGTAAAATCCAATTGTAGCATTCATCCATTACTTTACTAAAACTGCAAGCGGCTTAAAATTATTTGCAGATATTTTTACTGGTTTTGAACCCCACCCAAGGCTTCGACTAAAATCATTCCCCGTGCCTATAGGAATGATTCCCATCACAATTTTAGCAAGGTCAAGACCGACTGCGAGGAGCTATGATAAAACCCATGGAATAGTGCCGTCACCTCCACAGACTATAACTCTGAAATCAACATTTTAAGTGGAATAGAACTCTAATATCTTTTATATTCCTCTCTTCCTTGAGTCTTGATTGAAGAGATCTGAGAAATAAAGGAATGCTTTTTTGTTGGAGTCGAACTTGATGATAATTTCCTCTGAGCCAAGCTTGAGGTAGTTAGCACCATAACCATCTCCACTCTTGGTATTGACAAACAGTATAAAGTGAACATCCTCCGATTTCCTATCCATCGCGAATTAAAACTATTGTGTAATGATTCTGATAATACGCAATATAATTAAAGGCCGTTAGCATAGGGCATTATTATTGACATCAAAAATAATATTCTATGATCTATATACTAAAGACAATTAATTTATCCGAGATGGCTTTATGTTACTTTAGAATGCTGATTATTATATTTTAATATATTGCAAATGATGAAAAAATAAATAAGAAAATTGTTCAAAGCTGATAGGAGTTATCAATTATGTTAATTTTATCAATACATGCGCATCGCTGTACCTCTGCTTTAAAACTCTTTTATGGTCTTTTCTCCCACAACTCCTTTGAACCTTAGTTCGATCAACCTTTTAAATTCGCAGATGCTTTTTTAAGTCACATTATCACAATATACTTAATCAACTTATAGATACATATTGAAAGATACCTTAATTAGGGCCATTTTTTATTAACTTATGTTAACCCTTGGTTCGAAATTATACTATTGTTCCATATTTACAGATTCTCTAAATGAGATGATGGAATGCTGCATAAAAGCTAATGTCCAAACTCGATCCCTCTCAGCTTCAATAAAGTTAAACATTCTAGCCTAGTAAAAATCAAAGTCAAAGAACTGACAATAAGACTCGAGTTGTATATGTTCAAATATTTAATCTTTAAAGGGGTATTGGAAAGATTATGAAGACTAAAATTTTAGCAATCTATTGTTAGGAGTTAATTACTATTAATCAATATAGTCTATAGCCGGTTTAATGGCTAGTCCTCGATCTTACATTTTTATTTTCTATCTCAAACTAAACATACACGTAATTGCACTTTAGAGATCTCAAACCTATATTTTATTTTGCAAGTTCACTAAGAAAACCTATTCTTTTTCTAAAAGAAACTCGAAAAAGATTTATTGATTGAAGCGTTTTCATTTTGGGTAGCAAAGGAAAAGACTTGCACGAATCTAATTCGATAGAATAATACTTAATGTGAGATGTGTGACTAAATTATTCTAAAAAAGGATGGTTAAACTTTGTTAGATTGCCAAATAATTATTAATCGAAGTTTAGCTTCTAAATTTAATCCCTAAATCACAAACTACTTACCAGTCAAAGAAAGACGAGCTATTCCTGTAAATAACGAAAGGCCTCCAAAGAGCTATGAGCGAACCAAGGGGATGGAAGAAGTAAAAAAATCAGTATTGCTATTTTCTGTTACGTCTATATTTATTCTCTTTATTTGTTTTAATGTGTCAAATATATTGAACAAGGCAATGCCTTTTCTGATTTAATTACTTATAGTTATCTTGGCTGTGATATCGCTGACCTATTTAAACAGCTTACAGAAGATCATTAAGTTGCCGAGGTTAGATTAAGATTTAGATCGCTTTTCAACAGAAAATTAAAGTTCCGCATTAATACTTAGGGATAATTATTTTGAAGGATGGAAGCTTTTTATCCAATTCAACTCCTCATTAATTACCTCACTTTATGCATTAATCTATTTCAGGAATTATGTAAAATTTTAAACCAGCACTCCTTTGAGAGAAACCTAACTCAGGAGGGGATTATTATGGATCAAATAGAAAAGGTGGAATGCAGAGATGGAATAAGGTAGGCGTTAATTCCCAACTCCATCTGTTTGTTATTCATAGTGGACTCTAATAATTTTCAGGGAAGTGTATTTGAGCTCAATGGCCTGCTGAATACGGTAGCATTCTTTTTGTTTATATTTGAAGTACTACTCCATTGAGTTCTATTTTAAACGTAGTTATTTAATCTAGTTCTCGGAAGGATGTTCAGCTTAAAGTTGACTAAAGTGTTTCCTTGAATCTCTCAACTCTTAGAGTATGCAATCATCTTTTTCGAACTATTTTTCCCTTTTAATAATAATTTACTAGATCTGCATAACTCCCTTTATATGTATTTACAATATTCAGGAAATCAATTCCAAATAAACTATCAAGATCAAATGAAATATCATAAAGCAAGGAAAATTATTGTGCTCCAATAAACAAAGATATATTGGCTTAAATAAATATTATCCTTGTTAAGAAATTAATAAATTTATTTTATTCAATCAAGATTAAGGTTTCACAGTGAGGATGGTGTGGAAAATGTCCTTAGGGTCCACTTTGCTTTTTAGCTTTTAAGCCTCTGAATACTGTTCTAAGCTATCATAGTAATTATTGATAACTTATTCCTTCCTTATGTCCAAGTCGCCAAATGAAGCCCAGAAGAACTTTTTTTCACCAAGTCCAGGAGTACTATAATGCTTGTCAACAATTATCTTCAACTTCTATTGAATATTAATAGCTTTCTTATCTGCATCTGGATTCGCATTTAAGTCATACTAAAGATCGAACATAAAGGTATGAACAGCACTTCTCAAAGGAAGAGCAGTGACAGTCAGTCCATCTACTGTTAAATTAGCATTATCTTTGTAAGCTCCACCAATAGAAACAAATAGTGAGTTAAAAGATAATGAACCATCCTTTTAATTTATCATTTTAGTTGTTAAGTTAACAATCCCATCAATAAAGCTGTCAGTGAGAGGTGTCAGTGTCAAGTTGCATCTTCGATTGTAAGGCAAACTCACTTCTCGTCCAGATTGAGTTAATTAAGGGAACTAATAAATATTCTTATGGCTGATTTCATTCAGAGAGCAGTATCCTTCCCAGCTTTTTAAGGCAACATTTAACTATTTTTCGAGTTAAGTTTATCCCTAGGACAAAAGTTCAAGAATTTGCTGAAGCTGATTATCATAAGGGACTCCTCCAATAGGATCACCATAACTGCCCTAAACAATGATGACGTACTATTGAATATTGAGCGATTTTTCTTAGACATAGCAGGTTCCGAACTAAAAAAAATTGCCTCTTAACTTTTTATCGTATTCCCCATTAGCTATCATCTATGTCCAGCTCTTTTGAAGGATCAACAAAGAACGAAAAAGATCTTACCTATAACGCCTTATTTTTGCAAAGCCATATGAATACGGATGATTTGCCTCCTTTATTCCTCTCAGAAAATATTTAACTACAACTCCAAAGGAGCCTGCGTTTCCTCCTAAAATATTACGAAACAATTATTGGTTTAGTTTTTGCTATTGATTAGAAATTATATCATTTACCTTTGGGCGATGTACTTTTCTTAATTCTCCGTTTGCTAGAACAATTTCAAATGATTAAATATAATCGATTAATAACCCAAATGAATTGACTAATGGTCCATAGCCCCCTGTTTGACCAATACCTCCAATATTCACAAGAGGGCACTATCCACGAGGTATAAAAATTCCCCATGAACTTAATCTTTCGGAGAATTCAATAAGACTAACAAAGGGCCCTACCTCAATGAGACCATCTTAATGAAGCTTGAAAGTATCAAAATGATCCATACTCAAGGTGATAGTATTGCAATTTCCAACAGACAATCCAGAATATTGATGACCTCCACTCCTCGCAACAATCTTCTTTTCCATAAGTTCAGCAACCTTTATCATTGTAGTAATATCTTTTACATCTAAAGGATATGCTAAGTAATATGGTTGCATTTGGCCTTTTGGAACATTTAAAGAGGCATACTGTTAAATCCCTAAAAAATACTTCGAATCATCTTTTGTGTATATTTGTCCTTTAAATGATTTTAGTAAATCTTGGCAATTTTATTTACCGAATTTTAATATATTCTAAATATTATTCGTGGGTAAGCCAAATTAATTTACCATAGAGGAGGGACGTATTAGCTTCCAATTCCTAAGATATCTATATTTTGCCTATTCATCATGACTTATTACAAGCAGATTTTGATGATGCTAATTTGACGACTTTGCTAGTAAAGATTATAGATAATAAAAATGTCCTTTTTAAGGCTAAACTTTGATGGTTGCATGATGATTTTCTCTTGTTTAAAATATCCACAGCTGACACTAAATATCTTGTTGTGAATATAATGTTGAAAGTCCAATAAAATATTAGTTCAAATGGTTGTCTTTGATCAGAGTAAGAAAAAGGTTAGTTTGGTTGTACCTGATGGTATAGGATAGTGGATCATTGTTTTGGTTACTGCGCTCTATGAACCATATTTGAGTGTTATTCATACCTTATATTTCGTTATTTAACTCATCTAATGACACTTGTTGGGAAATAAGCTCATTATCTTTGACCGTGAGGAAGCGATTGATCGAATCGAAACCTTTATTACATATTCTAAAATGGCCTGAAAACTGCTTGCTAAGAAAATGAATGCCTTACATTTAGCTAAATTTATATTTATAATCTTAATCTAAACATAAGAAATTAAGGGTAGAATATTTTACAGGATTCTATTTTTTCTATAAGTATTAATTTGAGTATTATTGTTGACTTCAATGAGTTTATTATAATCAGTCCTAATTTGAGTATTAGTACACTTTAAATAGGTATCAGCATGAAGAGAAAGGAAACTGTTTATTAATTCAAACAAAGCGGGTTTAACAGAGCTCACATAAGATCATTTTATTTTTTTGCTTGATAATTAATTGATGTGTTGGTCATTGGCTCATAAATCCTCGATGAACGTTTATTATATTTTATTGTTATGAGGATTAGGTATTTGAAAACATAAGCAAATATTTATCAAGACCATTTAACAACTTAGCATCATTCCCATTTCCTAAGCTGTGACAAAAGGACGAGTAATAGATCAGAGTGTATAGCAACGTAAAATGCCCTGCTAGCCAACAATTATTCCTTAATGCTGAAGAATACATACCTGTTTATATTGGTCCATCTTAGGAAAACAAGCAACTGTAAAAATAAGTTGGCAATTAACATACCAGATATTTGTATGTTTGATTGCAGAAAAATTTATGATGTTTTGTATTCGCAAAACGGAGATATTAAAGGGTTGAAAACTAAATAATCAATAAAACTGCAATAAGTTTATGGATTCTTTGAGCGGAGGTCACTTGAGAATAAAACAAAGAAAGATGAGCAAAGCTTTGCTTGTTTCTAAGGTATTGATTGTGCAATAAAGATGAGGAATTTCTGATAATGTCAGACATGGATTTGTTTAACGTTTGCCGCAAGCATAGGAAGGATATGTTCTTTAATAAGATACAATATATACAAAACAAGCTGAATTTAACAGGATAAATAATTGATTCGCCTTATGATGAGACCCTAGACTACGAATTCGCAGGAGAGGCTACCGAGTGTTTCGCTGGATACAAGTCATAAAGGGAAATGCTTGAAAAATATGGAGAGGCTAAGTATTTGAAATACTGTAATCAAAAAATTGCTCTTTTTCTTACTTATGAGCAAAACATACGAATAAATAGGGCAATATTTTGCTATTCCAAAGGCGATTAAGGGTAATATTTTCTTACTAATGTAAAAAAGATGGAGTTCCATAATTTGACTGCAGCTCTTCAAAAAAGAAATCTCCGTTTGCAGAGGGAATTAAAAGAAAGAAATAAGATCCTCTAAATGAGCAATTAGAAATATCAAAGATACAAATCGTAAGAAAATAAGCCAATCGTGCGCTAAATACAAAATGAAATGAATAGTGAGCTTTACAAAACGACTAAGATTTTAAATTTAAAAGATAGCCTAAGAGAGGTTATTTAAGAGCAGAGGACGGAAGAAGCCTTCAGAAAGCTTTACCCGAAAAAGCACAGACTAATAAAATAGCTTACAACGACAGGCAATTTTACTTTTGTCAAGAGCCAGCTTCTGAACACTTCATAGAAAAAGAAGCTCGGATAACCCAGTAAATTTATGAGGAGATGCATCAATTTATAGAAACGGGTTCGGAAAACTCATTCCCATTTTTACCCCGTTGAGGACTTATGATCATAATAATCTTGATTTAACTTACTAAGGATACAGATTGTAAATCATCATTCAATCCATTTGCATTAATTGGAAAGTAAATGCTTTCGCTCCTTTGAACGGTAAATCCTAACTATTTGTTATAGCTAAATATTCTTATCAGTAAATTGTTCGAGTTCCTTGTGTAAGTTTGAGAGGTCCCTTTACAATTTCTCTACAATCACTTTAGAGTAGTGTTCATCTTTAGAAAGATCAAAATTACTCACATTTTTCGTGTGTTTTCTTTAGGTTTGAGAGCTATTCTTATTCTTACTTTTGCTTCTACTTTGATGGTCTTTCTTCTTCTTTTAAACTGCTTTGTCATCTCTTACAATGTCAAACTGCTTTTTGAATAGCTAAAGATAATCATTTAGAAGTTGGCTTATCTCTACCCTGTCTTTGGCCTACTGATCCTCCTTTTATTGGAGCTTATTTAATAGCTACTATGTGTATCGGCTTAGTTTTAAAGTCTCCTAACTTTCCTTTTGATACAAAGCCCTCCACCTATTGCATTAACACGGCTTACCTAATTTCTTAATGAAAGCTAATATTTCCTAAGAGTAAGTTGTTGCTATTTATGGCGTTAACTACTAGCCTTATTATATTTCTTCCCCTTCGATAGATTTAATATAGTCTCTTATGTTGAGAATAGCCTTAGAGTATTAATCAACATCATTGAAGATGCTCTTTTGCATTTTGAGAAGGTTTTCACATTTTCGTTTTTCCTATAAATACTTTTGTTAGAAATCGCTCATTCCTTTCGAATATTCAAATAATATAAGATAATGGATAAATACTTTATTTGAATATGAATCGAAGTAAGTAAACATTTATTGTCAAACCTTTTTTTACAAACAGATTAGCTTTATTTACCATAATTCATAATAAATCCTTCAATGATAAAGTGCATCATAGTCTTAGTACTTATCTGCTTGGCCTTATCAGCATAATGCCACGGAAAACCAGGTCCACGCACCATAAACCTCAGTCCTATCTGGAGAGGAGAACCACAGCTATTGAAAGTTCACAAATACGGCAAGCTTTATTAGATTGGAAGTGATGCCACAAGAATGAAGATGATACACGTCTATGGTGATATGTATCAAATGGGCTACGCCCATGGGTCTCTTTTAAGAGACTAGATTAACAAGATGGTTTATGAAGTTTGGGATTATCTCAAAGGATAGTTTGAGGATATTTTACCAAAGAAATTCCCTGCCTTCCTAAGAAAGCCCACATCAGGTTTATTAGTAGGAGCAGCCCTCGACCTCACCTACAAAATCACCTATCCTTACACCAACAAAAAGTATTATGAATAAATGAGAGGGATATCAGATGCAAGCGGTGTTCCTCTCAAACTATTTCGACGCATCCATATGATCGGAGAGCTCACTAAGGGAACATGCTCGATGTTTGGAGCTTGGGGAAAGGCAACTACTGATGGAAATGTCATCCA
>JACCDV010354477.1_pt1 | contig 11756 bp, 11 predicted proteins | sample 7446131 | NCBI WGS metagenome assembly JACCDV01 (sample SAMN15323448, study PRJNA562643) | freshwater metagenome | isolation source: river surface water | place: USA:Blue River Watershed | collected 2017-08-17
AGGGCAGCAGCGCCAGCGAAGTCGCCATGTTGCGCATGTCCAGCAGGCCCAGCAAGCCATAAGGGATCCACTTCGAGAGATTGATCACGAAGAAGAAAAAGGACATGGTGGCCGTGAACAGCACCGGGCTGAGCCGCAGCGGGATCACATAGGCGCTGATTGGCGGGCCGCCGGCATGCGCCACAAAGCTCGTGAAGCCCGAGGTGGCCGTGAGCAAGGCGCCGACCCAGCGCGGGGGTGGGGGCGCATCGGGCTTGGGCGGAAAGAGCAGGCGCTGCGCCAGGAACAGCAGCGTGAACGCGCCCACCAGCGCGGCCACCACGCGGGCGTCCAAGACCTTGAAAAGCAGATAGCCAATGAGCGTGCCGACCAGCCCGCAGGGCACCAGGAACTTGAGCAGCGCGACGTCAAAGTTCTTGCGAAACGCCGCCAGCCCCAGCACGTCGATGAAGAACAGCACCGGCATCATGATGGCTGCGGCCTCGGGCACGGTCACGGCCAGGGCCATGAGCGGCACGGCCAGCGAGCCAAAGCCCGTGCCGAAGCCGCTCTTGCTGATGCCCATCAGCAGCGTGGCCGGAATGGCCACGGCATAGAAGAAGGGATCAGTGATCAGGGGCAGGGTCATGTCAGAGGCCCGGCCTCATGCGGCCGGGCCCGGGGATTATCGGCGCCCCACCCGAGAGGCACCGGCGGCCCACCCGTCAGTGTTCCAGGCCCAGGTAGGCGCGCTGGATCTCGGGCCGGTTCATCATCTCCTTGGCGTCGCCCTGCGCGACGATGCGCCCTTCCTCGACCACATAGGCGCGGTTGGCGGTCTCCAGCGCCATGGAGACGTTCTGCTCGACCAGCAGCACGGCCGTGCCTTCGGCGTTGATGCGGCGGATCGCATCGAACATGTCGATCACGATGGACGGCGCCAGGCCCAGCGAGGGCTCGTCGAGCAGCAGCAGCTTGGGGCCGGCCATCAGCGCGCGGCCGATGGCCACCATCTGCTGCTGGCCGCCCGACAGCGACCCCGCTGCCGCCTGCAGCTTGACCTTGAGCGCGGGAAACAGCGCGAGCACCCGCTCCAGGCGCTCGGCCCGGTGGGCCTTGGCGCCGGGGATGAAGCTGCCCAGTTCGAGGTTGTCCATCACCGTCATCTGGGTGAACAGGCGCCGGCCCTCGGGGACGATGGCGATGCCCTCCTCGCAGAAGCGGTGGCTCTCGAGCCGGGTGATGTCGCGGCCGTTGAACACCAGCTTGCCGCTCTTGACGCCGTGCAGGCCGGCGATCGCGTTGATCAGCGTGGTCTTGCCGGCCCCGTTGGGCCCGACCACGCAGACCAGTTCCTGCGACTGCACATGGATGGAGATGTCCCACAACGCGGGCGCCGCACCGTAGTTCACCGAGATGTTCTGGACTTCAAGCATGGGCCTTCCCCAGGTAGGCGCTGACGACTTGCGGGTTGCTCATGACCTCCTGCGCCGGCCCGACGGCCAGCAGCTTGCCGTGGTTGAGCACGGCCACGCGGTCGGCCAGGGCCATGACGGCACGCATCACGTGCTCGACGAACACGATGGTGGCGCCCTGGTCGCGGATGCGGCGGATCAGCTCAATGGCCTCGTTGATCTCGCTGGGCGTCATGCCCGAGAGCACCTCGTCGAGCAGCACCAGGCGCGGCTTGGACGCCAGGGCCCGGGCCAGTTCCAGGAACTTGCGCTGGTGCAGGTTCAGGTCCTCGGGCAGGCTCTCGGCCTTGTGCTTGAGGCCGGTGAACTCCAGGCACTTCATGGCTTCTTCGGTGGCCTGGGCGCGATTCATGGCGGCGCCGCCGAACATGGCCGCCAGGATCACGTTTTCCAGCACCGTCATCTGCGCGAACGGCCGCGGAATCTGGTAGGTGCGGGCAATGCCGCTTTGCGCCACCTGGTGCGCCGGCAGGCCGATGAGCTCCTTGCCCTCGAAGCGGTAGCTGCCGCCGGTGGCCGCATAGTGGCCGCTGACCACGTTGATGAAGGTGGACTTGCCCGAGCCATTGGGGCCGAGCAGGCCCAGGATCTCGCCCTTGCGCACCTCCAGGCTCACGTCGCTGAGCGCCTGCACGCCCTTGAAGGACTTGGACAGGCCGAAGGTCTGCAGCAGCACCTCGCCGCCGGCGTTGGGGTCGGGCGCGCGGCCCGACGAAGGCGGCAGCGTGGCATGCACCTCGGCGGTCTTCTCGAGCGCCTTGGCGCGCTCGGCGGCGGCCTTGGCCCGGCGCTTGAGGAAGTAGCCCATGATCCCGTTGGGCATGAACAGGATCACGCCGATCAGCACCACGCCCACCGCGGCCTTGCCCATCACGGGGTTGTTGCCGGCGGTGAAGTAGTACAGCAGCACCGTGATGAAGGTCGCGCCCACGGCCGGACCGGCCCAGTGGCGCGAGCCGCCCAGGCAGCTCATCAGCACCACGGTCAGCGGCACTGTGATGTTGAAGGTCTCGCCCACGGTGACGTACTGCACGAACAGCGCATGGATGCCGCCGGCCAGGCCCGCCAGGCCGCTGGAGACCGCAAAGGCCAGCAGCTTGTAGCCGTAGGTGGGCACGCCCATGACCTCGGCCACGTCCTCGTCGTCATGGATCGCAAACAGGCCCACGCCCAGCTTGGACTGCTGCAGCTTGTAGGCAATGAGCGCCGTGGCCACGGCGCCAATGAGCGCCATCAGGTAGAGCGAAGACGACGGCGAAGGCCCGAGCTTGGGCACCTCGACGGCCATCAGGTAGACACCGGGGCCGCCGTCGATCGGCGTGTTGATGATGATGGTGGCCACCACGAAGGTCACCGCCAGGGTGAGCAGCGCGAACAACTCGCCGCGCACGGCCTTGACGCGGAACACCACCGCACCCAGGGCCACACCCAGCATGGCCGGGATGAGCGCCGCCAACGGCAGCGTGGACAGAAAGGGCCAGTCCAGCTTGCCGGCCAGGCCGGCCGTGACGTACATGCCCACGCCAAAGAACACGCCGTGGCCGAAGGAGAAATACCCCGAATAGCCCGACAGCATGTTCCAGGACATGGCCAGGATGATCCAGTGGCAGATCAGGTAGAGAAAGGACTCGTAGAAGGCGGGCAGGCCCAGCCAGGGCACGCTGGCCAGCACGATGCCCGCACCGAGGATGCCGGAGATGGTCTTGTTCATGGTCTGTGGCCTCTCTTCAAGCTTTGCCAGGCCGCAGCAGCAGCATGAAGATCAGCAGGGAAAACGACACGATGGGCGCCCAGGAGGGCGAGGCCACGGCCATGGTGACCGCCTCGCTCACGCCAATGAGGATGCCGGCCACCAGCGGCCCCAGCGGGCTGCCCAGGCCGCCGAGCATGACGGCGGCAAACACCACGCCCACCCAGGTGAAGATCTGCGAGGGCGTCAGCGCGAAGGTCAGCGCCACGCACACGCCGGCAATGGCGGCCAGCGCCGCGCACAGCCCCGCCAGCACCAGCGACAGCGCCTTCTGGTTGATGCCGTAGGCCGCTGCGATGGGGCCGTCCTCGGCCATGGCGCGCAGCGCCTTGCCCAGGTCGGTGTAGCGCATCACCGCCCAGATGGCCAGCGCAATGCCCACCGACAGGCACAGGGTGATGAGTTCAGGCACCGGCACGAACAGCGAGCCCAGCTTGAACTTCATGTCGTTGTAGCCCGACTCCAGGCGACGGAAGTCCGCCGTCCAGATGCTCTGGATGACGGACTCGATCACCACCGTCAGGCCGAAGGTCACCAGCAGCGAGTTGAAGGGGGTGATCGCAAAGCGCGAGAGCACCCATTGCATGCCGGCGCCGAACAGGAAGAAGAAGGGCGGCAGGATCAGCAGGCCCCACAGCGGATCGATCTGCCCCACCATGGCCATCTGGTAGCTGAGGTAAGCCCCCAGGAACAGAAGACCAAAGTGCGACAGGTTGATCTGGCGAAGCAGGCCCCAGGTCAAGCCCAGGCCCAGGCCGATCAGCCCATACAGGCTGCCAATGAAGATCCCGGACAGGACCGATTGCATCAACAGGTTCAGACTCGGGACAGTCATTGGCGAGCCACTCTTTCTTCTTTCAGTCGGACGAGACGATCACTTCATCTGCAGGCGGGTGCCGGGGGCGGCGAACTGGGTGGGCCAGACCACCTGCCACTTGCCGTTCTGGACCTGCTTGATCTTCATCAGGTCGTCGCCGTAGTTGTTCGCACCGTCAAAGCGCAGGCGCCCGTGGATGGTTTCCACACGGTTGGCCTTGAGCCAGGCGGCAATCGCCTTGTCGTCGAGGTTGCCGGCGCCGCGCACGCCGGCTTCGAGGATCTGCCAGGCCGAGAACGAGGCTGCGGCCTGCGTCTCCACGCTGGTGTCGGCCAGCTTGGCCGCCTTCGCGCGCTCGTTGAACACCTTGACGAACTGCGCGCCGGCCTGGTTGGACAGGAAGGGCTGGTGCTCTTCGAAGATGGTCAGCGACAGCGCGCCCTGGCCTTCCGGCGAGTTGGACATGGGGCCGGGTGCCGGGTACAGGTGGAAGTGCATCGGCGGCACATAGTCGATCTTTTTCATCGCGTCGAGCAGCATGTTGCCCTCCAGACCGATGTCGCCCACCCAGACCAGATCGGGCTTGGCGTCCTTGACGCGCGCGGCGATCGGGCCGAAGTCGCGGTTGCCAAATTCCCACTCGAGGAACAGCACCTCCTGCAGGCCACGGCGCTTGGCCACCTCACGGCCGCCGAGCGACAGGAAGTGGATGGACGGGAACTTGCTGGTGACGATGGCAATCGTCTTGGGCGGCTTGGGCGAGGCGGCCAGCGCGTCGAACAGGGTGTTGGGCACGGTGGTCTGCGGCGTGGGGCCCAGCGACCAGGCCGGGAAGTGCATGTCGTACTTGGCCAGCGACGGAATGCCGAAGGTGTGGTGCACCAGCACCTTGCCATAGCGCTGGGCCACGCCCATGGCCGACAGGATGGCGCCGGTGGCGTACGGGCCCATCAGCAGGTCGACCTTGTCGGTGGTGATCAGCTGCTCATAGAGCGTGCGGGCCAGGTCGGGCTTGGACTGGTCGTCCTTGACGATCCACTCGACCTTGCGGCCGAGCAGGCCGCCGCGGGCGTTGAGCTGTTCGATGTAGATGTCGCCCACCAGCTTGTGGGTCAGGCCCGTGGCCGAGAGCGGGCCGGTCAGCGCCAGCGTGCTGCCGATGCGGATGGGTGCGCCCTGGGCCAGGGCGGCGGGTGCTGCCAGCACCGCCGCGCCGGCGGCGGTGGCGGTCAGCAACGAGCGTCGATCGATCTTCTTCATGGCTTGTCTCCTGTCTGGTTTGTGGGAAGGGTGAGGGGGAAACGGTTCAGTCCACCTGGGCGCCGGATCGCTTGACCAGCTCGGCCCATTTGGTGATTTCGCTGCGGCCAAAGGCGGCCATCTCGTCAGCGCGCATGGACCGCAGCTCCAGGCCCTGGGCCGTGAGCTTGGCGGCGACCTCGGGCTGGGCCAGGGTCTGGGCGGCCGCCTCGCGCAGGCGTGCAAGCACCGGCGCGGGCGTGGCCGCCGGCGCATAGACCATGAACCAGGCCACCAGGTCGAAGTCGCCAAAGCCTTGTTCGGCGATGGCGGGCACGTCCGGCGCGGCGGCGCTGCGCTTGGCACTCGATGCGCCCAGGGCGCGCAGCTTGCCGCTCTTCATGTGCGGCAGCACCGCCGCCGGGTGGTAGAACATGAAACCGACCTGGCCGCTCATCACGTCCGACAGCGCCAGGCCGCCTTCCTTGTAGGGCACGTGGGTCATCTCGCCGCCGAGGCGGACCTTGAGCAGCTCGCCGGCCAGGTGGCCCGAGGTGCCGTTGCCGGCCGATGCAAAGCTCACGTTGCCGCCGGGCTTTTTCGCCTGATCGGCCAGGTCCTTGAGCGACTTCAGGGGCGAGTTGGCCGGCACCACCAGCAGCGTGGGCGTGTAGCCGGCAAAGGCCACGGGCGCGAAGTCGCGCTGCGGGTCGTAGGCGAGCTTCTTGTAGAGCGTGGCATTGATCGCGTGCGTGCCCACCGTGCCCATGAGCAGGGTGTAGCCGTCGGCCGGGGCCTTGGCCACCTGGTCCGAGCCGATGCCGCCGCCGGCGCCGGCGCGGTTTTCCACCACCACCGTCTGGCCGAGCACGCGGCCCATGCCCTCGGCCATGACACGGCCCACGATGTCGGTGGTGGTGCCCGGCCCGAAGGGCACGATCATGCGCAGCGGCTTGTTGGGAAAGTCCTGGGCCTGCGCGGCCCAGGGCATGGCAGCGGCCAGCGCAGTAGCAATCAGAAGTCGGCGGTTCATGTCAGGCCTTGTCTTGGGGCGCTTGGCGGGCCGGCCAGCCGTGGCTGCCCAGTTCGGCGTTGTGCTGACCCAGCAGCGGCGGGGCCGTGACCGTGAGCGAGCGCTGGCCGTCAAAGGACACCGGCGAGCGAACGGTCTTGAAGCGGCCGCCCTGGGGCGAGGGTGCCTCCACAAAGAGCTGCAGGTGCTGGACCTGCGGGTCTTCGGGCACCTCGGGCGTGTTGTACATCGGCGCATGCGGCACGTCCTCGGCCACCAGCCGGTTGCACCATTCCACGCGGGTGCGGGTCTTGAAGATGCCCGAGAGCACCTCGATCATGGCCTCCTGGTTGTCGATGCGCGCCTCGCGCGTGGCAAAGCGCGGGTCTTCAAAGATGTCGGGGCGCTCCATGGCCTTGGCCAGGCCTTCCCAGAACTTCGGCGGCGAGGACATGTGCAGCGCGATCCACTTGCCGTCCGAACACTCCAGCACATAAGACTGAGAGACGCGCGCGCGGCTGAACGGGTCCATCACCTGGCCGATGGAAAACAGGTGGGTGAAGGCATCGAGGTTGAAGTGCGTCATGGCCTCGACCATGGACACCTCCACCAGACGGCCATGACCGGTGCGCGAGCGTTCGAGCAGCGCGCCCTGGATGCCGTAGGCTGCGTAAAAGCCGGTCATGGCGTCGGCCAGCGCCGGGCCGACCACGCGCGGATCGTTGGGGTTGACCAGCAGGCGCAGAAAGCCGCTGTAGGCCTGGGCCACCGAGTCGTAGCTGGGGCGGTCCTTGTAGGGGCCGTCCTTGCCGAAACCGCTGATGGCGCAGTAGATCAGGCGCGGGTTGATCGCCTTGAGCCGCTCGTAGCCGGCGCCGATGTTCTCGGCCACGCCCGGGCGGAAGTTCTGGATGTAGACGTCGGCCTCGGCGATCAGCTCGTCAAAGCGGGCGAGGTCCGCCTTGTCCTTGGTGTTGAGCGTGACGCTGCGCTTGTTGCGGTTGTAGGTCTGGAAGTGCGGGCTGTAGAGCTCGCCCTTGAAGGCCCGGAACGGGTCGCCCGTGCCGGGCAGCTCGACCTTGAGCACGTCGGCGCCCAGGTCGGCCAGCAGCATGCCGGCGGCCGGGCCGGTGATGAAGGTGCCGTGCTCGAGCACGCGGATGTCAGACAGGACCATGGCTTACTCCGGCTTGAAACCTGCAGGGACCGAGCCCGTGTATTCCTGCTCGCGCGTGGCCTGGTAGGCCAGCGCAAAGCCGATGGGGTCGGCAATTTCTTCGTTGAGGTGCGCGATCAGGCTGGCCGTGCGCGCCAGGATCGGAACGCCCTTGAGCGCATTGACCGGAAAGCCCACGTCCAGCAGCACCGCCGGAATGGCGGCCGAGACGTTGAGCTTGAGGTCGCGGCCCACGATGCCGGGGATCACGCCTTCGATGATCTTGGCGATCTCCACATACTTTTGCGGCGCACCGGCCTTGAGCGAGACCGCGAACAGCGCATCGACGCGCGGGTCGCGCTCCTTGTGCTCGGGGTGGCCGTAGCCGGGAATCGGCTGGCGCTTGGCGCGCAGGTCGGTGACCACCGCGTGGGCTGCAGCCTGCAGGTCGCCACCGTGGTTCTTGGCTTCCTCTTCCACGCGCAGGAACAGGCGGCCGGCGGTCTCGGACGAGCCCAGCACCACCGAGCCTGCGCCCAGGAGGCCGGCGGCAACCGCGCCCTGCATGGCCTCGGGCGCGGCCGCCAGCGTCATGCGCGCGGCCTGGATGCTGGGTACCATGCCATGCTCGGCAATCGCCACCAGGGTGGCGTTGAGCACCGCGCTGGTGGCCGCATCGGGCATGCGGCCGGTCAGCAGCAGATGGAAGTGGTCGGCAAAGTTGATCTGGCCGATCAGCTCGTCCGACAGGTTGTGGCCGCGCACGATGATGGCCTGCGCATTGGAGGTGCAGATGCCGGAACGGACCTGGGTGGCTTTTCCAATCTTCATTTGTCAACTTTCCGTCAGCGTTTGAGGTAGGCGCTGCCCGGCCGCCGGCAAGGCGGTCGGGCGACGTCGGGACATTCAGGCCGCCTTGGCCGAGGGCACCAGGCGGAAGTCGTAGCGGGCCGAATGGAAGGGCTGGTCCATCACCTTGCCATCGGGGGCCTGGCCGGCGGGGTGGGCCTTGAAGTCGGCAATCAGGCTCTCGCGCACGCCAAACACCGCGTCGGACTCGATGTACGGGCTGTCCGAGACAAAGATGTGCGTGACCAGCCGCTCGTGGCCGGCCGCCTGCAGCATGGTGTGCATGTGGCCGGGCCGGTTGGGGTGGCGGCCCATGCGGCGCAGCATGGAACCCACCGGGCCGTCGTCGGGCACGGGGTAGTAGGCCGGCTTGATGGACCAGTAGCTGTAGTGGCCATTGGCGTCGGTGCGAAAGCGCGCGCGCAGGGCCATGGTGTTGCCGTCGCCCTTTTGCATGTCATAAAAGCCCTCGCCATCGCCCGACCAGACGTCGAGGATGGCACCGGCAATCGGCTGGCCGGCGGTGTCGGTGACCTGGCCGTGGTAGTAGCAGGGCTCGCCGGCCTGGTCGCCGCGGATGTCCGCACCCAGCGGCAGCTCGGGCGCGCCCTCCCAGTAGAAGGGGCCCAGCACCGTGGCCTCGGTGGGCGCGATCTTGGGCGGGTTGGCCTTGAGCGCCGCGGCGCCGCGGGCCTGGTCCAGCGCCACCACCAGCATGGAAATGCCCAGGGTGTCCGACAGCAAGATGAACTCCTGGCGCTTTTCGTCGCACATCTTGCCGCAGTCGGTGAGGAACTGGATCGCGGTCATCCACTCCTCGGGCTTCAGGTCCACGTCCTGCACGAAGGCATGGGCATGCTTGATCAGCGAGCTCATGATCTGCTTGAAGCGCGGGTCCTGGCACTCGTCCATGCGGGCGATCACCGCCTGGGCAATGTCCTTGCCTTCGAATTGCAGCTGGGCCATGGTCTTGTCTCCTTGTTTGCGGGGATGGGCGGGCGAGGCCGGCGTTCAGAGCACCTGGCAGGCCTGCTCGAAGCTCAGGCGCGGGTTGCGGTTGAAGAGCTTGCTCTCGTCCATGTAACCCAGGTTGATCAGGAAGTTGGCCTGGTAGCGGCCATCGGGGAAGAACTCGGCATTGACCTTGGCCAGGTCCACGCCGCTCATGGGGCCGCAGTCCAGGCCCAGTGCGCGCGCGGCGATGATGAAGTAGGCGCCGCCGAGCGTGCCGTTGCGCGAGGCCGTGCCGCTGGCCAGCGCGGCGTTGCCCTCGAACATTTCCTTGGCGCCGGGGTTGTGCCACACGTTGGGCATGTGCTCGTAGAACTTGGTGTCGGTGGCCACGATGACGGTGACCGGCGCCGACTGGGTCTTGTCCACGTTGGTGGGCATGAGCGCGGGAATCAGGCGCGCCTTGGCCGCCGGCGTGGTCAGGAACACGTAGCGCGTGGGCTGGGTGTTCATGGACGTGGGCGCCATCTTGGCCAGGTCATAGACCTCCTTGAGCAGCGAGGCGGGCACCGGCTTGGCTATGAAGCCGTTGGCGGTACGGGCCTTGTTGAAGAGCTGGTCGAGGCTGGCGTCGGAAATTCGCATGGTGTTCTCTTTTTTGGAAAGTGATGGGATTGAAGAGCTTAGCGGGCGTCAGTTCACAAGCGGTCACATTGACGAGAGGCCAGGAACTGTCACGGGTTTCTGGGGGCGCTCACTCGGGCTTGATGTCCAGGTCACGGGTGATCTTGGACCAGCGTTCCACGTCGCGCCGCACCAGCGCCTTGGCCTGGTCGGTGCTCAGCGCCAGCGGCTTGCCACCGGCCTTGCGGAAGGTCTCGACCAGGTCAGGCGACTGGACGATGCGCGAGAGTTCGCTGCGCAGCTTCTCCAGCACCTCGGGCGGGGTCTTGGCCGGCGCGAACAGGCCGAACCAGGATTCGAGCTCGATGTTGGGCACACCGGCCTCGGCCAGGGTGGGCACCTCCGGGTGGAAGGGCAGGCGGCCCGAGCCCGAGACGGCCAGCGCCTTGAGGTTGCCCGACTCCACCTGCGGTCGCGCCGTGGGCGAGAGGTCGAAGAACACGTCCACCCGGCCGCCCAGCAGGTCCTGGTAGGCCGCCTGGGCGCCGCGGTAGGGCACGTGCACGATGTCCACACCCGCCAGGTTCCACAGGGCGGCGGCCAGCACATGCTGGCCCGAGCCATTGCCGCCAGAGGCGTAGCTGAGCTTCTTGGGATTGGCCTTGGCGTAGGCGATCAGCTCGCGCAGCGAATTGAAGGGGAGGTCCTTGCGCGCCACCAGGGTGTAGCTGTAGGCCACGGCCAGGCCCACGGGCTCGAAGTCGCGCAGGCTGTCATACGGCAGGTTGCGGTACAGGCCGGGGTTGAGCGCCAGGTTGGACACCGAGCCCACCAGCAGCGTGTAGCCATCCGGCGCGGACTTGGCCACCAGGTCGGTGCCCACCAGCGTGCCCGAACCGGGCCGGTTTTCCACCACCACGCTCTGGTTCAGGGCCTTGCCCAGGCGGTCGGCCAGCAGCCGGCCGACCACGTCGAAGCCGCCGCCGGGCGGCTGCGGCACCACCACGCGCAGCGGCTTGGTGGGAAAGGCCTGGGCCCAGGCCTGAGGTGCTGCAGCGGCCAGCAGGCCCATCAGCAAGGCGGTGTTGAACGATCGCTTGTTCATGGCTTGTCTCCTGTGTGCGGGGCGTGCCTTCGTCGTGCATCTAGGCCCCAGGGGGGTGTTCAGCGTTCCAGCGGGCCACCGGCCAGCCAGCGCGCACCGCGTCGATAGAGTTCCTGCACGCCCTCGCCCTTGAGCATGGGCATGTCCATCTTGACCTTGTAACCAATGCGGGTCTGGATGTAGGCCAGGTGCCGGTAGCCTTCGGGGAAGGTGGCCAGGGCCGCCTGGTCCAGCTTGAGCACGGCCGTCGGGTCGACCGGATCGATGCGGTCCTTCTCGTAGATCGGCTGACGGTGCAGCACCTTCCACTGGCCCTCGTGGCGGGTCACGAAGTCATAGAAGCGGCCGGTGCACACCACGTCGCACAGCACCGGGCCGCTTTCGCCCTCGACCATGCCGCGCTGGGAAATCGTCATCTTGGTCTGCGCGATCGCGCGGTCGCCGGCCACCTCCACGGCCGAGCCGCCCAGAAAGTGCAGGATGCTCACGCCCTTGGCCCAGCCTTCTTGCGTGACGCGGATGAATTCCTTGAACGGCCCCTGGAACCAGGTGGCCATCATGACGCCATCGGGGTGCCAGACGGTGGCAAAGCGCTCCCAGTCGCCGGCGTCGCGCCAGACGGCCCAGCGCTCGACCAGTTGTCGGATCTCGAATTCATCTTGCAGTGCGGGATTCATGAAAAGGGGCTCCGGGTTCTCAAGGGGTGTAGTCGACCTGGTGGCGCGCAATGCGCAGACCCTCCAGCTCGTTCTTGACGCGCAGGTGCTCCGGATGCACGGCATAGCCTTCAAGCGCGGCC
>JACCDV010495093.1_pt1 | contig 11756 bp, 8 predicted proteins | sample 7446131 | NCBI WGS metagenome assembly JACCDV01 (sample SAMN15323448, study PRJNA562643) | freshwater metagenome | isolation source: river surface water | place: USA:Blue River Watershed | collected 2017-08-17
CCTAACAACAAATACCTAAATTCCTGAAAATAAGCTTGTTGGTAATGAAATACATATGCCAAAAAACCACCTAATCCAAAACAATCCAATGCTGAGAAAGGATTAACGTACCACCACATCCAATTATGTTCTTGTACTTCTGGGTTAGCCAATAAAGCAAATCCTAACCGAGTTCCGATACCCATCAAAATCATCATAAAAATAAGCCATGGGTATTTCTTCGGGCTTAACAACAAAACAAAGTAGGGGAAAATTAAATAATATTGCTCTTCTACCGCTAAAGACCATAAATGGTCCCAGATACCCAACCAAGTACCTTTTGACATAATGTAATAATTGGGCAAATAGAATACCAGATAATACCAAAACTGCTGGAAATTAGATAATGAGAAGAGAAATCCTATAAAAAGAAGTAGAAAATAAATTGGGAAAATACGTAAGGACCGACGATATATAAATCGTATCACTTTTACGCTTATACCCGTTTGAGCTTTTCTACAATCATCTGCATTTTGAAACAAAATTCGAGTGATTAAAAAACCACTGAGTACAAAAAAAATGACAACTCCCAGGTGACCTAAAAAAGAAAAAGGATTAATTGGAATCAACCAATGATCCAATAGCACTAAAAATACGGCTATGAATCGAATTCCATTTAATTGTTCAAAATATAAATCCTTTGTTTTGGTCATGGCTTTACAAAGAAACTAAATTCTACACGACGATTTAAACGTCTTCTGTCCTCTTGACTACTACTATTTAAAGGCTTTGTTCCACCCCAACCTTTTGTTTGAATACGATCATTCGCTACACCCTTGTCGACTAGATAAGCTTTTACTTGATTAACCCGCTCCACGGATAAGGTAAGATTAGCATCCCAATCGCCTTGATTATCTGTATGCCCCTCAACCAAAATTTGCAATTCTTCATTGGCAAGTAATATATTAACAATTTCATCTAGGGCAGGGTAGGCTTCCTTACTAATTTCAGATTTGCTTTGGGCAAAATTAAGATTGGGGACTTTGAATTGTTTATTCAACTCAACCGGAATTAAACTCATTAATTGAACCGATTCGGTATATTTTTTAGTATCTCGAAAATCAAAATTCTCTCTTTTACTGATATAGCCTTTAGCTCGAACTTCGACAGTAAAAGGTTTCTTAGAAGGCCACATAAAACTAAAATCACCGAGATAAGGATCATAATCAATGTGCATCGTATCAGCTGATATGGTCGATTTAACTAAAATCTTTGCCGCAATCGCTTCCTTCGTATTTTGATTAATTACTTTCCCTGAAATTTGAACGAGGGTTTGTGGCTTTACCTTCTCAGGAATTTTAATTCGGTAGATATCCTCCGCACCCATGGAATTTTCAACCGAACTAAAATATGCATAATCGCCTTGTGCCGATACAGTGAAATACCCATCCCATTGATTCGTATTGACAATTGGTCCAACATTCTCAGGAACAGACCAATTTAACCACGTATCGTCCAAGCGACGCGTTAAAAAAATGTCATTATTCCCATAACCGACATGTCCACTGGTAGAAAAATACATCGTAACACCATCTGGAGCTATAAAGGGGGTGCTTTCGGGTTCGCCTGTATTCACTACAGGGCCAATATTTTTGGGTTCAGTCCAAGTATCATCCGGCTTTAAAAAAGAAACATAGATATCCTTTCCCCCATAGGAATCCTTCATTTCGGTCGTCATCAAAAGAACTTTACCATTGGGTGCTAACGTATATTCTGAATACTCCGACTTATTTTTAAAATTCTGTATTCTAATTGGTTTTGGGAAACTCCAATCACCGGTTCTTAATTTAAATGAAAGTGAAACTCCCTTTTCCATTTGGCCATCTTTACCATAGACATTGTTTAAGAGCATGGTTTTCCCATTGGGCGAAATTCCACAAACTGCATTATTCTCCTCATTATTTATCGGGGCTGGAAATAGTGTTGCTTTTTCCCATTTATTCTTTTCACCTAATTGGGCGACCCAAATATCTTGGTTTTTCATCGCTCCCAAATTATCTGGATGTTTCCAACGTGTAAAATATAAACTCTTCCCGTCTGGACTAACTACCGGGCAGATTTCATTGAATTTCGAATTAATACTTGTTCCTAGATTTTCTTTTACCAAATAGGCATTCGGATCTGACTCTAATTTAATTTTATCTTCAATAGGTAATTCTGAATCCGATATTGCCACAGCATCCAATTGCGAAAACCCTTGAACGCGAAGCGAATTCATACTTATTTTGATTGACTTGACCTTAAAATTGCTTGGATTAGGTAAACGAATTCGAGTGATTTGACCGCTTGATTGTGCATAACCTTGCGAAAACTCTTTTAGAAGGAATATCTTATTATTTTCATCCAAAGCATCCACTCGGGTTATGGAACCTGCTCCATAATTTTCGAATATCGCTACTTGTTTTATTACTTTGGCCGTATCAAAGGATACAATAATAAACTCACCTGAGGGATTGTCTGGAGTTAACGATTGCCAGGCACTTGGGCTAGCTTCGAATTTAGGATATTTGCTCGGCCGACCGAGTATATGCAAAGCACGATACTCTTTTCCTAAAAGTGGGTCAGCATATTCACTGGAAAAAGACATCACTTTAGAGGCCCATTGAACGGATTGCGCTGTAGTCTGAAACAGCAAACACGTCAATAAAAACGTTCCAAGTGATTTAAACATAAATACCTAGGCCAAAGAGAGTAATTCTTGAATTGTAGCTTTCGGATCTCCAGATGCAAAAACAAAACTACCCGCTACTAATACATTCGCACCCGCATGATGCAAGGCAGCTGCATTTATTTGATTCACTCCACCATCAATTTCCAGATAAATATCTTTCCCTGTTGTACGAATCATCTCTTTAAGTTGAGTCGTTTTTTGTATCGCATGTGGGATAAACTTTTGCCCACCAAAACCTGGATTTACTGACATGATTAATGCCAAATCCAAATCATCAATTACATCCGCTAAGACGGACACCGGTGTACCAGGATTAATGGCAACTCCAGCCATACATCCCTCTGACTTAATTTGTTGGATAGTACGATGCAAATGTGGACAAGCCTCTGCATGTACAGTAATCATGTTAGCTCCACTTGCTGCAAACTGTGCAATGTAGCGCTCTGGTTTCTCAATCATCAAATGACAATCTAAAAACTTAGTTGTGTGCTTTGCAATAGCCTCTAATACGGGGAATCCAAAAGAAATATTGGGTACAAAAGCGCCATCCATCACATCAATATGAATCCATTGTGCAGCCGATTCATTTAACATTTTAGTTTCACTTTCAAGATTGGCAAAATCAGCTGCCAAAACAGAGGGTGCAATGATTAACTTTTCCATTTAACAAAGGTATGAAAAATATTCGCTAAGGTTTATTTCTGATGAGATTAGGATTAACTTTGTTTATTAAATTTTAGCGTATGGACATACAAAAAAAGATGCAGGAACTGGTTGACCAAATCAATTACTACAACCATGCATATTATCAGTTAAATGAAAGCCTAATTACGGATGAAGCTTTCGATAAACTCCTCGCTGAACTTCAAAAACTTGAATTTGAAAATCCCTTGTTTGCCTTGGCGGATAGTCCAACGAAGCGTGTGGGTGGAACGATTACCAAAAACTTCAAGTCGGTAACCCATCAATTCCCGATGCTTTCATTAGGGAATACGTACAATGAAACTGATTTAAGAGATTTTGACGAAAGAATTCAAAAAGCATTAGGCGATGAAGCCTACGAATATATTTGTGAATTAAAATTTGACGGTGTGGCTCTTTCTTTCTGGTATGAAGATGGAAAATTAGTCAAAGGGGTAACCCGTGGAGATGGAACGCGTGGTGACGACATTACCAATAATGTAAAAACAATTAAAAGCATTCCTCACTTTATTTCATCCAACGAACTTCCGAGCCGTTTTGAGGTAAGAGGAGAGGGTTATATGCCCATAAGCTCATTCGACAAAATCAATGCTGAAAAAATGGCACAAGGAGAGGCGCCCTTAGCTAACCCTCGCAATGCAGCATCAGGAACTTTTAAATTACAAGATTCCAGTATCGTAGCCCAACGAAATATGGCATGCTTTGTCTATGCATACCTTGGGAATGAAATTCCTTTTCAAACACATGAGGAAGGTTTATTACTACTAGAAAAGAATGGATTCCCCGTTTCACCTACCTACCGAAAATGCAAAAATATAGACCAAGTACTGCAATACATTGCAGATTGGGAAGAGAAACGAAATGATCTACCGCTCAATACAGATGGTATTGTCATAAAAATCAATGATTTAGGCCAACAAGAGCGATTGGGATTTACAGCTAAATCTCCTCGTTGGGCTATAGCCTACAAATATCCATCGGAAATTGCGCATACAAGCATTGAGAGTATCTCGTACCAAGTGGGAAGAACGGGGAATGTAACACCCGTGGCCAATTTAGCACCGGTTTATTTAGCAGGAACAGTCATTAAACGAGCATCCATTCATAATGCCAACGAGATGGAACGCTTGAATTTACACGAAAAAGATACAGTCTTTATCGAAAAAGGAGGAGAGATCATCCCAAAAATTACCGGGGTAGATGCATCTAAACGAATTCCTAATGCGAATAAATTTCAATTCCCCACTCATTGCCCCGCATGTGAAACGGAATTAGTTAGAAATGAAGGGGAGGCAAATCACTACTGTATAAACGAGACTCACTGTCCGCCACAAATTAAAGGCCGAATCGAACATTTTATTCAACGTAAGGCTTTAAACATTGAAAACCTTGGTACAGAAACGATTGATCTTTTCGTTGAAAAAGGGATTATCCGTAATGCAGCAGATTTGTATGATTTAAATGAGCAAAGTTTTCTAGGCTTGGAAGGATTTCAAGCTAAATCCATATCAAATATTTTAAGTTCGATCCAAAAATCAAAAGAAATACCATTTCGACAAGTCTTATTTGGTTTAGGTATTCGCCATGTAGGAGCTACTATTGCAGAGAAATTAGTTATTGCTTTTCAGAGTATCGATCGATTGAAAGAAGCTAGTTTTGAAGAATTAGTCGCAGTTCCCGAGATAGGAGAAAGAATTGCTGTCAGTATCCAAGAGTATTTCCATGATCCCAATAATTTAAGTATCATCGAAAAGCTCAGAATTGCCAATGTACAGTTGGCCGAAGAAATCCAAGAAATAGTCTTGGAGGGGAAAGCTTTAGTCGGAAAAAGTTTCGTAATTTCGGGCGTATTTGAAAACTTCGAACGTGATGAGTTGAAGGATAAAATAGTAGCGAATGGCGGTAAAGTTGTTTCTAGTATTTCCTCAAAACTCGATTACCTCGTGGCAGGCAACAACATGGGACCCGCCAAATTAGAGAAAGCAAATCAATTAAATATTAAAATCTTAAGCGAAGAAGAGTTTATAGCACTTCTTACCTAATTTATGCAATCACAATCATTACCAAAATTTCATGGCGTTGCTCCAGCCTTAGTAACACCTATGAATGCCGACCGTTCCATTGATTGGACAGGTTTAGCTAAGTTAGTAGGGCATGTCAGCCAGGGAGGCGTTGATTACCTTGTCGTTCAAGGAACGACTGGTGAATCTGCTACCACAACAGCGGATGAAAAGAAAAAAATTGTTGCGACAATTCAGGAAAGCAACAACCGCCAATTACCAATTGTCTATGGATTAGGTGGCAATAATACAGAGAGCTTAATTAAACAAATTAAGGAAACGAATTTTGAGGGTATTGATGCCATTTTGTCCGTATGTCCATATTACAATAAACCAAGTGCACGTGGGGTAATTGCTCATTACCAAGCTATCGCAGATGCTTGTCCTGTACCAGTAATTATGTACAACATTCCAGGAAGAACGGGGATAAACATGTCGGCAGAAACTGTTTTAACGCTCGCTGAGCATAAAAATATCATAGGTATCAAAGAAGCATCCTGCATCATTGAGCAATGCATGGAAATCGCATTTCATAAACCTGAAGATTTTCTGTTAATCTCCGGTGATGACGTTCAGGCAGTGCCGATCATTTCCATTGGTGGGGTAGGTGTTATGTCAGTTATTGCGAACGCATTTCCATCTCAGTTTACTCAAATGATACATGCTGCTTTACATGGTGATTACAAAACAGCACAAAAATCATTAGCGGCATTCTTAACCATCGACCCATTTCTTTACGAAGAGGGTAATCCGGTGGGCGTTAAGAAAATATTAGCGCTGAAAGGCTTAATTCAAGCACAAGTGCGCATGCCATTAGCGGAAGCTTCAGAAGGCTTAGGTCAAAAATTAAATGAAATTATTAATCAAGTAAAATTATCTAACTAATGTTTGTACACGTCGTTAACTTTTGGTTAAAAAAGGGATTATCATCGGATGATATTAAAAAGTTTGAAGCTGGAGTGAGCTCCTTAGCAGAAATAGAAACAGTCGATGTTTTCAGCGTAGGAAAACCTGCAAAGACAGATCGTCCTGTAATCGATCGATCGTATGACTATTGCCTATTAACTACTTTTGAAACGGAGGCGGGCCATGATGTATATCAAACTCATCCGATTCATTTAAAATTTATTGAGGATTGCGCATCCCTGTGGGAAAAAGTATTAATCTATGACTCAGAAAGTATTTAAATTATTTCTTGGACTAACTTTAGTTTCTTACATGATTGGTTGTTCTAAACATGTACAACCATCTACCTATTATAGTCCCAACTTCAAGGATGGTGGTGTAGAACGACATGATGGTATAGGTTTCGAGATTCCTGTCAAATATGCCATTGATGTCTTTTATTTCAATGAGCAACCTAAACAAAGTTATGCTGTCATCGAAAGCATTAGTTTTTCAGATGAAATACCTTTGTCGGCCGATCAAACCCAGAACGGAAAAATGTTAAATCGGGGAATTCATCAAAACAAAAAGAAAGAAATCCTAGACAAAATGGTCGAGAAAGCTGAAGAATTAGGTGCTTCAGCTATCATGGACGTCAAATACCAAGTTTACACAACGAAAGATGCCAATGGCTACACGTTTAGTGGTACAGCGATTCGTTATGTGTTGAAATAAGGTACAATAGATCAAAATTTGCCAATAATATTTGGCCCCGAGCATCCAAGAAATCCACTTGGATGCTTTTTACTTTTCTGGCTTTGAATGGCAGAATGCGCATATTCCCAATCGTATTTCCTTTCACTATTTCGACTTGACCTTGCTCGTCGGTCAATTTCACTTGAAAGGATTTAACGCGCTGACCTAAAGCAATTGGCTCTTGCAAAACAACTGAATTAATCAACCGAGCTTCGTTCGAATCCCAATTTAAAGAAGGTGCTTTATCATTTTCTTTAGCAGCCCAGAATGACTTTTCATTCGAATCTCGTACAAACGAAACCGGGTGAGAGCTGACATAAGAGGATGTCTTAATTACATCATTCTTATTTAGTTGACTATTTAACCCCACATTCATCAACTTCTTTAATCCAATCAAGGCGGTAGAATCAGCCTCATGAACCAATCCTCTCGTATCGACTGGAATATTGATGAGTAAGTTGGCATTCCTTCCCACCGAAGCCACATAAATCTTCATCAGAGAATCCGGAGATTTCACCTTGTTATCCTGATCCGGGTGGTAATACCAACCTGGTCTTAGGCTTACATCCACTTCTGGGGCTACCCAATAACGACCGTTCTCTTGTCCATTGCGATAATCATCAAACTTGGGATAACCCGGAAAAATTTCATCTTTATTCAAAGGGGACCACATTGTTTCATAAGAGTAGCCACGTTCATTGCCGACCCATCGAATATCCGGTCCATTATCCGAAAACTGCACAGCATTGGGTTGGTATTTATTGACCATCGAATGAAATAGCTTCCAATCATATACTTGCTTCTTTCCGTTGGGTCCTTCACCGTTTGCCCCATCGTACCAAAACTCAAAAATAGGTCCATACTGTGTCAATAGTTCTTTTTGCATATTCGCATATACTTCATTGTACGTATCGGTTCCATAGTCTGGATGGAATCGATCCCAAGGGGAGAGGTAAATACCTAATTTGATACCATAGCGTTTGCAAGCATCCGCTAATTCGCGAACTACATCACCTTGACCATTTTTCCAAGGAGATTTCACAACAGAATGCGCTGTATATTTCGAGGGGTATAAGGCAAAACCATCATGATGTTTGGCGGTTAAAATTAAACCTTTCATTCCTGCAGCCTTCGCGATACGAGCCCATTGATTACAATCTAAAGCTGACGGATTAAATAATTTAGGATCTTCTTTGCCTTCACCCCATTCCACATTTGTGAATGTATTCATATTGAAATGCACAAAACCATAATAGCGAAGCTCTTGCCATGCTATTTGTTTAGCACTTGGAATAGGGTAAATCGGCTTAATTGCTTGTCCTTTCGCTAAGATAGACGCAAAAAGAAAGAAGGATGTGATGATAATATTATTTCGCATGGTATAATAAAGCGTTTTCAAATAGTGTCATGGTTTGACTCGGAATGGCACGAAATAGGGGATTAAATCCAAACCAAATATAATTTCCCGATCCCAAGGTATAAGTAGCTAAAAACATACTATGATCAAGTTTCCCCTTCACTTTAGCTCCCATAAAACCGTAATATTTACTTGATTTCTCCGTAGTAAGAATGGATTTCCAATGTGTATTGGGTACAACTAAATTCTCCACTTGATTTAATACAATTACCTGGTCACTTTGAATCCGAAAACCTAATGGATGTGTTTTCTCTAAAGTTGCCTCAATCAAATTACCTGTTAAAGTCTTCGAAATTTCATTTCGCTCGGCATCTTCATAGGCAACGGTCGTTTCGGTACTATCGCTCAAATCCTTCGCCAATAAAGCTAATTCCTTATCCTTGATACTGCTCGCGGCATTTTCCATCAACAAGACACGACCACCTTTACGAACATAATCCTCTATAAGCACCGTTTCTGTTTTCGAGAACTCCAAGGATCGTGTATTAGGGAAAATCAAATGACTATACTCATTCAGGTTAGCTCGTTTAACCTGATTCAAGGGAATAAAGCTGGGCTTCAACTGCATTTTTTGTATTAAATAATATGCCAATTCTCCTTGTTGGTTTACATCAAATGAACCATCCACCACCACAGCTACACGGGTAGGATTTATTTCAATAAAATGAGTTGAACCTAGGTCGGCGCCTGATTCTGAACGATACGTATTTATCCCCTCAACATGTACCTTGGCTTGATTCGCTAAATTACGTAGTGCATCCCATGTACCTTTCTTCTTAATAACCCAAAGATGGCCGGCCTCATATTTCTTCCCAGTAAATCCTACTTCTTTGTCGTTATAAACGACCAAATATCCTGCCTTCAATACTTGATTCACGAAATTAACAGCTTTGCTATCTGGTTTGAACACATAGGATACCTGCTTTTCATCGAACACATTATCCTTTGATTCCGATAAACTAAAGTCAACACCAATTAAGCGTTCCTTGACACCATATCCTTTTACACCATGTATTTGGAAAAGATTCCAAGCCGTAATATCATAGGTAACCGAATCCTCCAAAGCAGGAGTCGGGTCTAACAGGGCTTGAATCATTGGAGCGGCCGACTGATAGGATGAAATCAGCAAATCACCTTTGCTCGCTTTAATTGGTATATTTTTTTGGTCTAAAAAGGAGAAGGCATTTAGTGGGTAATCCTTGTCTAATTGACCAACCTGAATCCGATTTGACTTAAGAATCTTCAATAATTCTGACGATTTGGCCACTTCAGATTGCGGGATAATGTAACTCTTATACAGATTAGAAGGATTGGTACGAGCATTTTGGTGATTTTGATAATAACTCGATTTCACCATTGAACTATTTGATATTGCCCAATCCACTAAATTAACCGCTAATTGACGGTGATGATTGACCCGGTCTACGAACCGAATGGTGTCTTTATTGGATTTTTGTGCTTGTAGTCCGCCTCGTATACCTCCTTGCTCGAGTGTCATACCCAACGCTCCATTTAAAATTGGGTAGGTGTCCCCATATCCCGGATAGAATAAATCATACACCTCAGAGGTAAAATAGGGCCAATGATTTTGATCAAACAATTTGGCAAAAGACTTTCCTACGCTTATTTGTAATTCTTTCGTTGAGTTTGAAATGAAATTCAAATAGGGCTTCGCTGCAGGAGGAAAATAATAAGAATGCTGATAACTCTGCTCATGAAAATCTGCATGAACCATCGGCATCCAAGATTGGAAAAAAGCAATGCGCTGTTGGGTTTCCACTTGCGTTTGCCATACCCAATCCCGATTTAAATCAAATGAATAATGATTGTAACGACCCGAAGTCGAACCCTCAAAATGTTCCTGATCATTAGGATCTGCATTTCCACCCGGCGTGAAGTTCCGACGATTAAATTGGGTGACATAGGCGTCACGGCCATCTGGATTGATGCAAGGATCCATTAAAACTACATAATCACTAGTAGCCTTACTCAATAAACCATCTTCTTTCACTAAATCATAAATAGCTCCCAACGCTGCCTCAGAACCTGCTGCCTCGTTGCCGTGAACATTAAATGAAAGATTGATAATTAAAGGCAAATCATTTGAAATTGCTTTTTGGCCAACAATGATTTGACGATGTTGTTCTTTTATTGCTTCAAGTTTATTGCTTATACCTGGCTTACTAAGCAGTAAAATTCCTAATTCACGTCCTTCATTCGTTTTACCATAACTCTGCCAAGTCGCCATGCTTGGCTTTTGCTCGGCTACATATTTACAATAAGCAACTAATTGATGATGATAGGTGAATCGAGTGCCTAATTCATAGCCCAAAAATTGATCAGGGCTTTTAATTTGAGAAAAAGATAAAAATGAAATGAAACAGGCTAGAAGCGTAAGACGGAAATTCATGAATTCGGTTTAGTTTATAATTGTTTAAATTTAATTAAAAAAGAAGGTAAATTGAAAGGACTTTTGACTTTAACAAGAAACAAATTAACATGGCTTTACCACAATCAGATCAGGATAACGTTAGTATACAATCCAATGGGAAAACGAATTATACAATTCCGTTAATCTTAGTAACAAGTTTGTTTTTTCTTTGGGGTTTGGCCAATAGCCTCAATGGAACCTTAGTCAAGCAATTTCAAACTGCCTTAGATTTACAGCGATGGCAAGCCAATATTGTTGAAACCGCATTTTATTTCGGCTACTTCGTCATGGCCTTGCCTGCAGGGTATGTCATGAAGAAATATGGCTATAAAATGGGAATTCTACTTGGTTTAATTCTTTATGCTGCAGGTGCATTCCTATTTTACCCAGCTGCAGATGTTCGAGCTTATTCCTTCTTCTTGATTGCCTTGTTTATGATTGCGAGTGGCATTGCCTTCCTAGAAACAGCCGCTAATCTATATGTAACGGTGTTAGGCGATCCTGCCAAAGGTGATTTTCGCTTAAACTTTGCGCAATCCTTTAATGGTATGAGTATTATTTTGGGACCTGTCATCGGAGGATTATTTATTTTTTCTGAGAAGGAGTACAGTCGGGAAGCACTTGCTGCCATGCCAATCGCCGAATCAGAAGCCATTCGAGCCGCACACGCAGCATCGGTACAAACTCCCTATTTGTTAGTAGGCTGTGTCGTATCCTTCGTGGCTATCTTGTTCGCTATCACCAAAATGCCTGAATTAAAAACGGCTGAAGAAAAAGAATCTAACATTACAATTA